>Ga0228702_1000424_pt1 | contig 33268 bp, 32 predicted proteins | sample McNCre217_Aug_MG_2_FD_178018 | JGI IMG/M metagenome (GOLD analysis project Ga0228702, IMG submission 178018) | Freshwater microbial communities from McNutts Creek, Athens, Georgia, United States - 20-17_Aug_MG | ecosystem: Environmental > Aquatic > Freshwater > Creek | place: USA: Georgia...
CGTGCATCTTTATTAACAGGGCAATACCAGCACAAAGCGGGGGTTGGGTTTTTTGATGTGAATCTAGGTCTACCTGCATATCAAGGATTTCTTAATAAGGAGTCCTTGACTTTGGGCGAAGTATTTCGTTCGGGGGGCTATTCGACGTTAATGTCAGGAAAATGGCACGTAGGTTCTGATAGCTTGGCTTGGCCAAAACAACGGGGCTTTGATCGTTTTTATGGTATTTTAAAGGGAGCTGCAAATTACTTTGATAATTCTCCGCTGCCCTTTGGCAAAAATCCTTATCCTGTGACATTATTAAAGGATAATATTCGCCAAAACCCCGAGGCGAATTCCTATTATTTTACCGATGAAATTGCATCCAATGCAAATGTATTTTTAGAGGAGCAATCACGTACTGACAAACCTTTTTTCTTGTATTTAGCCTTTACGGCGCCACATTGGCCTTTGCAAGCAAAACCCGAGGATATAGCGAAGTACCGAGGAAAATTTGATGCAGGATGGGATGTATTGCGTGAACAACGCTTGAAAAAATTAAAAGAAAACGGAATCTTAACGAGCAATCAGACCGTTGCGGATCATGATTCTGAAGTGCCAGAATGGAGTAAGTTAACTTATGATGAGCGTCAGTTTTGGAAAGCCAAAATGGAAGTTTATGCGGCGATGGTCGATAATATGGACCAAAATATTGGGAAGGTTTTGGCGAAACTGAAGGAACTAAAAAAAGATGATAATACCTTGATTTTATTTATTTCAGACAATGGCGCTCAGGGGGGATTTTATTCCTATAATCCGCTTAATCGGGGTTTGGTTAAAAATGAAGGACCTGTAGGAACAGCCGGATCATTCGATTATCAAGAGCAAAATTGGGCCTATTTATCCAATACTCCATTACGTAATTATAAAAATAAATTCCACGAGGGAGGCTTCAGCTCTCCATTTATCGCCTGGTTTCCAGGGAAGGTTCCAGCAGGTAAAATTGACAAAGGAGTCGGTCATGTGATTGATTTAGCACCTACCTTTTATGAATTAGCAGGGATAAAATATCCGAAAAATTTCAATGGCCTTGTGACGAATGAATTAGCAGGAAAGAGCTTAGTTCCCGTTTTGTTTGGCGACCAATCAGTTGTTGAGCGTGGATCACCTTTATTTTGGGAACGAGCAGGGAATCGTGCCGTACGTGATGGGAAATGGAAATTACTTTCCACCTATCCCTCCTACAAATGGGAATTGTATGATTTAGATGTTGATCGAGGTGAAACTAAAGATCTTGCAAATGTATTTCCTGAAGAAGTAAATCGTTTATCGTCCTTATACTTTCAATGGGCGGGAAAAACGGGGGTGGTAGAATATAGCAAATTTGGATTAGGTCAGGAATTAATTCCTGGCGATTCGGGGGTCAAGAAATGATTAAAAAGACCTGGATATTACTTTTGGTCGCTGTGAGTGTGATGGGTCAGGGAAACATTCCGATCTGTCACATTCCTGTGCCCACCCGAATCAAACGCGTCAGCACTTTCAAGCCGAAAACAGCCTTAAAATCGTATGTCGGCATGAAACGCATCCCAGCCGGAACCTATGCGATGGGTTCACATGATGCACAGGGTCGTGCAGATGAATATCCAGTGCATAAAGTTCAGGTCAAGGCTTTTTGGATGGATGAAACGGAAGTGACGAATGCGGCATTTGCTGCTTTTGTCAAAGCTACGGGCTATGTCACCACAGCGGAGAAGGCAATAGATTGGGCGGAAATGGCAAAGCAAGTTCCGAAAGAAACGCTTAAACCGGCGGACTCCCTTTTGGCACCTAGTTCCTTGGTTTTTGTGCCCACCACAGGCCCCGTTGATTTGAATGATTATTCACAATGGTGGGCTTTTAAACGAGGTGCGGATTGGCAACACCCCGAAGGCCCTGGGTCGACGATTCAAGGTCGTCAAAACCACCCCGTGGTTCATGTTTCTTGGGATGATGCGGCTGCCTATGCGCGTTGGGCAGGTAAACGCTTACCTACGGAGGCCGAATGGGAATGGGCCACACGTGGGGGATTAAAGAATAAAATATATCCTTGGGGAGATGAGTCAGTGAATACCGCCCCCTATAAAGCGAATAGTTTCCAAGGGCATTTCCCCTATGAAGATCAAGCGCTCGACGGCTACAAAACGACCACCGCACCTGTAAAATCCTTTCCGCCGAATGGCTTTGGCTTATTTGATTTGGCTGGCAATGTTTGGGAATGGTGTGCAGATTGGTATCGGAATGATTATTACACAAAGAGTCCGGTTTTGAATCCCAAGGGTCCTACTTCTAGTTATGATCCTGATGAGCCGGGTGTTGCTAAACGAGTGATGCGTGGTGGGTCTTTTCTATGTAATGATGGCTACTGTTCCAGCTACCGCAGCTCCGCGCGGATGAAGTCAAGCCCAGACTCTGGCTTACAGCATACAGGTTTCCGCTGCGTGAAAGATTAGTACTTTTCCGGGTGACACAAATTAAATCTATAAAATTTATAGACTAATAAGCTGTGTTTTTATCTTTTTTAGGCATGTTTTGAGAAAAATTTTCATTTTTTTCAATAATGGCATTTGCATTTTAATAATTCGATTTATAGATTTGCATAACAATCTACTAAATCGGTAGAGTTTATAGTTTAAAGTAAAATAAAACCCGCTCTAAAATGAATAAGTTTTTTACCCTACTATTAATCCTGGCAGTTTCGACGGCTACTGCCTTTGGACAACAAGTAAAGTCAACCATCAATTCAACCTTAAGTGGTCAGGTCTTAGATGAAAAAACCAAAGAGCCTATTCCGGGCGTTTCCTTGTATATCAAAGGAACGACACACGGTGTGATCACCGATGCAGAGGGTCACTTTTATTTTCAAACCGGCCAAAAATTCCCTTACTCCTTGGTAGTAAGTTTCATCGGCTATCAAAAACAAGAATATGTGGCAGCTGGAACCCCGGTGACGATTTTTTTGAAAGAAGAGGTAAAGGAATTAGAAGAAATTGTAGTCACTTCTCGTAGAAGAAAGGAAGCTATTCAAGATGTGCCTATTCCTATCACGGTGATTGGGGGGGCAAAAGTGGCCGAGACGGGATCCTTTAATGTGAACCGCTTGAAAGAATTTATTCCTTCCGTGCAATTGTATTCTTCTAACCCGCGCAATACCTCGCTGAGTATTCGTGGATTAGGGACGACTTTTGGTTTAACGAATGATGGGATCGATCCAGGAGTAGGTTTCTATGTGGACGACGTGTACTATGCGCGTCCGGCGGCTACGACGATGGACTTTGTGGATATTGAGCAGGTAGAAGTGTTGCGTGGACCACAGGGGACACTGTTTGGTAAAAATACAACGGCGGGAAACTTCAACGTAACTACGAAAAAAGCCAGCTTTACGCCAGGCGCAAATTTCGAATTGAGCTATGGGAATTATGGTTTTATACAAGCGAAGGCTAGCATTACGGGGCCGTTGAGCAAGACTTTGGCCGCGCGTATTTCCTTCTCTGGAACGCAGCGGGATGGTTTATTGTACAACGTTGTGACGCAACAAAAAGTGAATGACTTGAATAATTTAGGTGTTCGTGGGCAATTATTATATGTGCCATCAGAGCATGTGAAATTCACCTTGATTGGTGATTTTACGGAACAAAGACCGAACGGATATGCGCAGGTTTTTGCAGGGGTGGCTCCCACTTTGCGTGTATCGTATCGTCAGTTTGAAAATATTATCAAGGATTTGAATTACGATTTGCCTAGTCGTAACCCTTTCGATCGATTGATTGATACGGATACCCAATGGCGCTCGAATCAGGATTTGGGAGGTCTTTCTTTGAACGCGGATATTCCTCTGGGGCCGGGGACTTTGTCTGCGACGTCTGCTTGGCGTTATTGGAACTGGGATCCATCGAGTGATCGCGATTTTACGGGATTACAGGCATTGAAATTATCGCAGGCACCATCGAAGCACGAGCAATGGTCGCAAGAAATCCGTTGGGCGGGTACGTTTTCTTCTAAATTGAGTGCGGTATTTGGGGTCTTTGTTTTTGGCCAAAACCTGAAATCATCACCTGATCAAACAGAAGAAAGTGGTTCTGCCACTTGGAGGTTCTCGCAAAGTACGACGAGTGCGCTTTGGAAAACACCGGGATTATTCGAGGGCTATGGTATCAAGACGCGCCAAAATTTGAATACGCTTTCTGCCGCCGTTTTTGGACAATTAGACATCGCTTTAATGAACAAAATCAGCTTAATGCCTGGAATTCGCTACAATTATGACGCGAAGGATATCGATTTCAGCCGTACTACTTATGGTGGATTGCAGACGACGGATGCGGCCTTAATCGCTTTGAAGAACTTGGTCTATACAAATCAAGCGTTTAGTGCCAATGTGAGTGATCGCAACTTCTCAGGCCAAGTAACGCTTGCCTACAAAGCAAATAAGACCTTTAACACGTTTGCCACTTTTTCAACAGGATATAAGCCCGTGGGAATTAATTTAGGGGGTTTACCTTCTTCAGGAGGAAAGCCGATGTTAGAGCTAGCGACTGTTAAACCGGAAGCGACAAAGCATGTGGAGATTGGTTTCAAAACGCGTCCGAGTGTGAACACTACCTTTAATTTGACAGTTTATAACACAGACATTTCTGATTATCAAACGAATGTACAGACGGCTGATTTAGCGGTAAATCGAGGTTATTTAGCGAATGCGGAAGGTGTTCGCGTGCGTGGAGTGGAGGCAGATGGGACCTGGAGTTTAACGAAACATTTCTCGTTTTTTGGAAATATAGCTTACACTGATGGAATATATACTTCGTTCAAAAATGCGCCTGTCCCTTTAGAAGAAACGGGTGGAGCGACGTTTAAAGATATTTCTGGTGGTGATCTTCCCGGTGTTTCTAAATGGGCGGGATCTATTGGGGGTGAATTTACCTCTGTAGCGAAGTTATTAGGCCAAACCGGAGAATTCTACATCGCTATCGATGACTATTTCCGTTCTGCTTTTTCTTCGAGTCCATCTCCTTCTAAATACTTAAACATTGAGGGGTACTCACTCTTAAATGCCCGTCTTGGATTTAGAGCAGCGAAAGGCGTTAGCATTTCGATTTGGGGTAGAAATGTGCTGAACCAAAATTACTTTGAACAACTTTTACCCGGCGCAGGAAACGCTGGTCAGTACGCCGCTGTGCTAGGAGATCCTAGAACGTATGGCATTACACTTCGTCACTCACTTTAAAATGGTTAATTAGTTTTTTGTTTAAAAGCCGCCCGGGATTCCTAGGCGGCTTTTTTATTCCAATCCCAAAGCACAATATTCCAGCCAATTCCACCATATTCTAAGGTATCAATTACTTGAAACCCCCGTTTTTGATGCGCTTTTAGTGAACGATGATTTGCCTGAGCGACGTCTGTGACACAATACGTATAACGATTAGCGTAATGATCGCGGAAGCCTTCATAAAGTTTTTGGACTAAATCCTGTCCCCTGTAATTCTTCGAAACACAAAGCTGAGCCACAATCGCATAATTTTCAACCGGCTTACTTTCGAAAATGCAGCGTTCGATATTCTCCACTAAATCGGCTAATAGGGGATGGTGAGCCGCTGCTTCTGGTAAAGCGACCAAACTGTATCCCACGACCTTTTCCCCGTCCTTTGCAAGAATACTGGGGCTTTGTTGGTTCAATAATGCTAGAAAATCAAGGTCATATTCCGCCATCAAAAAACCCTGTATCTCTGCTTCTTCCTGCGTGATATTTTTGCGCAAATTGGCTTGCTGCAAAGCTAAAACTTCTTTCATTTCCTCCGCGGAGCTAGCTAATTGTATCGTAATCATTGTCCTTTTTAGGCTATCGTTATGACAATTCTCCTATACCGCGTTAAAGCTGGCGAACCCGTATCCGTTCCTTCTACTACGACATGGTAAGTGTCGCCTTTTTTCGCGTCTATTGGTACTTTCACGGTGATGCGACCGTCATTAAGTGACACTTCCGATTTCCCCGAACCGGCTTCTGGGTAAGGCCAAACGTTCAGCTTTACCTCGTTTCCATCCGGATCTTTAGCGCTCACATGCAGTGTAAGTTTTTCTCCAGCCTTTGCGCTCACATTCATTCCCTCATTCACTGTAATCTGTGGCGCATGATTCGCCTCTTTGAACGATTTGATACACCAATCTGCGCGCGCTGCGAAGTCCTCTTGAGCGGCGATTAACCAGCGTGTTTGGGAATAATTAATGTCTAACTTACCTGTTTCTGGATTCAAATCAGCCGCTTTTTCATTGTCCTCGAAGCGATATGGATTGCCCTCTGCTGCCACGAAACGGCCACCCCATCCACCAAATGACGGATGATTCAAATTGTTCAATCCTACATCCACTAGGTGTAAGAAAGCGGGTGAATCACCCTCTGAAATGAAGTCGTAGGGAGCAAAAGAACCCCATTGTGTATTTTTCAATTTAGTAAGATCGCCATGGATGTGTTCTTCGTCGCCGGGCTGCTTTTGGCCATCTCCATAGGCATAATACATTTTCAACAGTGGTCCATGGTTCTGGATGATTTTAGGACCCATATACGTTCCTTCAAAATACGGTTGCGTTGCTTTAGGCATCACGCGCTTCCAAGGGTAAGCAAAACTAGCAAACTGATGTGCATTGTAGAACACGCGAATCTGCGGCCAATGCCCGCCGATGTAGTTTTTGTAGGTCGCATCTTGGTCCATCACGGTGTAGATGATGGCTTTTTTGGAGATTTTCTCTTTGATAGTAGACCAGTCTTTGGTGCCTGTATATTGCTCTTCAATGGATTTCAGGGCCCGCGCAATGGTGTTTGTTCCTCCCCAAGCCTGCAAATAAATGGGCTCTGGATTAGCGTCTAACAACTTAGCCTTAATCCATTCAGAACCTTCGGTTATGCGCTCCATTTCACCTTCGAAATCGATATTTCCTACTTTGACTAAGCTATTCAAATACGCAGGTGCGGGGTAGTTTTTATCATGTAAAATCAAGTTCGGATGAACCTGTGCATAAGCTTTTAATAAGTCTTGCATCCATTGCACGCCAGGCCAACGCAAATCCGTTTTAGCCCCATACATTTTGCGCGTCATCTCCATTTCAGAGGTGAATTTTGTTCCTTTTCCATCGCCTTTGTAATGCCACATGGAACTGGAATATACGAGTCCTTCTAGCTGGTATTCATTGGAATACAGCAGCATGCGAATGAACGTATCGACGTCATCGATCTCGCCGTCCGTGGTGACGATGGTTCGAGGTAGGTTGCCTTTGGCAAATAAGGTGCTGCTCCATAAGAGCAAAAGGAAGATTTTTTTCATTTTAAATAGGTTTCTCACACAATATAAGGACTTTAGGCTATAGTAATGTCAAAGCCCAGCAATAAACCGGCCAAACCATCCTGTGAAAACTTGGCCTTTTTGATTTGATTTTGGCTCGGATGGATGCGGTAATGTAAGGCACTCCGGAAGTCTGCCTTACATAGGTTTGTTTGGTCAAAAAGTGCGCCAGCTAGATCGCAATCATCGAAAATCGCTTCTGTAAAATCGGATTCTGTAAAGTCAACTTCATGCATCGTGCAGCCAGCGAAATGGGTCTTTTTCCCCTTGATTTGGTAGAAAGAAGAGAGGTTTAAGACACAAGTATCGAAGCTAACTTCGAATAAAAAGGGGTTGCAAGCCTCGAAACGAAGTCCCTGCATTTTGCAGTCTTTGAAATGTACTTTTTGAAGGGATGTGCCACTCAGTTTGACTAAACTGAGATTGCAGGATTCAAAGGTGCAGTCGATAAATTGGAAATGTTGAAAATCGGCTGATTCGAACATACAGTTTTTGAAAATGCAATGTTCGTATTCGCCGAAGGCGAGCAGGTTTTCTTTTTCGAATTTTTGGTCGACGAAATACGGCTTTTCCATGCTGCAAATTACCGATTTTTCCTTATTTTGCTTTTTCTAAACCCTGATTATGAAAAAACTATTCTTCTTTCTTGCACTCAGCGCAAGCCTTTACGCACAAGAGAAAATCGATCTAGGCACTTTAAAAGGCGGTGGCTACCAAGTCTTGATGCCAGCCAAATGGAACAAAAAACTCGTGATGTATGCGCATGGTTACCAATTTATGGGAACACCGGCAGCAAGTGCAAATGCGGGATTAGATAAGCGATTGCAAGTGATTTTGGATCGCGGTTTTGCGATTGCTGCGTCGGATTATCCTATTCAAGGCTTTGCTTTGCCTGAAGGAGTCGATGCTACGGAGGAATTGCGTCAAGCTTTTGTGAAAAAGATGGGCCAGCCGGACTCGACCTTTATGATGGGGCATTCGATGGGTGGAGGTATTACGTTTGCGACTTTGGAGAATTTTGGCCAACATTACAACGGTGGATTACCGCTTTGTCCACTATCCTCACGTCCTTATTTACAATGCAGAAAGGAATACGATATGTATGCCACGATCAACGGATTGTTTCCGGGAATCGTACCTTCTTTGAAAGATATATTTGATCCTTCGAGTGCGGTTGGATTTGTTTCTTTTGCCTCAGCAGGCCAAAAAATGGGAGAGATCAAAAAGGCTTTATTACAGAAAGACTCTGTTTTAGCAGTAGCTTTTGCGAAGCGCTTTGACTTGAAATTGGATGACCTTCCTGGCGCTCTATTTTTTAACCAAAACGTCTTACGTGATATCGCCCTCAAACTGAAAGGAAATCCTTTTGATAACACGGAAACATTGTATTCTGGTTTTCCGGATAATTTGAAAGTGAATGCATTAGCGGAGCGTTTACCTGCGACAAAGGACCAGGCTACACTTTTTGCCCGCTACGACCGCACAGGGAAAATTGACAAACCAGTCGTTTTGATGCACACGATTTACGATCAATTAATTCCCATTTCTTATGCTGTAACGAACATTGAAAACATGATTCATGCACAAGGTCGGGATGCCTATTTTGCGGTGAAGTATACGAATGGCCAGGCACATTGCCAGTTTACTGATGCACAGACTGCAAAAGCTTTTGATGCAATGCGGGCCTTTGTGAAGACGGGAAAGAAACCTGCGATCGAGTTTTTACCTTAGGCAATTTTGGGGGGTATTTACCGTTTAATCTAAGATTTTACTAATTTTACGGCATGAACAAAACCCTTCTTCTCCTGCTTTTGAGCGTTTCTTTATTCGCCCAAAAATCGTTTAAGATTGCTTCCCCTTCGGATCAAATTTCAATACAAGTGTCGCAAGGAGCTGATAGAGCCTTGAAATACCAGGTTTTCTATAAAGCAAAGGAAGTAATTTCTGCCTCAGACCTGGGTTTGACCTTAAAGAAACCAGCCTTAGAATTACGAAAATTTCAAGTGCTAGGTGTGGATTCAACAGCGGTGGACGGTACTTGGACACCGGTGTGGGGAGAGGTGAAGGAGATCCGCAATCAATACAAGGAATTGACCTTGCATTTGAAGGAATCGGGGGTGTTAATGGATGTGATTTTCCGTGTTTTTGATGACGGAATCGGCTTCCGCTATTATTTCCCTCGCCAAGACAATTTCAAACATTTTATCGTGGATAACGAGTGGTCTTCTTTCACGATGACGGGTGACCACAATGCCTTTTGGATTCCAGGAGATTATGACACGAATGAATATACTTACCAGAGAACCAAAATCTCCGAAATCGATGCGCTAGCGGCGGCGGCGAAAGAAAAAGATATCGCCGTGACATCCTTAATGGGTAAAAACGTTGTCCAAACGCCGTTGATGTTGAAGTCTGCTGATGGACTGTATATCAATGTTCACGAGGCGTCTCTGGTGAATTATCCAGCTATGCATTTAAAGCTTGAAGGACTTGAGTTTACGTCCGCTTTAGTGCCGGATGCGGTAGGGAATAAGGCCTATGCGCAGGCTCCATTTAATACGCCTTGGAGAACGATCGTGATATCGAATAAGGCGGAACAGATTTTGGCCTCTAAATTAATCTTGAATCTAAACGAACCTTCGAAAATCAAGGATTCTACCTGGATCAAACCCCAAAAATTCATGGGTATGTGGTGGGAAATGCACGTGGGCAAGGCGAACTGGCCATTGGCTGGAGGAAAGCACGGAGCGAACACGGAAAACGTGAAACGCTACATTGACTTTGCGGGCAAGCACGGATTCGATGGTGTTTTGGTGGAAGGATGGAACACTGGCTGGGAGGATTGGTTTGGGAATTGGAAAGAAGAAGTATTCGATTTTGTGACTCCTTATGCGGATTACCAAATCGATACACTCACAAAATATGCTGCTTCAAAGGGATTGAAGCTCATCATGCACCACGAGACCTCGAGTTCGGTTACGAATTACGAGCGCAGAATGGAATCCGCTTATCAATATATGGTGGATAAAGGAATCAATACTGTGAAAACCGGTTATGTGGGTAAAATCATACCGCGCGGGGAGCACCACGACAGCCAATGGATGGTCAACCACTACAATCGCGTGGCCGAAAAAGCGGCTAATTATCATTTAATGGTCGATTCGCACGAGTCTGTTCACCCTACCGGCTTACACCGCACCTATCCTAACTGGATGGCCGCAGAAGCCGCACGTGGATCTGAATTTAACAATGCGCCCACTTTAGGGATTAATGCAGAGCACACTACGATCTTGCCTTTCACACGCTTGATGGGTGGCCCAATGGATTATACTCCAGGGCTTTTTCACATGTCCTTGAATCAATTTGATTCCACGCGGACCACAAAAGTTCGCTCTACCTTAGCGAAACAGTTAGCGCTTTATGTCACCATTTACAGTCCATTGCAAATGGCGGCAGATCTTCCGGAAAACTATGAGCCTCATTTAGATGCATTTCAATTCATCAAAGATGTGGCGGTGGATTGGGATGATACGAAAATCATCACGGCGGAACCGGGCGAGTTTGTCACCATTGCACGGAAGGCAAAAAATAAAGACACTTGGTTCATTGGTTCCATCACGAATGCGACGGCTCGCAATATGTCTTTTGATTTGGACTTTTTGGATCCGGACAAAACCTACGAAGCCTTGCTTTACCGTGATGCGGATGATGCTGATTTCGAGAAGAATCCAGAAGCCTATGTGGTTGAAAAACGCTTAGTTACAGCGAAGTCAAAAATGACTTTCCGTTTGCAACGAGGCGGTGGTTGTGCGATTAGCCTTCGCCGACTGAACTAAGATGGAACTTTTCGATTCTCCAGCTGACCCTTCTGTAAACCTTTTGCCGGGAGACGGAATCGTCCTTTATTATGGGAAATTGATGCCCTATAAGGAGGCAGCTACTATGGCTAATGCCCTACTAGATCGCATTGAATGGCGAAATGATGAGGCGGTCATTTATGGCAAGCGTATTATCACTAAACGCAAAGTGGCTTGGTATGGAGATCAACCTTTCTCCTACACCTATTCGAACACGACGAAGACGGCCTTGCCTTGGACTCCAGAACTTTTAGTTTTGAAAGCCCTCGCGGAAAAACATTCAGGCGAAACCTACAATTCTTGTCTTTTGAATCTGTACCACGATGGCTCAGAAGGAATGGCTTGGCACAGTGACGGAGAAAAAGATTTGCAGAAAAATGGGGCGATTGGCTCGCTCAGTTTTGGCGCAGAACGAAAATTCTGTTTTAAACACAAACAAACGGGAGCTAAAGTGGATGTCTTTCTAGAATCCGGCAGTCTACTCGTTATGAAAGGCGAAACCCAAACGCACTGGTTGCACCGCCTACCACCCACCACGAAAGTGCATCAACCCAGAATCAATTTGACTTTCAGAACGATCGTCACCACGAGCGCTACATAAACGGGGAAAGTAAAGAGCAATAAGGCGAACAACACCGAATCATAAAAGACGGATCCTTTTGTTTTTGCCGCTGCAAACGCTCTCACGGGAATATAAAGCGGTAAGGCCACATAATACAAGAACCCCCGCGGAAATCCCACGTGCTTAGGGACCTCAATTAAACGCTCCATCTTCTCGAAAACCCTGGCATTAAAACGCACTCTATCCGCTGCTTCTTTGATGGGCGTGGGCCAAGCTACATTTTCAAAGGCCAAGTGAATACCTTTTCCAAATGCGGTAAAACTCGAATAAGCAATTCCTGCAATCTGAACCGTAGGAAAGATTCCCTCCGCATGTGCACTCTCCAAAATTCGGCTCGCCCCCTTTTTAAAAGGCTGTAATTCGTGCGTATTCAGGCAAATCCCTTCGATGAAAATCAATACAACACCGTCTTGTCGGAGGCAATCCACCGCTTGCCGAAAGGCGTTCGAATTGAGGTGCAGGTGTTCTTTGCCCTCTCGTTGACGAAACACCGGAACGAGATGTAATTGCCTTAATAAAAAGGCAAAAAAAGGATTTTTAAACACATCTCCACGGGCTAAATAGGTGATATTTCGTGGGTATAATGCACCGATGATCACGGCATCTAAAAACGAATCCGGGTGATTTACCACCAATAGCACCGGGCCTTTGGTGTTCATCAAAGCGGCATTTTTTACCACGATGGAGGGGCAAAAGAGGCGTAATGCGAATCGAACAAAGATTTTTAAGAGAAAGATCAAGGATTTCTTTAATTTTAAGCACCGCAAGGTTTAAAAAATTTCGCATGCAAGCAAGCTTTCTTTCCGTCGTTTTAATGCCTGTTGCCTTAGCAATAATCATGACCGGATTAGGCTTATCGCTTACCTGGGCAGATTTCAAGCGTGTGTACGAATACCCCAAAGCCGTGATCATCGGCTTGGGAACCCAAATGATTCTGTTACCTATCATCTGTTTTTTCATTGCTAAAGCCTTTGCCTTGCCCGCTGAATTAGCCGTCGGTCTACTGCTTTTAGCGGCGGCACCTGGCGGGCCTTCTGCGAATTTATATTCGCATATAGCGAAAGGCGATGTGGCCCTAAATGTTACGTTAACGGCCCTAAACAGTATTTTATCTGTTATCTCGATTGCCTTTATCGTCAATCTTTCGATGAAATTATTGATGCAGCAGAACGGCTATGTCCCTTTGCAGTTTTCGAAAGTGTTGGAGGTATGTCTCATCGTGATTTTACCGGTGTCGCTGGGGATGTTCATTCGGAAGAAAGTACCTGATCTCGCGCAAAAGCTTGAATCCCCGGTAAAAATAGTGTCAGCCATTTTTCTGGCCTTGATTATTGTATTAGCCGGCTGGAAAGAACGGGACCACTTGATGCAGGACATTCAGGCAGTGGGCATTGCTTGTCTTTTATTTAATGTGGCTTGTTTATCGATTGGGTATTTTTTACCTCGTTTATTGAATTTGGAAAAGAAACAGGCCATTGCGATTGGGATGGAGATAGGGATTCACAATGGTTCGTTGGCCATTTTTATTGCCTTGAGTGTGATCGGGAATGGGACGATGACGATTCCAGCAGTGGTGTATAGTATTATCATGTTTATAACAGCGGCTATTTTTGGCTGGCTGGTTAATCGAAGGTAACATGTCTGATTTACTTTTATTGTGTGTTTTTCTTGTCTCTACGGCAGTCATTTGGATTACTGGAATTCATTTGACAAAGGCGATCGATCATATCACCGCGCATTTTGATTTAGGGGAGGCTTTTGGCGGGATGGTCTTTTTAGCCATTGTGACGAATTTGCCAGAAATTGCGATCACCATAGTGGCCGCCTATCACCGGGATTATGCGATAGCGGTCTCTAATATTTTAGGTGGTATTGCGATTCAGACGGTGGTATTGGTATTGATTGATGTATTTGGCGTGGGAAGAAAGGCTCCATTGACCTGGAAAGGGCATTCTAAGGTCCTCGTGCTGGAAGGAGTGGCCTTGATTTTCATCTTGACCTTGGTACTGATGGGCACTACGTTTCCGTCTTCTTTTCTCGCTTTTCGTTCCACTCCCTTTGAATGGATGATTACGTTCATTTGGTTGGGTTCGATTTATATGATTTCCAAAGTAGGTAAATCGGAGCCGGACTACCGGAGCAAACAAGATATCAATTACCAGCTGCGTCACCCCAATGTGCGATTCAAAGGGACCTTGCGTCAAGCTTTTTTCGTGTTAGGTGGAGGAGCTATCTTAACCTTAAGTGCCGGATGGGCCTTAGAAGCTTCTGGTGAAACGTTATCCGTTCGCTGGGGGATAGATGGAGTACTTTTTGGGGGGACGATTCTAGCGCTGTGTACCGCTTTGCCAGAGATTTCGACGGGTATCGCTTCTGCGCGGATTCGCGATTACAATATGGCGGTGAGTGATATTTTTGGCGGGAATGCCTTTTTGCCTGTCTTATTTTTAGTGGCCTCGCTGATTGGTGGCGACGCCATTCTGCCTAGTATTTCGCATGCGGATATCTACCTAACAGCTTTGGGGATTTTCTTAACCGGCATTTATATGGTAGGGATGGTGATTCACCCGAAAAAGCAGATTTTAAGAATGGGCTACGACTCGTTTACAGTCCTAGTCGTCTACTTGCTGGGCCTTGCGGGCCTGCTTGTGCTTCTCTAGTTTTTTGATGTTCCAAATATAGAGTGTCTCCACTTTTGCCCTCGCCCAAGGCGTTTTACGTAAGAAAGTCAGACTCGACTTGACACTCGGATTGCTCGCAAAACAATTAATGCGAATCTTGCGTGCCATCTCTTCCCAGCCTAATAAATCGACTAGGTCGGTTAATATGGTCTCGAGAGTTACTCCGTGTAAGGGATCGTTGGATTTTTGCTCGCTCATTTCGATGGATTTGAAAACCAAGAAGCATATTCTACATAATGGTAGGCTGTGCGCTTGAAAACTTCAGCTGCTTCTGGGCTGACATCTTTTAAATATTTGGCTGGATTTCCCGCATAAATGGTGCCAGCAGGCACCCGAGTTCCTTGAGTAACAACGGCTCCTGCCGCAATGATACTACCTTCTTCGATGTAAGCATTATCCATCACGATGGCTCCCATTCCAATGAGTACATTGTCCTCGATGGTACAACCATGCACGATCGCATTGTGTGCGATGGAAACGTAATCGCCTATGGAAGTGACGGTCTTTTGGTAGGTGCAATGTACCACGGCACCATCTTGTATGTTTGAATAATTTCCAATGCGGATGGAATTGACATCCCCGCGAACGACTGCATTAAACCAAATCGTACACTGTTTCCCGGTTTGCACATCTCCTACAATCGTAGCATTAGGAGCTACCCAATTGTCTTCTCCTAAAGCGGGCGAAATGCCTTTAACTGGTAAAATTAAGCCCATTTTCCTTGCAGTTTTAGCGCTTTTTCAATCACATCTCTTACCGCACCGCGGCCTCCGTTGAAAGGAGAAACGTATTTCACCACTTGATGCAATTCAGGAATTGCATCCGCCGGGCAAGTACTTAAAATATCCGGGCGTGACAGGACTTTTAAATCGGCCATATCGTCACCCATATAAAGGATTTCATGCTCTTTGACCCCTAATTTTGGCAACAGTTCTAAATAGGTTTCTAATTTATCTTTTCCTCCTAAACCGAAATAAATGTGCTGAAATTTCAGGTTTTCTAAGCGTTTTTTGACCCCTGGATGACTTCCGCCGGTAATCACACACATCTGAAAATTAGCCTCACGCGCTTTTTCCAGGGCATAGCCATCGCGGATGTAGAAGGTGCGGAAATGTTCACCCGTCTCGAGCACGTGTACATTGCCATCCGTCATGACACCGTCGATGTCAAAAATGAAGGCTTTTATATCTTTAAATAAGGAAAGTACGTTTGACATAGAGATTATTTTGACCCAAATATCTGAATATTTTATGTATTTTTATCCGTTTATGCAGAATACGAACACATTCTTTCGCATCCTATTTTTGACCCTAGCCCTGAGCTTTAGCCTTTCTGCGCAAATGATTCAGGTGGGGCCGTATTCTCTGCGCGTACATGGCGTACAAAAAGAGAAAAACCAGTGGGGTCCATCAGAAATTACGTACCGGGTGGCGAATGATAGTCTCGTATTTCAAGTCACGGAATTTTTGTGGGATGAAAAATCGAAAACGGGAACAGCCAAAGGAGGTGAAATCCCGGGCGAAAAACTAGGCCACCAGCAGGCAAGATTGCAGATCGACGCGCTGCGATTCGAACCGGCGAATGGTACGCTGCGTTTCATTTCGGCTGATTGGATTGAAAATGAGCAGGCTCACAATGGAGAAGGATCACTCAGCTTAAGACGAAAAACGAAGTATTATTCTTTTGAATTTAAAGCTTTAAAACAAACCCGTTTTAAAGGTGAAGCATGGGAAGCGGAAGGTGCCCCTCTGTACAAAGATCTTCGCAAAGGTCTGCGTGATGCGGCTTTGCATTTCGGGTCGCTGGGAACGATGACTGCGCCGCTGATTTGGTTTTTGCCGGACAGCAGCATATTGGTACCGCAAGGTCGATGGAGCAGCCCTTTAAGTGAAAACGATTCCCTATTTCGAGGCGATTTAGCCGGTCAGTGGTACCCGAAAAACCAGACATTCCACTTTAAAAAAATACCTGGTGCCACGAACCGCACCTTATTCGAAGACACCTTTCACGAGATGCGGATGTCCGTGGATTTAGGGGTGTTGCGCGTAAAGGAAAAGCGCATCGATTTTTACCAAATCTCCGGCCGAAACCAAGTCCCAGCCTGGCTGGAATCCAAAGAGTATTACAATGAGGGTCGAATTCAAGATTTGCAAGGTTTACTTAACTATAGCCCCTTGCGGATTTTATACCGTTTTGTCGTCGAAAATAAAACAGAAACAGCCACCATTGGGGATTTGGCGGCCTTAGTGAATCGCAGGCCGGAACAGCTGCAAGCCGGATTTCAGTCCTATGTGGACGCGGGCTACCTGAAATTAGCGGATGATTTATATTCTTTTACGGCCCTGGGACGGCATTATGCACGAGTAGCCTATGAAAAAAAGGACTTTGATACCTTTTATGCCGCCTCGATGGGCGAAAACTTGTCCGCAGATTCTGCCTCGATTTCCCTCGATCTAGTGGACAAGAAATTGCGCATTCGAGGTATTCAGCAAGTCATGATTTCCGATTCGTTGAAGGCGGAATTTATTCCCTATGATGAGGCGTTAACCTTCCAAAAAGGCCGCGACTTTAATTTCCTGGGAGAAATCAAGATCGGTGATTACCGTTTCCGAGGGCCAGATTTTGCCTTCAAATTCAATGACTTTACGGCGCAATTCGCGCAGATTGATTCGATTACGTTTATCCCTAAAGGCCAATCCAAAGAATTTGGAGGAGCTTTTCGCTACGGATCTGGATCTCTGATTTTGAGTCCACCGGGAAACAAGTCAGGGCGTTTTGGGGTAGCAGAATATCCCAAACTGATTATCCCCAAAGGAATGACCGCTCATTTCGATGAGCCGTGGCGTGCCAGAGGGGTGTATGATACGACGCATTATTTTAAGGTGCCTAGTGTCACGCTCGACAGTCTAACGCAGAAAGCTCCCATTTTTGTGGGAACCTTTCACTCTAAAGGGCTTTTGCCTCCCTTGAATACCCAATTGATTTTGAAGCCAGACCAAAGTTTTGGCTTTACTTATACGCAAAAATCTCCTCTGAAAATCTACCAAAACAGAGCCAACCTGAGCCTAAGTGCCGCCATCGAAATGGACAAAAAGGGCCTGCATACCGCTGGCATTTTCTCCATGGACGGTTTTCAGTCTACCATGAAAGAGGCCTTTATGTATCCTGATTCATTGATTAGTACAGGTACAGAGGGGAAGCTAGGGGAGATGGCGAATAAAAAGGGCCCTATCGCCAGTCTTCCTGGGCATCGATTCACTTGGTTGCCTCAAGAAGATTCCCTAGCCATTTATCCGGAGAAAAATTCCTTTGCCTTGTATGCTAATCAATTGCAATTAGAAGGGCCGGTGTGGATGCACAAGAAACAGGTTTTTGGGAAGGGAGATATTACGCTAGGGGATGGAAAATTGCGTTCTGACTTGTATTATTTTCTACCAGCGACTTGGAAATCGAAAGAAGCATCGCTCGTGATTGGTTTGAAAAAACCTGTATTCAATGCCGAAAGAATTTCGATCGAAGCCGCGCCAGGTGCTGTAAACCTGAGCTTTAAACCGGTAGAGGAAGCTAAGGCCATTTTGCCTATTCAGGCTTATACCACGACGTATGCGGGAGCAATTTGGGAACAAAAAAATCAAAAAATCAAACTCCAAAAGCTCGCATTACAAAGCCTGGATTCGACATCAAAAGCAGGACCCATCATCGCCAAATCTGGAGTGCTGGATCAAGTTTCGGAAGTAATTGCGCTGGACGGGGTGAAGGAAATAGAGATCGGGCCAGCGACCATTTATCCTGCGAAAGGATTGTTAGCGATAGCAAAAGGGGGGCAATTCAAACCGCTTTTGGGAGCGAGGGCAACGGTGAATGGACACGTGTTAGCTAACATTAATACGGTCACCGCAAACGTAAATCGATTTACGGGAACGGCGAATTACCTCTTGCCTGTGGAGGGAAGCGACAGTTTGGTCATTCCCATGAAGAACTTTGATTTTCAGTCTGAGGGCATTCGGGCAGAGGCGCGCTACATCGAAAAGACCCCCTTAAAATTGACGGCGCACCAAGAATTTAAGGGCGATGTTTATTTTCTGTCAGAGAAACCTAGTTTAGAATTTAAGGGTTCGATTCGCCCATTACTAGGCACTTTGAAATTCAAAACGGCTTGGATTCCATTTGCCAATTCCAAAGGAATTGTGGTGAATGATGAGCTGAAAGACGAACTCGGCCGTTCCGTCACAGCAGGAATTTTCGTGAACGCAGACAATAAATTGTATCCCTCATTTTTAGGCCCGATGTCGAACGAGGATGACCCTGTTTTGTTCAAAGCTGCCGGGGAAGTGACGGAAGCAGCTGAAGTGTACAGCATCAAAAATTCGGAATCACAAATGCATCTATCCATCCCGAAAAAGCGCGTGGAAACAGATGGTATGGTACAATTATTCACAGGGAATAAGCGAGTAAGGTCTTTTGGTAAAATTTCGATGTCCATCGATACCCTTATCCCGCGTATCGAATCCTGGCTTAGTCTACAATTTCAGGTGCCGGTTCCTATTCTTCAAAAAATGGGGGATCGCATCGTAAAATACAACCTAGAAGAAGGCTTACAAACAGCAGCGGCGGACGAACCCGCAGACCGAGATGAATACTTAAAACGAGTGGAGCCGATTTTGGGTAAAAAAATTCCCGAAGCTACCAAAGCGCGCATGGACCGAGAGCACTTAGCCTTAGACAAGGTCGATCCTGCCTTTGCGTCCATGATTAATTTCTCCTCCGTAAAATGGGCATGGTCTCCTAACCTAAGTGCCTTCTATTCGATAGGGGACCTGCCATTGATTAATGTCGGTCCGGTGGATGTGAATGCCACCATAAAGGGATTTATGGAAGTGATTAAGAAACCCAATAAAGAGGAGTTTTATGCCTATTGGGAATTATCGGAAGATCTTTGGTATTATTTCGCTTATTTTGAGGGAGAGTTAGGTGTTTATTCTTCGGATAATTCCTTTTTAGCCACTGTGCGGGAAGCGATGAAAACACAGAAAAAGGGCGACTTTAAGGTGGTGGAAGCTGCCGCAGAAGAGAAGGGAGCCTTCGTTAAGCGCTTCACGTCCTACTACAAGCCATTGATTCCGGTGAAGAAAGTACCGGTGAAAAAAGAACCAATTAAAACAAAACCTGCCACAAAAGGCAAAGAAAAGAGCGGTGGATTTTAAAAGTATTACCTTTTTACAACATTTTTTTGATTGCCTGGATCGCTGGGGTTTAGTACGACGCGATCCCTTTGGAAATCCCATCGGGATGAAGCGGATCATTGTTTTTGTCCTGGGTTGGCTGACCTTCGCGCGCTTGAGCATTTACAATAAAACAGAGATTAAAGGGACTGAAAAAATCCAAGATTTGCCCCGTGAAGGCGTCTTATTTCTGTCGAATCACCAAACCTATTTCATGGACGTTATTTGCCTCTACCACATCTTCTTTGCCGTAAAATGGCGGATGAGGAATAGCATTCGATTCCCTTTTTATTTATTAGCCCCTCGCTCTCGCCTTTTTTATGTGGCTGCGACGGAGACGATGAAAGAGGATGGGTTTTTGCCACGTATTTTCTCTTTAGCGGGGGCTATTTTGGTGAATCGTTCCTGGCGTGCACATGGACAAGATGTGAAAAGAGAAGTCGATATTGAGGCACAGCAGAAAGTGGGGAAAGGATTGAAATTCGGTTGGGTTATTAGTTTTCCGCAAGGTACAACGCGGGCTTTTGCCCCGATTCGCAAAGGAACGGCCCATTTAATTAAAGCTGAAAATCCCATAGTTGTTCCGGTCCAAATCAATGGTTTCCGGCGTGCCTTCGATAAGAAAGGCTTTTTCTTAAAGAAACGAAATACGACTTTGAGCGTGGAATTTAAAGACCCGATTCGCTTCAAAGAATCCGATACAATCGAAGAAATTTTACAACGAATTTCGGACGAAACCGGTATTCCGATGGTCGACAAACATGCTGAGTAAAACACAAGGAATCGTCATTTCTTACCTGCGGTATCGAGAAACTTCGATACTGGTGAATGTGTACACCGCTGAAATGGGGATTTGTTCCTACATCGAAAACGGGGTGCGTTCTGCGAAGGCAAAACATAAAATGGCCCTCTTTCAGCCGCTCACCTTGCTCGATTTAGAAGTGTACCACAAGCCGGGAAAGGGTTTGCACCGTATTTCAGAGGCCAAATGCTTTTTTCCCTACCAAGCCATTCCCTTCGACATCGCTAAGTCGAGTTTAGCGCTGTTTCTTTCGGAAGTTCTCAGCAAAGTGTTAAAGGAAGAGGAAGCGAATCCGGCTTTGTTTGAGTTTTTAAGCCATTCTTTGCAATATTTAGACCGTGCAGAAGCCAATTTTGAGAATTTTCATTTGCAATTTTTATGGCAGTTAGCCGCCTTCTTGGGTTTTGGAGCAAGTAATGCTGCTGAATTTTACCAGCAATTAAGAGCTGCTGGCTGCATTGTACCTAATTTTACGGAATTAGATGCCTTGATTCACGCAGATTATGGGCATCCCGTTGTGCTGCACCGGTCAGAAAGAAAAGAATTACTAGCCGGAATGTTAAATTATTATCAATTGCATATGGAAAATTTCGGAGAGATTCGTTCCTTGCAAATCTTACAAGAAGTATTAGCCTAATGCCTAACCTGTACGCTCTGAAACCCTCGGCAACCCCGAACTACATAGACATCACCTTTCAGTTTACGCCCAGAAAACCGGGAAAACAAGTGATTCAGCTGCCTATTTGGCGTCCAGGAAGGTACCAAACCCAAAATTTCGCTAAAAACATTCCCGTCCTAAAGGCCTACACAGCCTCTTCTGGTGATGCCTTGAATATTCAAAAAACAGCCTCTTCCACCTGGGAGCTAGAGGCATTCGAACCCGTTGAAATCCGTTACAGCTATTATGCCCATCAGCCTGATGCAGGAGGATCTGTGCTAGCCGCTGATTTGATTTACCTGAACTTTATTAATTGCCTTCTCTATGTGAAAGGGCGGGAAAAGGAGCGTTGTGAAATCCAGATTTTAAAGCCCAAAGGCTGGCAGAGCGTTTGCACCTTCAAGAACGGTGGCAAATACCGAGAACTCGTAGATTCGCCTTACATCGCCGCTCCCGCGATTTTTCAACATAAATGGAAATACAAAGGCGTGAAATTTGTGATTGATGTAGTGGGCTCACGCCTGGCTTTGACAAAAAAACTCATGGAAGCCTACGAAAAATTTACCCAAAGCCAGCTCGACTGGATGGGTCATTTTCCGGTCAAGGAATACCATTACATGATTTGGGTCTGCCCCAACCCGTATTACCACGGCGTGGAACACACAAAATCTACGATGATGGTGTTGGGCCCTCCAGACCGTGATGCCTACGAAGATTTGATTGGTTTAGGTTCTCATGAATTATTTCATGTGTGGAACATTGCCACCATTCGCCCTGTGGAATTATTTCCCTATGCCTATGACCGTGAAATCCCCTTTTCAACGGGCTGGGTGGCAGAGGGAATTACCACTTATCTGGGCGATTGGTTCTTGTATGCCTCCGGTGTTTGGACTCGGCAAGAATACTTAGCGGGTTTATTAGGGAACTTAAAATTACATTTTGATCGCGATGCGCATGCACAGCAATCACTCGAGGAAAGCTCGATTGATTTGTGGTTAGATGGTTACGGAAGCAGTCTACCTAACAAGCGGGCATCGATTTATTACAAAGGAGCGGTGGTTGCTTTGGCATTAGATTTGAAATTGCAATCGAAAAATGGCAGCTCGCTTCGCGAGGTAATGCATGCGATGAATGCGGAATTTGGCCAGCTGAAAAAAGGCTATCAAAAAGCTGATTTTATTCGAATCTGTGAGGAAATCTATGGCGAATCCCTGCAAGATTTTTTCTCCGCTTATGTGGAAACGAACACCGATATAACCGCTGATTTACAGGCTATACTAGCTAATTCAGGTTTGGAATTTGCTTTCGATGCGCAGATGGGTTGGACCTTAGCAGACAAAAACGCAATTTAATTGCGCATTACGTTCTTTTGGTCTATATTTTGTCTTTTGGGGATGAATCTTTTTTCCTTAGAGTTTAGGAATTTTACCGTGATGATAGATTTTCCTACTTTAATTCGAAAAGCAAGAATAGATAAAGGCTTTAGCCAAGACTACGTCTCCACGGAGCTAGGCATTACTTTGTCTGCCTATTCTAAAATCGAACGCGGCTTGACGGATCCATCTTTAAGTAGGATGAAGCAAATTGCGGAAGTTCTTGAAGTAGATTTAGGTCTACTTTTTAAGCCCAAAGAATACCCTTATGTTACAGAGGTCTCTGAACCCAATGGTTCAATGAGCCCTGTTTCTCGATATGAATTTGAAGCCTGCCTAGGAGCCATTCATGACTTGCAGGAACAAGTGCGCTATTTATCTGAGCGTATCGTTTAATCCCCCTTTTTCATTGCGGAATCAGGGCTTATGCCTAAATTGCAGGTTCAAAATCAATTCCTATGTTGAATAGACCGCGTCGTAATCGTTCCAGTGCCGCTATCCGCACCATGGTGGAGGAAAATCGCCTTTCGGTGAAGGATTTACTTTTTCCGCTTTTTGTCATGGATGGGAAAAATACCCAAACCGAAATCAAATCGATGCCGGGTATTTATCGCTACACGACGGATTTGCTATTAAAGGAAATCGAGACCTGTGTGAACTTAGGAATTACGTCTTTTGCATTGTTTCCCCAAGTGGAAGAAGCGCGCAAGGATTCTTTAGCCACGGAATCGCACCGCCAAGGAAGTTTGTATTTAGAATCCATTCACGCTGTTTCAAGCCGTTTTCCAGAGATCTCGATGTTAACAGACGTGGCGATGGACCCCTATAGTTCAGATGGACACGATGGGATTGTGAAAGGCGGAGAGATTTTGAATGATGAGACTTTAGAAGTATTGGCCAAAATGGCCATAGCACAGGCGCAAGCCGGATCAAAACTCATAGGACCTTCGGATATGATGGATGGCCGCGTGGGTTATTTGCGCGAGTCCTTAGATGATGCCGGTTTCACGAATGTGGGGATCATGGCCTACAGCGCGAAATATGCTTCTGCATTTTATGGACCTTTCCGGGATGCCTTGGAGTCTGCGCCTAAATTTGGCGATAAAAAGACTTACCAAATGAACCCCGCAAACAGCCGCGAAGCCTTGCGCGAAGCGGAATTAGATGAATTAGAAGGCGCTGATTTCCTCATGGTGAAGCCAGCCTTAGCCTATTTAGATATTATCTCTTTACTCCGCGAAAATTCCCATTTGCCTATCGCTGCCTACAATGTGTCAGGTGAGTATGCGATGGTCAAAGCCGCCGCTGCAAACGGATGGATAGACGGTGAAAAAGCGATGTTAGAAAGCTTGCTCGCGATGAAGCGTGCCGGCGCACAGGTTATTTTGACCTATTTTGCCAAAGAATTTGCCCAATTAAAAAACTCCTAAGATGTCGTCAGACCGTTACATGCAACGAGGTGTTTCTGCCTCGAAAGAAGATGTTCACAAAGCTATTGCGAACTTAGATAAAGGCCTTTTTCCGCAGGCGTTTTGCAAAATCTCTCCTGATATTTTGGGAGGAGATGCGGATTATTGCAATATCATGCACGCGGATGGGGCGGGGACGAAGTCGTCTTTGGCGTATTTGTATTGGAAAGAAACAGGTGACATCTCGGTTTGGCGCGGAATCGCACAAGACGCGGTGGTCATGAACACGGACGATTTGATCTGTGTAGGGGCAACGGACCAAATGTTGCTTTCTAGCACCATCGGACGTAATAAAAACTTGATTCCAGGCGAGGTTATCGCTGAAATCATTAATGGGACGGAAGAAGTTTTACAAATGCTGCGTGATAATGGCATTGGTATTTATTCCACGGGAGGAGAAACGGCAGACGTAGGGGATTTAGTGCGTACCATCATTGTGGACAGTACAGTCATTGGTCGTATGAAGCGCTCGGAGGTGATTTCGAATGGCAATATCCAAGCGGGTGATGTGATCATCGGTTTAGCGTCGGATGGCCAAGCGAATTATGAAAAAAAATACAATGGCGGGATGGGCAGCAATGGCTTGACCTCTGCGCGCCATGACGTGCTAGGAAAATACTTAGCCACGAAATACCCAGAAAGTTTTGATCCCTCAGTTCCATCGGATTTAGTGTATTCTGGCTCTCGTAACCTGACGGAAGCGGTTCCAGGCACGCCTTTGAACGTGGGTCAGTTGATCCTATCACCTACGCGTACCTATGCACCCGTAGTAAAGGCTTTATTAACGGAATTGCGCCCTCATTTGCACGGAATGGTGCATTGTTCAGGTGGAGCGCAGACGAAAGTGATGCACTTCGTGAATAACGTTCACGTGATTAAGGACAATTTATTCTCTATGCCTCCTTTGTTTGATTTGATCCAAAAAGAGAGCGGAACCAGCTTCCAAGAGATGTACCAAGTATTCAATATGGGGCATCGTTTAGAAGTCTATGCGAATCCAGCTCATGCGGATGAAATCATTCGTATTTCTCAGTCCTTTGGTATTCCAGCCCAAATCGTGGGCCGCGTAGAAGCCTCAGCGACTAAGAAGCTGACCATCAGCAGTGAATACGGAGAATTTATTTATGAATAGTGTTTGCTATTAAGCGAATTAATTTTTAGATTTGCACCCCCATTTAAAAGGCTTTTAAATTTTTTCATTTGTCTTGAATCAATAGCCTCGTGGGATTGTTTCACTTAAATACAGTAAAAATGTACGCAATCGTAGAAATTGCCGGGCAGCAATTTAAAGTAGAAAAAGACCGTTCTGTTTACACTCACCGTTTGGCGGGAGCAGAAGGCGCTGCACTGGTTATCGACAAGGTATTACTTGTTGACAATGACGGAAAAATTTCCGTAGGAGCTCCCACAGTAGCTGGAGCCACTGTTACGGCTAAAATTGTTGCTCACGTTCGTGGCGAGAAAGTTTTAGTTTTCAAGAAGAAACGTAGAAAGACCTATCAAAAAATGAATGGTCACCGTCAAGATTTGACAAAAGTATTGATTGAATCAATCAACGTAAAATAAGTCTTTAACTAAGCGATTCTTCGGAACGCATAAATAAAATAACCCATGGCACATAAGAAAGGCGCCGGATCATCCAAAAACGGGCGCGAATCACATAGTAAACGATTAGGCGTTAAGTTATTTGGAGGTCAAGCAATCATTGCAGGAAATATCATCGTTCGTCAACGTGGTACAGCTCACAACCCTGGCTTAAACGTAGGAATCGGAAAAGATCATACATTATTCGCTTTGACGGATGGTGTGGTTAAATTCCAAAAAGGTTTCAAAGGACGTTCATTCGTTCACGTGTTACCTATTTCAGCAGATGCAGCTCCTGCAGATGCACCAGCGAAAGCTCCAGCTAAGAAAGCAGCTCCAGCACCTAAAGCGGAGGCAGCAGTAGAAGCAGCTCCAGCAGCGGAGGCTCCAGCGAAGAAAGCTCCTGCGAAAAAAGCAGCAGCTCCAGCAGCAGAGAAAAAAGCACCAGCGAAGAAAGCAGCGAAAGCTGAGTAATTTTCTTAGTTACCTAGAGAGAACCCGGCATGAAAATGCCGGGTTTTTTTGTTTTTTGGAAACCAAATAGGCCTTACCTTTGTTCTAGATTTTACAATACCTCCCTTTAAGGACATCATGATGAACACGAATTCAAGCATCCATATTTATACAGAATCCACTCCTAATCCACACTCCATGAAGTTTGTCTTCAATATGGAATTATTACCGGAGGGAATGTCATTCGATTATACACAACCGGCTGATGGATTAACAAAGGAGAAAAACTCCCCTTTGGCAGTTGCTTTGTTTGGCTTTGATTTCGTGTCACGAGTTTTCATCACGAACAATTTCATCACACTGACTAAAACGGAGTCCGTCGCTTGGGAAGATGAATTATTCGGCATCAAAACCTACCTAAAGAAGTATTTCGAAGAGAAACAACCCGTTTTCTCCTTACCAGATTCAACGATCGCTGATGATCAGTCAAATGACACGCCAGCTATCAAACAAATCAAACAAGCCCTAGACGAATACGTTCGCCCAGCCGTAGAATCAGATGGCGGCGCGATCACGTTCCACTCGTTTGACGAAACCACCGGACAAGTGAAAGTCCTCTTGCAAGGTTCTTGCTCTGGCTGTCCATCCTCTACGATGACGCTAAAGTCTGGTATCGAAGCGCTCTTAACGCGCATGGTTCCGGGTGTGAAGGAAGTGGTAGCGGAAGGGGTATAATGTCATTCCTACGTCTCTAAGGTTGCATATTTAAATACTGCAATCTTTCATTCAAATTAACTCCTATCAATTTTATTCAGGGGACAAGTGTCTGCATTTTTAAATGCAGGGTTTGAAATTATATCTCCAAATCAAAAAATCACTTATACCCTTGATGCACAAAATATTTTAAATAGTAAAGATCGTAGTTTTATATCGATTAACGATTACTCCCGAACCGAATATAAAAATTTCTTAATAGGTGGGACATTACTTTTAAAGGTCGAATTTTCGCTCTAATGTCATTGACATTATTTTAGGATAATTTAGTCGTCACTTTCAAGAAAAAATACCTCATTTACTGACTTATTGAACACTCTGCAGATTTTTAGTGCCAATACTGTAGAAGGGACAAACTTCTTTAGCTCAATAGCATTAATGGTTTGCCTAGTGACTGAAACTCTGTTAGCCAATTCTTCTTGAGTCAAGTTGTTAATCGCTCGTTCTATTTTTATTTTATTTTCCATTTTTATCTGAGTAGTATGAGTTCTTTATTAACATGAAGTGGAAAATGGCGATATAAAAAAATGAAGTAATATGTGGGTTCCAGCCAATAACACTTAAGTAATCGGTGCCATATACCGTTAATGTAAGGAATATGAAAACTACATTATTTAATATGAATGCCCACAAGAGAGAATTTAATCTCAAATTTGAAATAAACTCGTCTTCTATTTTTTCTTTAGAGCAAATCACAATTAAACTCCCCACAGTCCAGCCAATGATAGAGATCGTAATCTTAATGTTGTTTTCTTCAATCGAAAAAAGTGATAAGATTTCAGTGTAGTGTATACTTAAATTTAACACGAGTACTTTAACTCTGGGGATTTCAATCGTATTTTGAAAATAATAGAAAACGCCATTTAATAATAAAATGATCCATCCGAATATCTTAAAACGGTGAGGGATTAAATTGATTGATTTCATGTTTATTAGTAGTTAAGTTTTCCAAATGTAAAATAAATTTTACTAAAAGCAATACAAACTATACAAAAATTGTTTTGTATCCCCTATATTTTAGCGGAGAATAGTTCCATTCTGTACTAATAACTTCCAGTATAATCTTCTTGATAGAAGGCTTAAAAATCGGTGTTCTATTGTTAAGCTCCTGAGTTCTACTACCAAATTATCAGTTTGTTGATAAAATCAATTTGTTGGATTGACAGGTGGTTTTAATGCTCTAAGTTTACATCGTACATTTTGTGGCTATAACATTATACATCAATTTTTCACCGTTTAAACAAATAAAGACATGAAAATCAAAACAATTAGCACTGTTACCTTTAGCCTACTAACATCATTTATGTTTGGGCAAACTAAATATTATCAAAACGCAAAAGGAACAATAGAAGACTCTGTTACCCATGCAAAATCAACAAATGAGATGCTTCAAGGATTCAAAAAGTCATTCCCATATAAAAACTACAAGTTAAAGGTAGTTGAGAATAAAAAAGAAATCAGGCGCACGAAGGATAGCCTTATATTGTCTGGTGATCTAGACATTGCAATCTTTTTAAAAACGGTAATGAAATCGAGATCAATTGTTTATAATAAAAAGAAGATGAAAAAGTGAGATGCAAAGTGTAACGAGGCAATATTTTTTAATGTCAATAAATTAGAATAAATAATAAACCACTAATTATGGAAAATGACCAAACCACTAAAAAACAAAGACACGGATGTGTTACATCCTTGTTGATTTTCTTGATGATCATTAATTCAGCTTCTGCCATCTTTTATTTTTTTGCTGCTGAATACATTAAAAACAAATTTTCTGCTGATATAGCTCCATTAGAATTTTATAGTATCGTTAATGTACCACTAGTAGAAAAAATCCTTTTTGGCATTACCCTTTTTGCCAATTTTATTTCCTGCATTCTACTATTTCAGTGGAAAAAACTCGGTTTCTGGTTGTATGTAATTTCTGATTTGGCAGCTGTAGGTTTAGATCTTTACCAGGGGAAAGGCTTTTCACAGCTATTATCTATTTCCATAGGAATCGGAATTCTGTTTGGTGTCATGCAAATCGCTAATAAGAATCGTAGGACTACGTGGGAGGAATTGAACTAATTGATTTATAGTGTTTTATAATATTAATTCTTAAATTCCATGAGTATAGATGAATGCCCCAATGAATTACTGAAGAAATATGGCTTGCCTGGTGCAACCGCCGTTTTAGTAATTCAATCGATACAAAATGAAAAATTAAGCGAATTAGATTTAGTGACGATTACGGAACTATGGGATAAGAAGTACAAGGAACTGTCTAAGAAAAAATCATCTCTGAAAGCGGGGTGTGTGATCTTGGCTTTTGCCGGACTAATTTTCCATGGCCATGTCAAATTCAGAGATAAGATTACAATTAAAGGCGAGTTCCCATTTTCCAAAAACTACGATTACGTAAAAACGGCAATCAGTATTCTAGAAAGTGATTACGATAACGAGTGGCCCTCAACTTTAAAAATCCGTGAATTATGGACTCAAGTTTTTGCAACTCTTAATAGGAGACAATCGGCCAATAATTCACAACTACATATGTTGAAAGCTTTGATAGATAGTGGATTGATTCGATCATTTTCAGGATTGAGCAAATAGAATAACGTACTTAGTGTTATTCTCGTCTCTGAAAAAAGAAACGCCTCTTATTAGAGGCGTCGGACCGAGGATACTATCCTTGGTGGTGTTCTTGTTTGTAAATATAGGGTAAAAAAATAGTTTGTTTCAAATTTTTATACAAAAAAATAAGTGTCGCAAGTAAAAGAAAGAGTTGTAGCTTATATTGATGGGTTTAATCTCTATTTTGGAATGAGAGATGCAGGTTTTGATCAATGTAGATGGCTCAATATTTATAACCTAGTTTGTAGTTTACTAAAACCAAATCAGACACTTGTTGGAGTAAAGTATTTCACTAGCAGAGTTAATAACAACCCTGACAAACAGAAAAGACAATCCACCTATATTGATGCTTTAGAAAGCACTGGGGCTAGAATTATTTTTGGCAACTACCAAGATGGGTCTACGGAATGTAAAAGGTGTGGACATATGTGGCGCACGGCTAAAGAGAAAATGACAGACGTAAATATTGCAACTGCAATCATTATTGATGCTTATAAAGACGAATATGACATGGCAATGCTTATTTCAGGCGATAGTGATTTAACACCACCGATTCGAGAAGTACATAGCTTATTCCCAACTAAAAGAGTATTTATTGCGTTCCCCCCAAAGAGACACAATAGCTCAATGGCCTTAGTTGCCAAAGGTTCAGAAACGATTGGTAGGAAAAAGCTTGTGGATTCGCAATTTGACGAAGAAGTAATAAGTAAAACAGGGTATAAATTAAAAATTCCCAATGAATGGCGTTAACACCTCCCTCAAATCCTTCACCTCTCTAAAATTCGCATGCTCTACCTTGTGGGAAACCACCTCGTGCGCCCATGTGGTGTGATACGGAACGTGAATACCGTGTCCGCCCACAGCGAGAACGGGGAGAATGTCTGATTTTAATGAATTCCCAATCATAGTGAAATGGGCTGGGTCCACATCGAGGTGTTTGATCAGTTTCAAGTAATCGCTTTCCTGCTTGTCTGACATGATTTCGATGTGGTGGAAATATTGCTCTAGGCCGGATTTGGCTAGTTTGCGTTGTTGATCTAAGAGGTCGCCTTTGGTGGCTACTACGAGGCGGTACTTGCCTTGCAAGGATTGCAAAACTTCGACTACGCCTGGTAAGATTTCGATATCGCGTTCAAGTAATTCTTTGCCCAGGTTGAGAATCTTTTCGATGCCGTCTAGGCCCATTGTTCCGCCGGAAACTTGGATCGCGGTTTCGACCATGGAAAGCATAAAACCTTTGACCCCATAACCATAAAGAGCTAGGTTATTCATTTCTATTTTGAACAATTCTTGACCGGTCGTGTGAACGGGTAAATAATCTTCTAAGAGCGCACAGAATTTGTCCTCTGTCTCTCTAAAATAAGGTTCATTCACCCAAAGGGTGTCGTCTGCGTCGAATGCGATTACGTGTTCCATCTTTTTCAAAGTTCAGAGAGAAATAGCAAATAGCAAAGAGCAAAGACCAAAGTGGGTATTCCACATTTGAACTTTGCTCTTTGAACTTTGGTCTTTGCTAATAAGAAGTAGCAATCGTAATAAAATCAGCCGCTACTAATGAAGCACCACCGATTAAACCACCGTCTACGTCTGGGCAAGCGAATAATTCTTTCGCGTTTTTCGCGTTGCAACTTCCTCCGTATAGGATAGAGATGCTGTCGGCTACGCTTTGGCCATATTTATTAGCAATGTGTGCACGTAAATAGGCATGCATTTCTTGTGCTTGGTCAGAAGAAGCCGTTAAGCCTGTTCCGATCGCCCAGATAGGTTCGTAAGCGATCACCACTTTGCTGAATTCCTCCGCTGAAAGGTGGAATAAGCTTTCGGTTAATTGTTGTGCTACGTGGCCTAAGAAATCTGCTCCTTCGCGCGTTTCTAAGCTTTCGCCACAGCAGAATAAAGGTGTTAAGCCGTTTGCCAAAGCCGCATCGGTTTTAGCCGCTAATTGCTCGTTTGATTCCGCAAAGTATTGGCGACGTTCTGAGTGTCCTAAGATCACGTATTGTACACCAGCAGAAGCTAACATAGGAGCAGAAATCTCTCCAGTGTAAGCGCCAGAGGCTTTTTCGTGGCAGTTTTGAGCGGCAACTGCTAAATTAGGGATGCCTTCAATCACTTGATTAACACCCGTTAAATACAAAGCAGGTGTCGACATAATCACCTGAACATCCGCGGAAACGCTAGACTTCACTAATTCTGCTACTTCAGTAGCCAAAACGAATGCTTCTTGCGCCGTTTTGTTCATTTTCCAGTTACCTGCAACAATTTTTTTTCTCATACGTTCATCATTTAAGCTCTAAAATTACAACACCTTTCTGTGGAATGAAAATTACCCATAAAAATTAGGCCTGATATTTCAGAAGATTCCCACATTTAGCGTATTTTCACACCTTATATGAATGTTAACCTTGCTATGAAAAAAATCAGCACCGGCTTATTCCTTTTACTTTGTAGTTTTCAAGCCTTTTCACAGGATTTATTTCCACATACGCAGCAAAAATGGGTGGATTCCGTTTTCCAGTCGCTCAGTGTAGAGGAGAAGATTGGTCAATTGTTAATGCCCCGCGGAAATGTGGCAGATACCTATGATACGACCCGTTTGTATTCCATTGTGAAAGAGTACCACGTGGGTGGATTTGTCTTATTTAAAGGACATCCGGTAAAGCAGGCGGTGTTAGTGAATGAATTGCAGCGTCGCACGAAAGTTCCACTGTTTATTGGAATGGATTTAGAGTGGGGATTAGCGATGCGTTTAGATTCTACTTTCCGTTTTCCTTACCAAATGACATTGGGCGCAATGCAAGGAAACAACTCCTTGATCGAGAAGATGGGGTTACAAATAGGGGAGCAATGCAGAAGAATGGGGGTGCATATTAATTATGCCCCAGTGGTCGATGTGAACAATAATCCTTTGAATCCTGTGATTAATTTCCGCTCTTTTGGGGAGAATCGGGAGGATGTGACGGCTAAGGCTTTGGCCTATATGAGAGGGCTCCAAAAGGCGGGAGTCATTACTTCCGCGAAACATTTCCCAGGTCATGGCGATACGGGGGTGGATTCGCATTTGGATATTCCGGTGTTAAATCACTCGCGCTCCCGCTTGGATAGTTTGGAATTATATCCTTACAAAGAATTGATCTCGAACGGTCTGCAAGGTGTGATGGTGGGGCACTTGAATTTGCCAGCGCTAGACACAACGGCTTCTTTAGCTTCTACCCTTTCGAAACCGATTGTGACGGGGCTTTTGCGCGATGAAATGAAGTTTCAAGGCCTCGTGTTTACGGATGCGATGGATATGAAAGGGGCGACCAAAATGTTCCCAGAAGGCACAGCAAACGTAAAGGCAATTTTAGCGGGGAATGATATTTTAGAAACCTTTGTGGATGTACCTGCGGCTTTTGAGGCGATTAAGAAGGCTTTGACCAATGGTGAAATCTCCCAAGAGGATATTGATAGCCGCGTAAAACGCATATTACAGGCGAAAGCCTGGGCTGGATTAGCCCATTACGAGCCTATCGTGGTGGAGAATTTAGTAAAGGACTTGAATCCCATCAAAAGCGAGGTTTTGAACCGCGAATTAGCCGAAAAGACCATAACCTTGATCAAGAATCCGAGCGAGCTAGTACCGATCAAATCAGTAGATAAAACACGTATCGCAACTTTAGCAATAGGGAAGCCAGCTTATGGAAATACGTTCCCTACGGAGTTCCAAAAAATGGCGAACAACTACGTCGAAATGCCGCATTTCTACCTAGATGAGACAAGCGCAGATACGACGGTCGCGCGCATTGAAACGACTTTGAAAGGTTACGAT
>Ga0228702_1000426_pt1 | contig 33142 bp, 31 predicted proteins | sample McNCre217_Aug_MG_2_FD_178018 | JGI IMG/M metagenome (GOLD analysis project Ga0228702, IMG submission 178018) | Freshwater microbial communities from McNutts Creek, Athens, Georgia, United States - 20-17_Aug_MG | ecosystem: Environmental > Aquatic > Freshwater > Creek | place: USA: Georgia...
GCCGCTGGGCCCGGTGGCCATGTTCTCGGCCAGCAACTTCCCGTTCGCGTTTTCGGTGCTGGGCGGTGACACCGCTTCGGCGCTGGCCGCAGGCTGCAGCGTGGTGGTCAAAGCCCACTCGGGTCATTTGCACACGTCTGCCCGTGTGTACGCCGCAGCGCGTCAGGTCATCGCATCGCTGGGCCTGCCGGAAGGCCTGATCCAGATGGTGCAGGGCGCAGGCAGCCAGGTGGGTGTGGCGCTGGTCCAGCACCCGCTGATTGCAGCCGGTGCCTTCACGGGCTCCACCCGGGGCGGTGCGGCGCTGCGCGATGCGGCCCGTGCCCGTCCGCGCCCGATCCCGTTCTACGGCGAACTCGGCTCCATCAACCCGGTGGTGGCCACACCCGCCGCGCTGGCCAAGGGCGGTGACGCGCTGGTGCAGACGCTGGCCGGTTCCATCACGCTGGGCTGCGGCCAGTTTTGCACCAACCCCGGTTTGCTGGTGCTGCAGCGCAGCCCCGAGAGTCAGGCTTTTGTGGCTGCGCTAACCGAAGCCCTCAAGGCCATCCAGCCGCACGCCATGCTGACCAAGGCCATGCGCCAGTCGCTGGACCAAGGCACGGCTAATCAATTGGCCGCCGGTGCCAAGGCCTTGCTGAACACTCCTGTGCCCGACATCTGCCCCAAGCCTTTCCTGGCCGAGGTGGATGCCGCCACCTTCATCGATAACCACCAGCTGCAAGAAGAGGTCTTTGGCCCCGCCAGCCTGATCGTCTGGACCGATTCGGTGCAGCAAACCCTGCAGGTGCTGCACACCGTGGGCGGCACGCTCACAGTGACTTTCTGGGGCGCGGAACAAGACACGCCCGAAACCCGCCGCCTGGTGCGCGGTGCCATGGCCATTGCCGGTCGTGTGCTGTTTGCCGGTGTGCCCACCGGTGTGGCCGTGACGGCTGCGCAGCAGCATGGCGGCCCCTGGCCGTCGAGCACCGAGCCGATGACCACGTCGGTCGGTGATGCCGCGATGGACCGCTTCCTGCGCCCCGTGTCGCTGCAAGACATGCCCACTTGGCTGGTGCAGCGCCAGGGCCGTCCCTGCTGATCTTCGATTTCTGAGTTGCCACCATGACCACTTCATCTACCCCCGTCGTCACCGGCATGCGCGTGATCCCCGTCGCAGGCCGCGACAGCATGCTGCTCAACCTGAGCGGCGCACATGCGCCGTACTTCACCCGCAACCTGCTGCTGCTGACCGACAGCCTGGGCCACACCGGCATTGGCGAAGTGCCGGGCGGCGAAGCCATCCGCAAAACGCTGGAAGACGCCCGCGAACTGGTCGTGGGCCAACCCCTGGGCAAGCATCTGGCCGTGCTGCAGCGCATGCAGCAGACCTTTGCCGACCGCGACTCGGGCGGCCGCGGCCTGCAGACCTTTGACCTGCGCACCACGGTGCACGCGGTCACGGCGGTGGAATCGGCCTTGCTCGACTTGCTGGGCCAGTTTCTGGGTGTGCCGGTCGCGGCCCTGCTGGGCGAAGGCCAGCAGCGCGATGCGGTCGAGATGCTGGGTTATTTGTTCTACGTGGGCGACCGCAATAAGACGGACTTGCCCTACAACAGTGAGCCCGATGCCGACAACGCCTGGTTCCGTGTGCGCCACGAAGAGGCCATGACGCCCGAAGGCATCGTGCGCCTGGCCGAAGCGGCTTACGAGCGCTACGGCTTCAACGACTTCAAGCTCAAGGGCGGTGTGCTCAGCGGTGACGAAGAAGTCGATGCCATTCGCGCACTGCACGAGCGCTTTCCGCAGGCGCGCATCACGCTCGACCCCAACGGCGGCTGGTTGCTCAAAGACGCGATCCGCCTGATGCGCGACATGCACGGCGTGGTGGCCTATGCCGAAGACCCGTGCGGCGCCGAGCAGGGCTTCAGTGGCCGCGAGGTGATGGCCGAGTTCCGCCGCGCCACCGGCCTGCCCACGGCCACCAACATGGTCGCCACCGACTGGCGTCAAATGACGCACGCGCTGAGTTTGCAAAGCGTGGACATTCCGCTGGCCGACCCGCATTTCTGGACCATGGCGGGCAGCGTGCGCGTGGCGCAGACTTGCCGCGACTGGGGCCTGACCTGGGGCTCGCACTCCAACAACCACTTCGATGTGTCGCTGGCCATGTTCACCCATGTGGCCGCCGCCGCGCCCGGCAAGGTCACGGCGATCGACACCCATTGGATCTGGCAGGACGGACAGGGCCTGACCAAAGACCCGCTGCAAATTGTGGGCGGTATGGTACAGGTGCCCAAGAAGCCCGGCCTGGGCATCGAGTTGGACATGGCCAAGGTGGAAGCAGCGCACCAGCTGTACATGCAGCACGGCCTGGGCTCGCGCGACGACGCACAAGCCATGCAGTTTTTGATTCCCGGCTGGAAGTTCGACAACAAGCGACCCTGCATGGTGCGCTGAGATCCCCACGGCCTGCGGTCTTGCGATGACGACCGTTGTGTCATTGCGAGGGCCGAAGGCCCGTGGCCATCCAAAATTGAAGGAGACAAACATGAACAAACGCCTTTTCACCGCCGCAATGGCTTCCTCATTGGCCTTGCTGGCCTGGCCAGCGGCTGCGCAGACCTGGCCCGCCAAACCCATCAAGATCGTCGTGCCCTTCCCGGCAGGCGGCACGTCAGACGTGCTGGCCCGCATGGTCGGCCAGAAAATGACCGAGAGCTGGGGTCAGCCCGTGGTGATTGAAAACAAGCCCGGCTCCAGTGGCAACCTGGGGGCCGATGCGGTGGCCAAATCTGCAGCCGACGGCTACACGCTGGTGCTGATGGATGTGGGCAACCTGGCGATTGCGCCTTCGCTCTACAAGCTGCCCTTCAACGTAGAAAAAGACTTCGCGCCTGTGGCCATGGTGGGCTATTCACCGCACCTGCTGGTGGTGAGCAACAACGTGCCAGCCAACACCGTTGCCGAGTTGATCGCCTATGCCAAGGCGCAAAAAGGCAAGGTCAACTACGCTGTGGCTTCAGGCATGGGCAGCGCCACACACCTGGCAGGCGTTGTGTTTGCACAGCGCAGCGGTATTCAATGGGGCTATGTGCCCTACAAGGGCGGCGCTCAGGCCATCACCGATTTGATCGGTGGCCAGGTGGACGTGACTTTCAACGGCATGGTTGCCACCTACCCGCATGTGAAGGGCGGCAAGATGAAGCTGATCGCCATGTCCAGCGCCAAGCGTCACCCCGAATTGCCACAGGTGCCCACGGTGAGCGAGACGCTGCCGGGTTTCTTGACAGGAAGCTGGCAGGGTTTGCTGGCCCCCGCTGGAACGCCCAAGGCGGTGGTGGATAAATTGAACGCCGAGGTGCTGCGCATCACCGCGCTGCCGGATGTGAAAGAACGCCTCAACACGCTGGGCGCAGAAGCCCATCGCATGACACCTGCCGAGTTTTCCAACTGGTTCAAGACCGAGATCCCGGCCATGGCCAAGATCGTCAAGGACGAGAAGATCACGGTGGAGTGAGGGGGGGGGGAGAAGCCTTGTTTTTCAGTGCCTCCTCTTGCCTTTGACATGCAGTCATCGTGGCTGCAGTCGGCCATTTGCGGGCAGTCATTGTCAATCCTAATAGCTGTCGTTCACAGTCCATGCTGATTCAAAGCAGTCAGTGGCGTGATCTCGAAGAATGGCCACTTCCGGCTTTAATACAGACCCACAGCAGTTATTTAACTGCTCAAGACATTGAACATTAGGGTGGTCAGTATGTCCAAGATTTTGAGTACGGGCACTCTGCAGAAATAACGCGCATCACAAGTTCATGCCTCGCCATGGTCAGCAACTCAGCGTACTCGGCTTCTTGGGCGACATCCAAATATTCGCCTAACTCATTGTGTAGATCGAACAGCTTTTCACGACCGTCCGCATGCGCAATGTAGCGATATCGATCGGTTCTGACCATTCGCCAGCCCGTGTATTCAGTCAATGCAGAAGTTCTTGGCTTGTAAGAACTCCCATTGCCATGACTGAGGATTGACCAAAGCGAGTGTCCTTGTACAAACGGCGGCACTTGAATCCCCGCGGCCTCCAACAAAGTTGGCAGAATGTCTACAGCCTCTACGATTTCGGAGTGAACCTTGCCAGCCGCGTTGCCTGGCACACGCACGATGAGTGGAACCCGAGTGATGCCATCATGTGCAGGATAGGACTTCCCGTAGAGCAACTGTTCGCCCAACCATTCCCCATGGTCTGACGTGAACACGACGATGGTGTCACGGGTCAGGTCCAACTGATCGAGCTTGTCGAGCAATTTCCCGACATAGTGATCCACCTCGCTGACAGCCGCGTAATACCCTTGCCGAGCCATCCTAAGTTGATCATTCGAGAACAATTCGTCTTTTGTTCCGTCAACAGGCCGTTGATCATCGATGTTCTTCGGGAACTTGGGGATCGAGAGTTGATCGGGATCGTAGAGATCAAGGAACCTCTGAGGAACAATCCAAGGCGCATGCGGCGAGTAAAAACCAGCTACGCAGAAAAATGGACGGCTTTTGTCTCGTCGCTCCAGGTAGTCGCACACTTGCTCTGAAACAAATGCGCTGAATGAGACATCTTCGTCCGCCGGAAATGGCACGCCTTTAAGGAATGCGAATCGAGTACCGCCTTCATGAACCTTATAAGCTGTGGGTACTTCTGGCTCTATGACGGGGTGATTGACCCGGTCTTTGATCCCCAATGTCTGGTTCCACACTTTGGCATTGGGAGGCATCCCTGCACTGATCAAGTCCAATTGACGGGGACGTTTGCGAGCGACCCAAGCCCTGTAGGCATCCTCGTAAGGACCTGGCTCCTCTGCGACTTCCAATTCATCGAATCCATAGCTCGGATGGAGTTCCCTGTGATCACGGTTGGCATGCGGCAGAAAGTGAAGTTTTCCAATATTTGCACAGTGATACCCATGCGTGCCAAGCATTTTCGGCAGCGTCACCGTGTCCTGAGGCACCGGCACCCCCATGTGCGTGATCTTCAGCGTTGACGGATATTGGCCCGTGAAAAAGCTGATGCGACTGGGCATGCACAACTGGTTTTGGACGAAGAATTTATCGAAGTTGACACCTTCATGCGCCAACCGGTCAATGTTCGGTGTTTTGATGTCTGGGTTGCCATTTGCCCCCACAGCATCCCATCGCTGCTGATCGGTGTAAATGACAAGAATGTTCGGACGTTTCATCGGTATGACCTGGCGGTTTACTGTGCAGAAATGACTTTTTGTTGCACCAACGCGCTCCACTTCGGACGCTCTTTTTGCACCCATTTCAAGGAAGCGCTTGCATCCTCCTTGATGGCAGGCTCCATGCCTGCGGCTCTGATCCGCTCTTGCACGGCAGGATCGTTGATGACAGATTCAATCTTGATCCGTACTTGTTGGATGGTTTCTGTGGTCGATTTCTGCGGCAGGAAGACGAAGAATGCTGTCTCCACATCAAACCCCTTGAAGCCAGACTCATTCACTGTGGGAACTTGCGGCAATTGGGTCACGCGGTTTCGACTCGCTACGGCCAGTGGGTTCAGTGCACCAGACTTGATATGAGGCATGGCCACAGACAACGCCACGAATGCCACGCCGATCTGGCCACCCACCAAATCGGCCATGGCGGGACCACCGCCTTTGTAGGGCACATGAACCAATTTGAGGCCGGCCATGTGTCCAAACGAGGCCATCGTGAGATGTCCAGCCGACCCCATTCCACCTGAGGCATATGGGACGTCCTCAGCTTTGGCCTTGGCAATGAACTCTTTCAATCCGCCTGGAAATACCTTCGGATTGACGACCAGCACGGAGGTCTGATAGCCAATAGGTGCAACCAGTGCAAGATCTTTTTCTGGATCAAAGTTTGGATCTTTTGGAAAAAGAGAGGGGTTGACAGTCAGAACCGCGCTGTCAGTGATTAACCAGGTTTTTCCATCGGGTCGTGCCGCTGCCGCCGCTTTTGCTCCGATGAGCCCGTTAGCACCTCCACGGTTGTCCACCACGTATGAGTCGGAGGATTTGGTCTGCAACGCACTGGTCACAATGCGAGCCACGCCATCCAGACCGCCACCGGCAGAGGTCGGCACAATGACTGTTGTCGTTTCTGCATGCGCTGCTTGACTAGCGATGCACAGTGAAATGACTGCAATTGCAGCAGTGAATCTGAATTTCATGAGTGTCTCCTTGGAAATCGGGGCGACGGGACAAATGTCCTGCAGCCATTAATCAGATCCAAGAATAGCCAATTCTGAGATGCAACAAAACTGCAATTATTTGATATACATATGCAGTGGTTGCATACCTATCTGAATCGTTTCCGAACGGCAGTGACCTGCTTGGTCAGCAGATCTCGAAATGCGACGGCCGCTTTTAATCGCATAGCCTGCTCGCGGTAAATCAAACCCGCCGGATAGGCCTCAAGAGGCGTCTTCAACCTCAGTGGCTTGACGCCAAATTCTTTGGCTGCATCCATCAGCGTTGATGGGAGCAGCATGACGTGCAGTTGGTCTTGAGCCAGGAGTTGGAGACCAAAATGAATCGACGTTGTATCAATTGAAGACTCTGGCAAAGCTATCTTTTTGTCGTCGAATTGCTGCTGAATCAGTGAACGTCCCAGCCTGGCTTCTCTGAACCAAATCCACGGGTATTTGGCCAGTTGCTGCGCCGTGCAGCGTCTTCCATGCAGGGGATGCTCTGCACTTGCAAAGACAAGTTGTTCAACATTGAATAAGGGCTCATAGACCAACTGAGGAAGCCGCTCCTCCAGACGAGGAATGCCGCCAACCAGGATGTCCAACTGACCGTCTATCAGCATAGGCATCATGCGCTCATTGACCCAGTCAAAAAATTGAATCTTGACCTTGGGCAGGGTTAAGCGCAATTTCGCAACTGTCTGAGGAACCAGTGAGAATGACCAGGCAGCGCCAGCACCCACCCTGAGGTCACCTCCGTCCCCACTGGCCAATTCCTGAATTTCCTTCAAAGCAAAATCGCAGCTCAGATCAATATCCTGCGCATGGTGAAACAACACCTCGCCAAAACGAGAGAGCGCCATGCCCCGAGGTGTGCGATCAAACAACATGACCCCCAGCTCAGACTCCAAATCCTGGATGCGGCGTGTGAGCGCTGGTTGACTCAAGTGCACGACCTCTGCTGCCTGGCGAATACTTCCTGAACGTGCCACGGCAAGAAAGTACCGAATGAGTTGTATGCGACGGATCATCTGAAACCTTAGAGAAATAAAGGCACCCATTCAAGGATACCAACTGCTTTGATATTTCAGGGATGTTTGGCCTGAGCTTGTGTCGCGATGACCTCGCGCAGGATCTGCGTGAAAGCGCTGGCCGACGCAGACAGCTCGTGGCCTGATCGGGTGGTCAAACCGATGGGCGCCTTGAGCAAATGACTCTGGATTGGCAAGCGTGTCATCCACTGCTTGTTCAAATCCACTTCGACCAAACCCACGGGTAACGACGCCGTCGTGACGGTCAATCCCAAGCTCTACAAGAATGCTGGGTTCAGCCCCACTGAATTGACTTCGTTGGGCTTGATGGCCACCCAAGCCTCCGTCCTGGTGGTGCCTCAAAACAGTCCCATCAAGACGGTGGCGCAATTCGTTCAGGAATCCAAGAAGCGCGAACTGTCCTATTCGTCCGGCGGCATTGGATCTGCCGGGCACCTCACGATGTCCTACCTGGACAGTACGATTGATACGCGGCATCTGCATGTGCCATTCACAGGTGGCGCACCGGCCATCATGGCCTTGATCGGTAATCAGGTGGACTGCGCCTTTGTGGCATTGCCCAATGCCCTGCCTCAGATCAAGTCTGGAAAGCTCAGGGCACTGGCCGTGTCGAGCACTGAAAGATCCGCCAGTTTGCCGGAGGTGCCGACCATGATCGAGTCTGGCTACAAGGGTTTTGAAGTGGTCACTGCCTATCTGCTCATGGCACCCGTCAAGACTCCTTCCGATGTCCGCGCCAAGTGGTCCAAGGCACTTTCAGAAATAGTCCAAACCAAAGACTTCCAAGCCAAGTTGATTGACATTGGCATGGAACAGAAATATCTGCCCGCCGAAGCCTCAGCTGGATGGCTCAGCTCCGAGCGAAAAAAGTGGGAAACCGTCATCGAAAAACACAACATCACCGCAGAATGAACACGAAAAAACCAAACATCATCTTCATCGTTGCCGACGATCTGGGATACGCAGATTTGAGCTGTTGCGGGCAAACGGATTTTCAGACTCCGCATCTGGATGCGCTTGCCGCCTCAGGTGCGCGATTCACCCAAAGCTACGCCAACGCCCCTCTGTGCACCAACACCCGTGTGGCACTGATGACGGGCCGGTATCAATACCGGTTCACTCTTGGCTTGACTGAACCCCTACGTCACAGCAGTAAAGGCGACCCCAAGATGGGTTTGCCCGCAGACCAACCCACACTGCCTTCACGCCTGAAGGATGCTGGCTACTCCACTGCCTTGATCGGCAAATGGCACGTTGGCGCTTTGCCACTGTTCAGCCCGCTGCGCAGTGGCTACGAAACCTTCTTCGGCATCATGGGTGGTTACACCGGCTATTACACCCAACAGGGTGATGGCGGAGAGCACGATTTCTACGAGGGGGAAACAGAAGTCGAGGTTCAGGGCTATGTCACCCATTTGTTGACCAAAAAAGCCGTAGACCACATCCACAACCAAGCAACTTCGGACAAGCCCTTCTTCATCAGCCTGCATTACACGGCCCCTCATTGGCCGTGGTCAGCACCCTCTGTGGAGGCCGAGGCACGTGAGCGTGAATCCAATTTCAAGCAACATGCTGACGGAGGCTCACCCAGGATCTATGCCGAGATGGTGAAGGAAATGGACAAAGGCATCGGCCAGGTTGTTCAGGCGCTCAAAGATTCAGGGCAACTGGAGAACACACTGATTTTGTTCACCAGCGACAACGGTGGTGAACGCTATTCAAAGAACTGGCCATTCGTTGGTCGCAAGCGGGATTTGCTGGAAGGTGGCTTGCGCGTTCCGCAAATCGTCTCGTGGCCTGCAAAGATTCAAGCCAATCAAGTCAGTCAACAGGTTTGCATCTCCATGGACCTGACGGCCACCTGCCTGGACGCCGCAGGTGTCAAGATTGAAGCGACCTATCCTATTGATGGCGAAAGTTTGCTGCCTCTCCTGATGGACAAGCAACCTGAGAAGATCCGAACACTGTTCTGGCGTATGAAGGAACGGGAGCAACGATCAGTTCGAAGTGGTGATTGGAAATACCTCAAGGTCAAAGAACAGGAATTCCTTTTTGACTTGAGCTATGACTGGCGCGAGCGAACGAATTTTGCTTCAAAGCATCCTGAAATTCTTGCTGATCTCAAACGGCAGTGGGACGAGTGGAACAAGGACATGCTTCCTATGCCGGATCAGCCTTCGCCCATCATGGTCAACCTCAGCGACATGATGTGGTGAGGGGCGCCATTACCTTAAGCAGTCATTGGGTATACGTTCTGGACGAAAGCTCTTTTCCGAAAGGCGACTTCCTGTATGACCGCTTCGCAAAACTCCCAATTGCCGCAACGGGTCGGAATAAGACAGCCTGCACGCATGAATTTCAAATGAAATTCACCTCACAGTAGCACCTGGCAGATGCTGCGTTGCTGTTTGATCAGCAACCAGGCCGCCACGCCGGTTTGCACAAAGACCCAGAAGTTGGGTAGCGTGTGCCAGCTTCTGGGCTGCCAGGTTTTGCGCGCAAATCCCCGGCCAGGTGGGTGCTGCTCTTTGATTTTGTGATCGGCGTTTTGCAAATACCGCCGGACCATCGCTGCAGGCCATGCGTGGTGATGGTCAGCCCAGCACCGCATTGGCTGTCTGTGTGTAAAAGGGGATGCCCAGCAGAATGTTCAGTGGGAAGGTGACACCCAGTGATAGCCCGAAATACAAGGAGGGATTGGCTTCCGGGATCGCGTAGCGCAGGACCGCAGGGACTGCGATGTAGGAGGCACTGGCGGCCAGCACCATGAGCAAGGTGGCATCGCCTTGCGGCAGCTGCAGCAGCCAGGCCAGGCCCAGCGCCAGACCCGCGTGGGTCAGTGGGCCAAGCACAGCATAGGTCAGCAACCAGGGCGACTGGCCCCGCAGCTGAGGCAGGTTGCGGGCGGTCATGAGTCCCATGTCCAACAGGAAGAAGGACAGCATGCCTTTGAAGAGGTCGCCAGAAAAGGGTTGCATGGCGGCTTTGCCGGACTCGCCGGTGAGCAGCCCCACCACCATGGCACCTAGCAGCAACAACTGCGCACCATCGGTGAAGGACTCGTGCAGCATCTTGCCCAGCCCTGTGCCCCGTTTGCCGGGGCCTGTTGCCAGTGCAGCAACTGATCCACCTTGAATCACCCCAAGACCCGATGGCGCAGCGGCTTGCCGCAGCGTGTTGGCCAGTACCACGGCCATGATGATGGCGGGGGATTCCATCAAGGCCATGGCGGCGGCCATGTGGCCCCCGTAGGCGATGTGCTGGTTTTCCAGATGCTGCACGGTCGTCACGAAGGTCACGGCGCTCACCGAACCGTAGGTGGCCGCGATTGCGGCAGCATCAAAGCCTGACAAAAATTGCTTGAGGATCAAATACCCGATCAGCGGAATCAGCAAGGCCAAAGCGACAGCGGCTGCCAGCCCGGCACCCACTTGCAGAGTCAGGCCCGAATGGGCCAGTGCAAAGCCGCCTTTGAGACCCAGCGCCATGAGCAGGTAGAGCGACAGAAAGCGAGAGATGGCCGGAGGGATTTCAAGGTTGGATTTGACGATGCCGGCCAGGATGCCGAAGACAAAAAACAAGATGGCGGGATCGAGAAGGTTTTGCATGGTGGTTTTCCTTGAAATGAATCTTAGAAATCCAGCATGTATTTGTAAAATCGATTTTTAAATGATGAACTATAGATAAAAAACTATGAATGTCACGTTCAGACAATTGCGCTTGTTTCAGGCCCTGGCCGATACCGGTAGTGTGAGTGCTGCCGCCAAAGCCATGCATGTGACTCAGCCCACAGCCTCCATGCAGCTCAAGGAAGTGACGCAAGCCGTTGGCGTGCCCTTGTACGAGGTGATTGGCAAGAAGGTGCACCTGACGGATGTAGGCAAAGAATTGGCAACGACAGCACGCGCCATGGCCTTGTCTTGGGAATTGTTTGAACAAAGCGTGGATGCGGTGAAGGGCTTGTCCCGTGGCAAGCTGCGGGTGGCCGTGGTCAGCACGGCCAAATACTTCATGCCCCGTCTGATTGGCAGTTTTTGCAGAAAACACCCGGCCATTGATGTGTCCCTTGAAATTCTCAACCGCGATGGCGTGGTGGGTCGCTTGCAGAACAATTTGGACGACCTTTACATCATGTCCATGCCGCCGATGGACTTGGATTTGCACGACGAAGTGCTGATGCCTAACCCGATCGTGGTGATCGCAGCGATGTCCGATCCACTGTGCAAAAGCGGCCGGGTGTCATTGACCGATTTGCAGCATCGCCGTTTCATCCTTCGTGAATCAGGGTCTGGCACCCGAATGGCGGCGGATCAGCACTTTCGCCAGAAGAAATTCCGACCCGACGTGCGGCTTGAACTGGGCAGCAACGAGGCTGTCAAGGCGTCTGTGGCCGGTGGTCTGGGCCTTGGCATCGTTTCACGGCATGCCTTGCATGGCCTGGACAAAGAAAACGGTGTGCGCGTGCTGGATGTGCGGGGGTTTCCGCTGCCCTCGGCATGGCACATGGTTCACCACGCCAGTCAGAAGCTTTCTCCCGTGGCACTGGCCTTCAGGCAACATGTTTTGACCGAAATCCACAAGGGGCGATTTCAGGCTTCAGGCCGCTAAGCCGGTGCCAAGTGTGTATTTCATTGCTGCTGGCCAACAAGTTCCACAACATCGCCAATCAGTTCAGTGGTCATGGTGATTGCAACGGGAAGACCGCATCCGGCCATGAACGGCCGGTCACGGCCCCTCCCGATAGCAGCCACTCGCCGCGCAGATTTTGCAGGCGGTAGTGCTTATCACACGGTGTGCGTTGCCTGTTGTTGCTTTGTCTGGCTGATCTTCAATTTGCTATCGGTTTCGGTTGCACAGTGCATTCCCAAGCGCTCCAGCAGATGGCGATCTTTTTGAGCTTGGGGGTTACTTGTCGTCAACAACCGATCACCATAGAACATGCTGTTGGCTCCTGCCAGGAAGCACAGGGATTGCAGACTTTCTGGCATTTCCTCACGGCCCGCCGACAAACGAACCATGGCCCGTGGCATGCAGATGCGGGCAATGGCGATCATGCGGACAAACTCAAATGAGTCCAGTTTCTGAGTTCCTGCCAAGGGGGTGCCTTCCACTTGCACCAAATTGTTGATGGGCACGGATTCAGGATAAGGGTCCAAATTGGCAAGTTGCACAAGCAAGCCAGCACGTTGACGACGGGTTTCGCCCATGCCGACAATGCCACCAGTACACACTTTGAGCCCTGCATGGCGAACACGACCAAGGGTCTCAAGTCGATCCTGATAAGTTCTCGTGGTGATGATCTGGCCGTAGAACTCGGGTGAGGTGTCCAGGTTGTGGTTGTAGTAGTCCAGCCCCGCCTCCTTCAGCTGACCTGCCTGGGCCTGGTCCAGCATACCAGCGGTCAGACAAGTCTCTAAGCCCAGTGCTTTGACTTCACTGATCATTTCTCCGAGTCTCTCGATGTGACGGTCTTGAGGGGAGCGCCATGCAGCTCCCATGCAAAATCGCGTGGCGCCACTGGCTTGGGCTGCACGTGCGGCGTCCAGAACTTCTTCCAGCGGAAGCAATTTTTCGGCTTTCAGACCCGTATCAAAATGGGCTGATTGCGGACAGTATTTGCAATCTTCTTCACAACCGCCGGTCTTGATGGACAGCAGCGTGGAGAGCTGAATCGCATTGGGGTCAAAATTTTCTCGATGGATCTGCTGCGCGCGAAAGATCAAGTCGTTGAACGGGAGTTCAAACAATGCAGCCACTTCATCTACCGTCCACGGTTTGGCGTTACGGCGCTCAGCGTCGGTGGTAGGCGTCAGTGTCTTGATTTGATTGGTATTCATGAGTTAGTTGTCCATTGCCTGATGCAAGGCGCTCAGGCTCAAATGAGCGGCAACAGCCGCGGGAGTCGGATCTGGCAGGCGAGGCACCAGACCCCAACACGGAGCTTCTATTTCGGTCGACAAAGCGACCAGATTGTCTTCAACATGGGGCATCAAGGGATCGACGGTATTGGCAACCCAACCAGCCAAATGCAATCCACGTCTGCGGATGGCCTCGACGGTCAGCAAGGCGTGGTTGATGCAGCCCAGGCGCATGCCCACCACAAGAATGACTGGCAAATGCAGATCTACTGCCATGTCAGCGGTATCCCAGCCAACGGTCAGTGGCACGCGAAAACCGCCAACACCTTCAACGAAGCCAATGTCGGCAATTTTCAGCGTCTGCCGCACGGCTTCAAGCAGTGCTTCTCGCCCAATGGTGATGCCCTCGAGTCTGGCCGCAATATGAGGCGCGCAGGGTGTACGCAATTGCAAAGGCCCAACCTGGGCGTCGGTCAGTTCGAGGTTGGAGGCCGCGCGCAGGCGCAGCACATCCTCGTTGATCCAGCGATCGCCCACCATCTCCTGACCCGCAGCCAGTGGTTTGATGGCTGCGCTGCGCAGTCCGATACTGGCGCCCAAGTGGGTCAGCCCCGCTGTGATGGCGGTTTTTCCGATTTCCGTGTCGGTTCCGGTGACGAAAAACCCCTTCATGGGCGCTCCAAGCCTTGTGCTGCCACCGCCACCGCATGCACAAGACGGTCGATGTCATGGGCCGTGTGTGTGGCGCACAAAGTTATCCGCAATCGAGCCTGTCCCTGAGGAACCGTGGGCGGACGGATGCCCGGCACCCGCAGGCCTGCCGTTTCAAGTGCTGAAGACAATGCCATGGTGGCATCGTTGGAACCAACAATCAGCGGTTGCACCGGCGTGGGTGAATTGGTCAGTTGCCAACCCATATGGGCATGGCGGTTCAGTACTTGTGTTAAGCCAGCGCGCAATTGGTGTTGCAGTGCCAGCAGGTGCCTGCGACGTTGCTGGCCAACCGCTCCTTCGATGAGGTCGAGGCTGGTCTGCAAGGCATGGCTGACTGCGGGCAAGGAGGCCGTTGTGAAGATGTAGGTGCGCGACGCCTGTATCAGATACCTGTCCTGCGTCAAACCGATCCAGCACCGCATTGGCGGCAGCACAGGCCAAGGCGTTGCCTGTGTAGGAATGAGAGTGCAGAAATCCACGGGCCACGTCCTCGCTCCAGAAGGCACGGTAGACCTCCTCTGTCGTCAACACCAGCGACAAAGGCAAGGTCCCGCCCGTGATTCCCTTGGACAGCGTGACGAAATCAGGCCACGCCTTGGTATCAACCTGTTCCCAGGCAAAGAAACTCCCTGTGCGTCCGCAGCCGACCGCAATCTCATCGGCGATCAGGTGAATACCGAACTCGCGCGTGAGCGCGCGCACTCTGCGCAAATATTGCGGCGAGTGCATGACCATCCCTGCGGCGCCCTGTACGAGCGGCTCCAAAATCACCGCAGCAATGTGCTCACCACGTTCATCGAGCAAGCGGCGCAAGGCATCCATCGCTGCATCCTCGTTGCCGAGTCGGCTGTCCGGTGACTCGACGATGTGCGAGCGCATCAGCAATGGATCGTAGGCATCACGAAAGACGGCAACATCGGTCACTGCGAGTGCCCCAATGGTTTCACCGTGGTAACCATTTTTGAGACAGACAAACTCACGCCTGAGTGATTGCCCCTGATTTCGCCAACTGTGAAAACTTTGTTTCAGTGCAATTTCAACGGCACTCGCACCATCGGAGGCAAAGAAAACATGGCCGAGCGCTTGACCTGTGCGCGCGCTCAGCCGTTCAGCCAGTTCAACCGCAGGTTCGTGCGTGCAACCGGCCAACATGACATGCGGCAGCGTGTCGAGTTGGTGTTTGATGGCTGCGTTGATTTCAGGATGGGCGTGGCCGAAAAGATTGACCCACCAGGAACTGTTGGCATCGAAATAGCGCTTTCCTTCGGCATCAAATAGCCAGGGACCTTCGCCACGAAGGATTGGCAATGGCGGTACATGCTGAGCACGCGCCATCTGGGTGCACGGATGCCAGACGGCATCAAGGCTACGCAAGGCCAAGGGTTTATTCAAGGATGCTTCAGTCATGACATTCAGCCGCCTCGACGTCGCTTGGATCAAAGAAAAAAGCAAGCGCACTGCGCCGCACAGGGTGATGGTGGTCCATGGTATGCAAAAGAACCTGCCCAAACTGCCATCCTCGACAGTGCATGGGGATACAGCGTCACCTTGCGGCGCGCCACCTTGTTGGCCGGTATCCGGGCTGGTGGAAACACCTGTCGCCTTCCCGAGCAAAAAAGCCCAGTGGCAAATGACAGGAGGGAGAGATGACTCTCGTCCACTTACCGTTGCGAGGACAGCTCAGGTTCGGTCAGGAAGTGTTCGCTGTCCACCATGTGCACCGGCACCGCGCAGGAGGCAGACCACTCGCGCAGCGCTTGGTCCAGCCGCCATTCGTCGGGCACCTGGTATTCGATGGCACTTGCCGCGTAGTGGGCCATCAGGGCGTCCAGGTTGGCGGTGATGTTTTGGCGGTTGCTGGGGTGGTCGATGGCCACGTAGCGCACGCGGTGGCCTGCTGCCTTGAGCTGTTTGGCGAAGTCGCGCATGGCCGCAAAAATGCCCAGCACCTTTTGCGCGTGGTGGCGCACGTAATCCGTTTCGCTGCGCACTTCCATCAGCACGTAAACCACATCGGATCGCACCGCGTCAAACCAGCTGTGCAGTGGATTGAGCTGGTCGCCCAGGATCAGGCGCAAGGTGGGGCCCTGTGTTTCGTTCATGGCAGTTTGCCCTTGGGCTGGCCACCCTGGCGGCAGCGATCGGAACAGTACTTGACCTGCTCCCAGTCGCGCGCCCATTTGCGCCGCCAGGTGAATGGCAGGCCGCAGGCGGCACAGACTTTTTGCGGCAGGTCAGATTTCTTGCGCATCTTCATGGTCAAAAATCCAGCGTCATCTGGTTCGCGGACGGGGTGGGTGGGCGTGCACGCGCAGGTCGCGTTTGAACCAGACGATTCGGTAGCGCATCCGTACAGACCGACTCAGCGGTTGGCGCGGCGCTTGAGCCAGCGCATCAAGCTGCCGACCACGGGCAACTTTTCGTACAGCTCTTCGGCTGCATCCCAATAGTCGCGGTGCAGGGAGACGAGGCCCGCCTCGTTGAACACCACATGCGTCCCGCCGCGCACGGTTTGCCAGGTGCGGGTGTCAAAGCGCTTGAATCGAAAGCGGAAATCCCAGACCAAAAAGCATTGCGGCCCTTGTGCGACGCGCTCGGTCACGATGAAGTGCGGCGAGTCCAGCGAATCGAACATGTGGGCAAAGATGCGCTCGATTTCAGCCAGGCCCCGCACCTCGTTGAACGGGTCCTTGAAGCGGGCCTCCGGTGCATAGATCTCGGGCAGGCGCTGCAGGTCTTGCGGTTGCAGCTGCTCGAAGAATTGCACCATGCGTTCGACCGCTTGCGGCGTGGTTGTGGAAGTCATGGCATCAAAGTCCGGTGATGCGGCGCACGACCGCAAAGTACAGGCGGTAGGGCAGCAGGCGCAGCAGCTTCATCCAGCGGGTGAAGCGCTTGGGAAAGTGGATCTCGAATTCGCCCCGAGCCCAGCCCCGCACGATCTCCTGGGCAGCCTGCCCGGGGGAGATCAATGCAGGCATGTGGAAATCGTTTTGCGCTGTGAGCGGCGTCTCGACAAAGCCGGGGTTGATCAGGCTCACACCCAGACCATGGGGATGGAGGTCCAGGTACAGCGTTTCTGCGAGGTTGATCAGCGCGGCTTTGGTGGGGCCGTAAGCCAGGCTTTGCGGCAAGCCCCGAAACCCAGCGACGCTGCTGACCAGACTGATATGCCCTTGTTTGCGCGCCACCATGCCCGGCGTGATGGCATCGAGCACATGCAGCGCCCCCACGGTATTGACTTCGTGGTGGTGCAGCATGTCATTCAGATCCATGGCGGTTGCGCGCATGGCTTGGTAATGCCCGGCGCAGTAGCAAACCAGATCGAGGGGGCCATCCATCAGCGCAGCACCGGCTGCACGGCGAACGGCAACGCGATCGGTCACGTCCAGCGGCACAGCCTGGCTGCCCGGATGGTCTAGCACAAACTGTTTGAGGGCTTCGAGTTTTCGGGCAGAGACAATGACCGTTGCGCCTTGTGCATGCAGCTGTTCGGCCAACGCACGACCGATGCCGGTGGAGGCGCCAATCAACCAGACGCGGCGGCCACGCCAATCCTGGATGGGGGGATTCATGCTCATGGTGCGAGCTTCTGGAAAGACAGGGTGACTTCACCCAGACGCACACCGAACTTGCTCATGGCGGCGCGGTTGAGCATCACGCGTTCGTCGACCAGGTACATCCAGTCGTCGAACTGCACCTCGTAAACCTTGCCGTCCACTGGCAGCTGGAGCGTGTAGGCCCACTGGAAGGCATTGCCCACCGCACGGCCCTTGGCAGTGCCGATCACGTCGTCGGCCGTGCCGCTGTAGTGGCCGTTGGCGTGTTTCGTCAGGTGCCAGACGCGCCGTTCCTTTTTGCCGTCCGAATAGGTGAAGTGCTCGTCCAGTACGCCCTGGTCGCCGTCCCAGCGGCCGTCCATGTCCACCGTGAAGCGGCGCACCACCTGGCCGCTGCGGTCCTGGAAAATGCCGTGGGCAATGACTTTGCCGTTGAAGTACTGGGCGAGGTCGAGCTGTGGGCGTTCCGTGGCGTAGGACTCTATGTTCTGGTTGGCGCAGCCGCACAGCAGGGCAACGCTGCAGGTCAGCCAGAGCATCAGGCGACGTGTGTGCATGAAAAAAGGCATGGTCATTGGCGGTCGTTGGTGTTGGTCAAACCCAGCAGCGCCAGGCGCATGTCGGGTTTCGTGGCTGCGGGTGTCAAGCTGCTTATGGCTCGGCGTTTGTGCTGCAGACGTTTGCAGCACGAAGGCCTGTTTCCTGATGTGATCAGCTCGTGATTGATTCGGCCCTGTGAAGTTTTCAATGCTCAAAGATGTTGTAGGTCGGCGGCTTCAGCCCCGACATGCAGCCTGCGCCGAAGCCAGCCATGTCGGGGCTGAAGCCGCCGACCTACGGGGTAGGTCAGAGCTTCAGCTCCGATGCTGGTCGCTGCGGCACAAGCCCATGTCGGGGCTGAAGCCACCGACCTGCGAGATGACTTACTCATACATTTCAAACTTCAGTGTGCGGGATCAATAGCGTGTACTGCACCACATCGATGTCCCCGGCGTCAAAGCCAGCCTCGCAATAGGCCAGATAGAACTCCCAGATGCGGATGAAGCGCTCGTCAAAGCCCAGGGCCAGCACCTCGTCCTTGCGGGCCAGGAAGTCGGCGCGCCAGCGGCGGCAGGTCTCGGCGTAATCGCGCCCGAATGCCATCTCGTCCACCACCTTCAGATCTGCCGCAGTGGCTTGGCGTCGGAACTCGCTGGGGCAGGGCAGGCAACCGCCCGGGAAGATGTACTGCTGGATGAAGTCGGTGGACCCGATGTAGCGGTCAAACAACCCATCGCGGATGACGATGCTCTGGATGCAGGCGCGCCCTCCGGGCTTGAGCAGTCGGGCCACGCTCTGGAAGTAGGTGGGCCAGTATTCTTGGCCCACGGCTTCGAGCATTTCGATCGAGCAGATGGCGTCGTAAGGACCATCGTCGATGTCGCGGTAGTCCTGCAGCCGCAGGTCAGCCTGGTCGGTCAGTCCCTGGCTGGCCAGGCGTTCCTGCGCCCAGGCCAGCTGCTCGGTGGACAGCGTCACACCCGTGAGGTGGGCGCCAAATTCCTGCGTGGCTTTTTCGGCCAGGGCACCCCAGCCGCAACCGATCTCGAGCACGCGGTGGCCGCTGCGCACGCCCGCCATGTGCAGGGCGCGGCGCACCTTGGCATCTTGGGCGTCTTGCATGCTTTGGCTGTGGTCGCCGCCGAACCAGGCCGACGAGTAATTCATCGTGCCGTCCAGCCAAAGCTTGTAGAAGGCGTTGCCCAGGTCGTAGTGGGCATGGATGTTTTTACGGCTGTTGGCTTTGGTGTTGCGGTTGAGCAGGTGCTTGATGCGGTAAAGCAAGCGACCTGCCCAGGAGCCGTGGATCACTTCCTCAAGGGCTTGGCGGTTGGCGGCCACCAGGGCCAGCAGAGGCGCCAAATGGGGGGTGCTCCAGTCGCCGTCGAGGTAGCTCTCGGCAAATCCGATGTCACCCGATTTGAGTGCGGCCGAAAAAGGTTTCCAGTTGTGCAGGTGCACGCTCACGTGCGGGCCTTGGCCATCGCCCACAGTCTGCACACTGCCGTCGGGCAGTTGCAGGGTGAGCGAGCCGTGGCGCAGCTGCTGCAAAAGGCGAAACACGGTGCGTGCAGCAGCCGGAGCGCGCTCGGGCAGTGCGGGCAAGGATGTCTGTGCGTTGGCGGTCAAGGTGTTCATGGGAGGCCTCACTGTCGGGTGACAAATTGATCGGGGGCAGGGGGTTTGCTGAAAAAACGCACGCGCTTGAGCCACAGCCGCAGCGCCTGCCAGTGGATGCGGGCCATGACCATCAGCGTCATGGCGGGGTAACGCCAAAGCGCGCGCTGCAGCGCGGCCGAGGTGATGGGTTCGAGTGCACCGCTCACGCTGGTGTTGATCAACGGTCCATCGGCATCGTCGTGGTCCACACGCACCACGGTGCGCTCTTGTCCGTGGTGCTGGCTGCGCATGAAGCGAAAGCGGTAGCGGCCTTCCACACGGCAAAACGGTGAGACATGAAAGCACTTGTTCGCCAGTAATTCCTGGCCATAGCGCGGCCGGTCCAGCAGATAGCAGTGGCGCTCGCCAAAAGTGTTGTTGACCTCGACCACGATGGCGCGCAGGCTGCCGTCTGCCTTGTGGCAGTACCAGAAGCTCACCGGTTTGAAGGTGTAGCCCAGCATGCGCGGGTAGGTGTGCAGCCAGACTTCGCCATCGGCGTCGACAATGCCTTCGCCTTGGAGCATCTCCATCAGCCAGGCCAAGGCACCGCCTTGCTCGGGGCCACGGCCGTCACCGTGGTCACAGTCAAAAAAGCTGATCGCTGCCGGCCGATTGACGCTGAGACTGCCCCGTGCCAATGCCTGGCCCAGCTGGCGCATGGGCAGCATCAAAAAGAAAGTGTCGTAAGCAAAGGCATGTCGCCGTGGGCGCAGGCGCGTGTGGCGCACCTGGCCAAAACCGATTTGAGCGACGGCGGTGGGTGTCATGCGGCGGACTTGCGTGCCTGGCGCGTATGGGCCAGCAGGGCGTCTGCTGCGGCCAGGCCGGATTTGAGGCCGTCTTCGTGGAAGCCATAGCCCGTCCAGGCACCGCAGTACCAGGTGTGGTGTTCCCCCTGCAGCTCGGGCACGCGCTTTTGCGCCGCGATGGCGGCCAGGTCAAACACCGGGTGGCTGTATTCAAATTCGGCCAGGATCTGGTGCTGGTCAATCGGGCGCACAGGGTTGAGCGATTCCACCACCGGCTGCTTGAAAGGCATGGGTTGCAATTTGTTCAGCAGGTAGTGCAGACACACCCGGCTCGATTCCTTTTGATCGTCGGCAGCACGTTCGTAGTTCCAGGCCGCCCAAGCCGCAGGCCGCGAGGGCAGCACCGAGGTGTCGGTGTGCAGCACCGCGTGGTTGGGTTGGTAGCGGATGGCACTCAGAACTTCGGTTTCCGTTGGGCTGGGGTGACGCAACATTGCCAGCGACTGGTCGGAGTGCGCAGCCAGCACCACATGGTCAAAGCGTTCGCTGCCAAGATCGGTGTGCAGCATCACGCCAGCAGCATCGCGTTCGATCTGGCGCACGGGGGTGTTCAGGCGCACATCGGGGAGCTTGGCGACGATCTTGTCAACGTAGTGGCGTGCGCCGCCGACCACGGTGTGCCATTGCGGCCGGTCGTTGACCTGCAACAGGCCGTGGTTGTGGCAAAACCGGATCATGGTGGCGACCGGAAACTGCAACATCTGGTCAGTCGGGCAGCTCCAGATGCAGCCCAGCATGGGCAGGAAGTACCAGTCTCGGAAGGCAGCCCCAAAACGGTGGTGGTCCAGAAAGTCTTGCAGCGGTTGGGCCAACTCGGCGTCTTGGCCCTGCACGGCCAGATGTGTGCACAGGCGGTTAAAGCGCAACAGATCGGACAGCATGCCCAGAAAGCGGGGACTGAGCAGATTGCGTTTTTGTGCAAACACGGTGGCCAGACTGCTGCCGCTCCACTCCAACGCTTGGGCGCCCCGGGCCCCTGGGGCCTGAACGGAAAACGACATATCCGACGGCGCGGTTTCGACGTCCAACGCCGCCAGCAAGGCAATCAGCTGAGGGTAGGTGCGTTCGTTGAACACCAGAAAGCCGGTGTCAACGCCCCAGGTTTGCTGGCCTTGTTCTGTGGGCAATGTGATGTCGACCGTGTGCGTGTGGCCCCCCAAGTAATCGCCGCCCTCGAACAAGGTGACGTGTGCATGCTGGTGCAGCTGGTGGGCAGCAGCCAGCCCTGAAATGCCCGATCCCACAACAGCAATTTTCACGGTGATTCCTTTTTTGTCCTAGACAAAATAATTGTATGTCAAGCTTGTCTAACCGTCCAATGGTGGGAAAATAACCGCTATTGCTTAGATAAATAGCCATTTGCCGCCATATGAACTTGCCACAAGCCCAATCTGTCGAAGGTGATTTGCCTACGACAGATCAAACATGGTCGATTGCCGAAGTTGAGCGGGAAACCGGTCTGGGCAAGGACACCTTGCGGGTCTGGGAGCGTCGTTACGGTTTCCCTGTGCCGCTGCGCGACAAGCTTGGCGAGCGCGCCTATCCCGATGAGCAGGTCCAGCGCCTGCGCTTGCTCAAGCGTCTGCTCGATGCCGGGCATCGGCCAGGCAAGGTGGTTACTTTGCCGGTGGGACCGTTGCAGGATTTGCTGCAGGCGGTTCCGGCGGCCGACGCGGGCCCGGTTCGCAAGCTGGCCGTGGTCAGCCATCCAGAGCTGGAAGATGCAGAGGTATGGGTGCAGTGGTTGTCGACAGACCGCACGGACATGGTCCGTCATGCTTTGCAGCAGCGGATCCTGCGTGAGGGCCTGGGGCATGTGGTGGACCGCTTGGTGGCGCCTTTGTGCGTGCTGGTCGGCGAGGCCTGGATGCGCGGTGAGGTCTCTGTCTATCAGGAGCACCTCTTTACTGAAACTCTCCAGTCAGTGCTGCGTGAGGCCATCGCCTCGGTTGATGCCAGTGGCCAGATGCTGCAACGCAGCCCACGAGTTCTGCTCACGACCCCCCCCGCCGAGCAACACGGCTTGGGCCTGCTGATGGCCGAATGCCATTTCGCGCTGGAGTCCTGTGTGCGCTTTGTGCTGGGCACATCGACGCCGATTGCCGACATATTGCAGGCCACTCGGCGATTGCAGATCGACGTGCTTGCCTTGAGCTTCAGTGCCTACGCTTCGCGCCGGAATTTGCTTGAAAGCCTGCAGCAACTGCTGGACCAACTGCCCCCTCATGTGGAAGTTTGGGTGGGCGGAACTGCCGCCTATGTCAACAGATCTTCATTGCCCGACAGAGTCGTGCTTTTGCACAAGGCTGGGGACGTGTCGATGCAGGTGCAGTCATGGAGGCATCGGCAAACTGCCGTGGCAAAAAAATAGATTTTTACTTGCGCATCCGCGTTCGATCACGGACTTTGGGCATGGCTGTCATGCAGCGGTTGCTGTCATCGACTTGCACAAGATTTAGTGCGGCTGGCTGCCATGAGCGGTCGACCGAGTTAATTTCCAATAGAGGTCATTCGCTGCTCATGTTGATCCAAAGCTGTCGTAGAACGATTCGATTTCGTTTTCTGCTTTGAATCCTAGCGTTGCAAGACTAACGGCACGCTGTGAGGTCATATTAAATTACTCCAGCGTCAGACCAGATCGAGCAGCAATCGCTCGCCAGCGCACCACTTGAACTTCAGCCTGCAGCCACCTTCTGTTGCAGCCGCTGCATGAATCGCTCCACATCAATGATCGCCCGGCGGTGAGTGCCTTCGCCAATCAGGCCCGCTTCATCGCGACATGACACTTTGAAGTGCAAAGCCTTGCCTTCGATGCCGATCAGCTCGACCTCTGCGGTGACTTTCATCCCAATCGGTGTGGCCGCCACATGGCTGACATCGACATGGGTGCCCACCGTGTGCTGACCGGCCTGCAAAAAAGGGCTCAGTCCCATGATGCAGGTCTGCTCAATGAACGCGACCATCATGGCGGTGGCGAACACCGGCGGCATGTCCTGAAAGCCCGGCCATGCAGGATCGACCTGCGGAACAGTGTGCCTGGGCTCCACGGTCATACGTTCGCTGTGGTGCAGGCCAACGGCCAGAGTGGGTTGGGGTGTGGTCATGGTCATTTCCCTAGGCGCATGTTGATGGGCCAGCTAATGGTGCGGCGGGTCTCCGGATCACCCCACAAGGCGGACAGTTCGCTTGCGAATTTCTGCAAAACATCTTCACGACCTGCCTCGCGTGCGCTGCGGATGGCCGACCAGGTCGAGACGTAGCCCAGAAACTCCGCCAAATTCCAATTCAGACGGATGTGCATGGCAGGCGGTGTGATTTCTTCAAACGGAAAGTCAATGGTCGCGTAGCCGGTATCGACCAGTTTTCGTTCTGGCGGCCAATACGGGCCGATCTCATGCCAGTAAAAATGCTGGAATCGTTCATTCAGCTGAGGTTCCAGGTCCAGCACGCCGTAGCTGACCAGCGCCACGATGCCATCCGGCACCATGATGTGTCGGGCTTCTGCGTAAAAGCGGGGCAGATCAAACCAATGGGCTGCCTGGGCTGCTGTCACCAGTGCGGTGCTCGCGTCTGCCACGGGCAGTTGCTCAGCCGCAGCGCACCGGTATTCCATGTTGTTGAGTGCGGTGGCGTTGTTGATCTGGTCCGTACTGGGGTCCAGGCCCATCACGTGCTCAAAGTGCGGTGCCAGCAGTTGGGTCAGCTGTCCTGTGCCGCAGCCCACATCCACGGCCAGTGTTTTGTCTGGCGCCAAAGAGGCCAGAAAAGTGGCCAGTTCCGGCGGGTATTCGGGGCGGAAGCGGGCGTAGGCTTTGCCGCCCTGGTCGAACCAGTTTTTGTTTTGGTCGGAAGGCGTGGTGGGCATGATTGACATGGCTGCTGTGCTCACAAGCCCAGTGACCGGGCAATCAACATCTTCTGGACTTCAACGGTGCCGCCTGCGTACAAACTCAGTGGCGCTTCACGGTAGTAGCGGGACACCGGCTCAAAGTCACAGAAGGCACGTCCACCCATCACACGCATGGCTTTGCCAATGATGGTTTGCAGTTGCTCGGAGCAGAAATATTTGGCTTTGCAGATGGATTCAGTCGCATCTCTGCCACTTTCAAAAATCCGGATCGCATTCTCGACCATCAATTCCATGGCGGTGGTCAGCGTGCTCATTTCAACAACGGTGTGCTGGATGCTCTGAAAGCTGTTGAGTGTCTGGCCAAATTGTTGGCGTTCCTTGATGAAGCCCATGGCCCTTTGCGTAGCCGCCCGCGCCAGGCCGCAGGCCGTGGCTGACACCGTCAGGCGCTCCAGTGCGCCGGTCATGCGCAGGACTTTCCAGGTGGCATCGACCGCATTGGGGCCGCCCAAAAGCGCGCTTTCAGCGACTTCAACGCCATCGTATTGAATGTGGCACGAAGCACATTCGTTGCCGCTGAGTTTGGGCAGCGGTGTGACGCTCAGGTTCTTGGCATTTCCGGGCACCAGAAAGACGCCAAATGTTTTGGCCTGTTCGGACGAAGTCCTGGCAATGGTCAGGATGTAGTCGGCGGTTGCCGAGCCGGTGATGTAGATTTTTTCTCCCCGCAACGTATAGCCATGAGCTGTGTGAAGGGCCAGGGTTTTGGCTGCACTGGCATCTGACCCTGCATCGGGTTCGGTCAATGCAAAGGCCAGCTGCAGCTGGCCACGCTGGATGCGGGGCAGAAGATCGGCTTTTTGTTCGGGGGTTCCCAGATAGGACAGACAAAGCGGCGCAAAAATGCAATTGACCATGTAGACGGTCGACACCGAGCCGGACTGCTGCGCCATGGCATCCAGGATCGCGCAAGCTTTGGCCATGTCGCCCGCTTGCGGGCCTGTGTGCTGCGGGTCCAGAAACCCCAGGGACATCAAGTCGTGGGCCGCTAGCACCGAGAGCGCTTTGGCAGAAAACTGCGCGTCATCCGCATGGGTGCAGGACAGGACTTCTTCGACCGCTTTGGCTACGCGCTCGGGCATGTCGTTGTGGGGTGTCATCGGGGGGTCTCCAGTCTTCAATTGAACGCATGGCTGCGGGCAGCTTCCAGCCGGGCGGCAAAGTTCTCGTTTTCCAAAGCGGTGGCAGCAGCTTCTAGTGCCGCGCGAAGCGGATGGCCGATTTCTTTTTCCAGTTGTTCAATGGCGGCGAAGGTCACCGTCCAGTGCTGGTCAAGTTGAGCCACGAGTTTTCGGCCTGCTGCAGTGAGCGCAATGCCGCTCTTGCGCCCGTCTTCCACGGTATGACGAGAGATCAGGCCGTCCGTTTCCAGCAGTGCAACCGTCTGGCTGATGGCGCCTTGCGTCAAACGGGTTCGGGCCGTGATGTCGGTGACTGTGGTGGCACCCGCCTGCAAGGCCCGCAGCACCGGGGTGTAGCGGGCTCGGTATTTCAGGCTCATCCGGCGGTACTGATCTTCGGCGCCTTGCTCCACCAGCTCACTGACGTAGCGCAGCAGTTCACCGAGACCGGGTTGAATTTTTGTTTTCATGGGGTTGGATCCTGCGAATGTCACCGAACTTTGGTTTGAGCCCTGTGTTTGCTACCCACCGTCGCGATTTGCCATGTTGTTTGAAACGACATGACGGACCTATATTGACTTGTACGTCATCAACAAACCCAGCACCGTAAAAACGGCATACAAAGCCCTCTGAAACTGAGATTGATTCAATTTATTTCTCAATAATGAACCTAGCCAAAGCCCTACAAATGCGGCGACAACCGCTATGACCATGCCTAAGATATGGGCGCTCCAATCTTTTGTATTGGTGGTACCCAATCGAATCATCAAAGCCATCGTCGCAATGATGAAACTTATACCTAGAGCTTGAATGAATTCGTCCTTAGAGAGTCTTAATGACTGTAGATAAGGAACCATCGGAATCACAAATACGCCTGTTGCAGCTGTCACTAAACCTGACAAAAGCCCAATAGTTCCACCAACGATGAGCCGATGACCGCCAACAACAGGAAGCGTCGGTTTAAATAAGCCCCATACGCCGTAAAGAATAAGCACGAAACCAAGAAAAAGCGTTGCATGTCCATCTATGGCATTCAATCCTGAATAAGTACTGAAAATAGTGACCAGCGCTTGAGCTAACCACATTAGCCAAAAGGATTTGATGAGCGAGCGCCAGTATGGCCCAATGCATTGCCCAATGTTGGTTAGCAAAGATGGAATAACCATCAACATCGCCGCCTTGGCAGGCAACATGAATAAACCCAATATAGACATCGAGATTGTTGGCAAGCCCATTCCTGAGACGCCTTTAACTGCGCCCGCCATAAGAAACACAGCGGCAATCACCAAAAGAGAGACGATCTCAACTGAAGTCATATCACCTTCCACGTAGAAGCAGTTGCAGCACAAAGCCCACCTTCGGCATCAAACATTTTGAAGCCATGAAGGCAACACTCTTTTTTAGATTCACGATATCTGAGTAAATCTGCACAGACCACGGTGGTTAGATGCATTAGCGCTAATGTAACAGGGCTTAGAAAACCACGTCAAGACGTTTTCAGTCTAGGCTTGGACTGATCTTGGTCACAGGCTCACTTCTTGAATGACTACTTCGCGCCGTTCCAGATGCCCGCAAAGGGTCGGCCTGCATCTCTCGGCCAGGCATAGAACTTCATGGCTTGAGATTCACTGTCTGCTTAGGTCATGAGAGTTCATCGTTGTGTTTAAACTCAATCACAGCAAGCTCTCAGGAATTCCCCACGTGACCACACGCATCGCGCAAGAAGACCTCGTTCAAAGCCTGACCGAGGCCTTTCAGTTCATCAGCCACCACCATCCGCCAGACTTCGTGGCGGCGTTGCGCCTGGCGTATGAGCGCGAGTCTCACCCCCCAGCCAAAGCTGCTTTGGCCCAATTGCTGATCAACAGCCGCATGGCTGCGCAGGGGCGCCGGCCGCTGTGCCAGGACACTGGTGTGGCCCAGGTGTTCCTGCGCATCGGCTGCGGCGTGCAGTTTTTCCGTCGCGATGGTGGCCCCGTTCGCAGTCTCCAAGTCGTCGCTGATGAAGGCGTTCGGCAAGCCTACTGTGATCCGGACAACCCCTTGCGAGCAACCTTGGTGGCCGATCCCCTGGGCGCTCGCCTGAACACACGGGACAACACCCCAGCAGTCCTTCACTGCGAACTGGTCGAGGGTAACCTGCTTGAAGTGCTGGTGATGGCCAAAGGCGGCGGCGGTGATGTCAAAGCGCGCTTTGCCACCTTGAATCCGAGCGACAACGTGGCCGACTGGGTGATCAGCCAGCTGCCGGGCATGGGCGCGGGTTGGTGCCCGCCAGGCACCCTGAGCATCGGCATCGGTGCCACGCCCGAGCAGGCCATGCTGCACGCCAAGCTCGCGCTGTTCGAGCCAATCGACATGCAGCAGCTGCAGTCGCACGGACCTTCAACGCCCGAGGAACGCTTGCGCCTCGAGGTCTTTGAACGCGCCAATGCCAGCGGCATCGGCGCTCAGGGCTTGGGCGGCAGCAGCGCCGTACTCGATGTCAAGGTCCAAACATCGCCATGTCACGCCGCGACCATCCCGGTGGCCTTGGTGCCCAATTGCGCCGCAACCCGCTACACGCGTTTCATCCTCGATGGTTCAGGCCCTGCATCCATGGAGGAGCCATCGCCAGAGGTCTGGGCGGGCATCCCCGATCACTTTGAAGCCGAGAACGCGCGTCGCGTGAACCTTGATGAACTGGATGCCGCTCAAGTGGCCTCCTGGCGAGTCGGTGAGACCTTGCTGCTCTCAGGCAAGGTGCTCACAGCCCGTGACGCCGCCCACAAGCGCCTGGTGGACATGCTCGCGCAAGGCCAGCCCCTGCCAGTTGATTTGAGCGGCAAGATCGTCTACTACGTCGGGCCGGTGGATGCCGTGCGAGACGAAGCGGTCGGACCGGCCGGCCCCACCACGGCCACGCGCATGGACCGCTTTGTGGAACCCCTGATGGCGCAAACCGGCCTGTTGGCGATGATCGGCAAAGCCGAGCGTGGGCCGCAGGCAGTTGCCTCCATTGCACGCCACAAAGGTGCTTACCTTGCGGCAACGGGCGGCGCAGCCTACCTGCTCTCAAAGGCGATTCGTCGCTCGCGCGTGCTGGCCTTCCACGACCTGGGAATGGAGGCTATCCACGAATTCGAGTTGGCGGATTTTCCGGTGACCGTGGCCGTGGACAGCACGGGCCGCAACATCCACGCTCAGTTGCGTGTCAACGTAGTCTTGATGGAGAACCGGTCCGCTGGGTGAATCGAGACGGTCATCAGCACCGGCTCTCTCTCTCTCGTGAGGTAGCGGCGAAGTACCTTCAGCGCAGCACAGTCGGGCTCGGCCTTGAGCTGCTTGGCCTGGGCAGCGGTGAGCTTCCAGCCCCGCACCTCTTGCTCGACGGTGGCCAGGTCTAAATGGAATACCTCCTCAAGCAGCTCAGAGATAAGCGCAGAGGGCCGCTGCTCAATGCTTGCCTGTATCGAGGCGAAGCGCTCATCGATATACGCATCGGTCAGTGAGACTGCAGCCTTGTGGCGCGCAGGGTCGCTGCGCAGGCTCACCACGCGCAACCATCGCGCTCCCGCATCGCACTCGAGTTCCTTGGCCAGCTCCGGCGCCATCTCGACCATTTCGGCGTGCTGCACCGTGCGCGCGCACTCCTGTGCCCACTGGATCAGGTCGGGCAGAGAGGCGAGGTTGGCACCGTAGGCCGATTGAGGGCGGTCGGACTCGACACGGGTGCCTGCATTTTTTTTGCGTGAGACCAGCTTGCGGTGCTCCAGACTCGACAGTGCAGCGCGCACCGTAGAGCGGCTGACCTTGAGCATGGCCGCCAAGTCCGGCTCTGCGGGCAGCACCGTGCCCACGGCATACCGCCCTGAGGCGATGTCACGTGACAGTTGATCGGCGATGCGGGCGTAAAGGGGCTGGCGTTCCATGACCACATTGTAGAAAGGCGGAGACTTGACGGCAATATGTACGAACATATAATATGTCCGTACATAAGGAGATTTCATGCATTCCACCCTCATCGACAATCGCTTTCTGGGCAGCCTGTTTTCAACCGCAGAGATGCGCCAGGTCTGGGCCGACACTTCGACGCTGGCGCGCTATGTAGACACCGAAGTGGCACTGGCCATCGCTGAAAGCAAGCTCGGTCTTATCCCGGCCGATGCAGCGAAAGCCATCGCTGCTGGCGCCCACAGTGTTCAGTTCGACATGGACCGTCTGGAGAAGGAAACCCACAATGTGGGCTACCCGATCTTGCCTCTGGTGCACCAGGTGTCCGAAGGCCTGGGGGCTGCGGGCAAGTACCTGCACTGGGGCGCGACCACGCAAGACATCATGGACACAGCGCTTGTGCTGCAAATCCGCCAAGGCCTGGAGTTGCTTGAAAAGGACCTGCGCGCGGTCTCTGTGCAGCTGCGCCGCCTGAGCAAGGAATACCGCGACACGCCGATGGCCGGTCGAACGCACTTGCAGCATGCGCTGCCGACCACCTTTGGCCTGAAGTGCGCTATCTGGCTGGGCATGGTCGAGCGCAACCTCGAGCGTTTGCAAGAGCTGCGTCCACGCGTGCTGGTGGGCCAGTTCGCAGGTGCAGGCGGCACCCTCGCTTCGCTGGGCTCGCGCGGCCTTGAGGTGCAGGAGGCAATGATGCAGGAGCTCAAGCTGGGCGTGCCGATGACCACCTGGCACACCGCGCGTGACGGCCTGGCAGAAACCGCGCAGTGGCTCGGCCTGGTCACGATGTCGCTGGGTAAGATGGCCTTCGATGTTTCGCTCATGATGGCCAACGAATTCAGCGAAGTGTTCGAGCCTTTCGTGCAAGGTCGCGGCGCATCGAGCACGATGCCGCAAAAGCGAAACCCCATCAGCTGCGAAGTGATGATCGGCGCAGCCAAGACGGTGCGCCACCTGGCTGGCCTGGCGCTCGATGGTGCGGTGCAAGACTTCGAGCGCGCCACGGGCCCGTGGCAGGCCGAGTGGGTGGCCATTCCTGAAGCGTTCTTGCACACCGCAGGAGCCGTTTCTCAAGCCGTGTTCATGCTCAGCGGGCTCGAGGTGGACACCGTGCGCATGAAGCAAAACCTCGACTCGACGGGTGGCCTGATCGTGGCCGAGGCCGTGATGATGGGCCTGGCCCCAATTTTGGGGCGTAACGAAGCGCACGATGTGGTGTACGCCGCATGCCGTACCGCACTTGAGCAAAAGCGCACGCTAGCCGATGTGCTCAAGTCCATGCCCGAAGTAACGCAACTCGTCAGCGCCGCGCAAATTGAGCATTTCTGCGACCCCATCAACTATCTGGGCACCGCGCCACAGATGGTGGACAAAGCCCTGGCCCTTGCGGCCCGTTAACCCCTGCCTACTTTTTCAGGAGACCAACATGAGCTTCAAGTTCTTGCGCCGTCGAGCGCTCACCGCTGCGGCCGCGTGCTGTCTGGCCATGACCTTCTCTGGTGCCAATGCCCAGGATGCCTATCCGACCAAGCCTATGACATGGGTGGTGCCGTTTGCGGCCGGTGGCCCGACCGATGCGCTGGCACGCCACATCGCTGAGCGCGTGTCACGCGAACTCAAGCAGCCCATCATCATCGACAACTCGCCAGGCGCGGGCGGCACGGTGGGCTCAGCCAAGGTGGCCAAGGCCAAGAACGATGGCTATACCTTCCTCGTGGGCCACATGGGCTACATGGGGGCTGCACCCGCGCTCTACAAAAAGCTGGCCTACGATCCGGTCAAGGACTTCGAAGCCGTGTTCCGTTTTCCCGATACGCCCTTGGTGCTGATGGTGCGCATCGACCATCCTGCCAAGTCGATCAAGGAATTTGTCGAGCACAGCAAGAAAAACCCCGAGCAGGTCAACATCAGCAACGCCGGAGTGGGCTCGAGCTCGCACCTGATTGCCGCCTTGTTTGCGAATGCTGCGGGCATCAAGGTCACGCAAGTGGCCTACAAGGGCGCGGGCCCGGCGCTCGTGGACGTGATCGGTGGCCAGGTCGACGGCATCTTTGACCAGACGAACACGGCTATGCCGCAGATCGAGCAAAAGAAGGTGCGCGCATTGGCCGTGACCTCCAAGCTGCGTCTGCCGCAGCTCAAGGACATTCCGACACTGAACGAGACCGTGATCCCGGGCTTCGAGGCCTCCACCTGGTACGGCATCTATGCCCCCAAGGGCACACCCAAGGCCATCGTGGACAAGGTGCAAAACGCCTATTTGCAGGTCATGAAGGACAAGGACTACACCGGCAAAATGGCTGCTCAGGCTATCCAGATGCTGCCCGAAAAAGACTATCTGGGCGCTTCGCTGGCCAAGCACACCGAAACCGAAGTGGCCCGCTGGCGAGCGGTTGCAGCACGATCAGGTCTGACACTGGAGTAACTTAGAACGGCACCTCAGGTGCCGTTTTTTATGAGTCAAGCTAGAGCGGACATTGAAAGCAGCCTGCTCTAGGACTGTTTTGGATCGGCATTGACCGTTCGCCTGGTGCATGGCGATGGGCTTCTAGCCTAAAGCCGCCCTCAACTCAGCCAAAGCGCTGAACGCTCCCAACGGATACCCAACCTCATACCCACCGCACCCCCATCCCCACCACCACGCAAACCGCCAGCACCCGCATCACCGGCCACTGCCGTGCAATCAGCAGCCACGCCGCCAGTGCTGTCAGCGCCAGTGCAGGCCAGTCCGCTTGGCTCCATTGACCCGAAGGCCAGATGGTGTGCCAGGCAAACATCCCAGCCAGTTGCAGCATCACACCAATCACCGCTGCGCTGATGGCTTGCAGTGGGCCGCTCAGTGTCGGCACATGTCGGCTCGATTCGACCAGCGGACCACCCGCGAGGATGAAGATGAAAGAGGGCAGGAAGGTGAACCAGGTGACCACGCACGCGGCCGCGATGCCGCCCAGCAGTGGATCGCCCAGCAGGGCCTGGCCGTGGCCGCCTAAAAAGCCCACAAAGGCCACCACGATGATGAGCGGGCCGGGCGTGGTTTCGCCCAAGGCCAGGCCGTCCATCATTTGTGTGGCACTCAGCCAGCCAAACTGTGACACCGCCGCCTGCGTCACATAGGGCAGCACCGCATAGGCACCGCCAAAAGTCAGCAAGGCCGCTTCGGTGAAGAAGTGGCCCATGCGCACGAGCGTGTGGCCCGTGCCCAGCAAGAGGGCCAAGCCGCCCAGCGTGCAGCCCCACAGGGCCAGGCCAATGCCTGCCGTGCGCAGCAGGCGGCGGGTGGTGTAGCGGGCATGTTCGGGTGTGGGGGTGTGGTCGTCGATCAGGGCCGCTGTCTGGTCGGGCGCCGTGTTGGCTTTGCCGTGTGCATGGCCTTGCGTGTTGCTTTGCATGGGGCGTTGGCGCGCCATGGCCCAGCCAGTCAGTGCCGCAGCCGCCACCAGCCACGGAAAGCCCACACCGGCCAGTGTGCCCAGCAAAGACAGCGCCGCCAGCGCCCACAGCCAGTGGGCCTTGAGTGTGCGCTTGGCCATGCGGTGTACGGCTTGCAGCACCAGCGCGGTCACGGCGGGCTTGAGGCCCCACAGCAGGGCCTGGCCCCAGGGGTGCTGACCCCACACGGTGTAGGCCCAGCTCAACCCGATCAACAGCACCAGCGATGGCAACACAAACAGGGCGCCTGCGGCAATGCCGCCGCGTGTGCGGTGCATCAGCCAGCCGATGTAGGTGGCCAGCTGTTGCGCTTCGGGGCCGGGCAGCAGCATGCAGTAGTGCAGCGCGTGCAGGT
>Ga0228702_1000428_pt1 | contig 33086 bp, 27 predicted proteins | sample McNCre217_Aug_MG_2_FD_178018 | JGI IMG/M metagenome (GOLD analysis project Ga0228702, IMG submission 178018) | Freshwater microbial communities from McNutts Creek, Athens, Georgia, United States - 20-17_Aug_MG | ecosystem: Environmental > Aquatic > Freshwater > Creek | place: USA: Georgia...
AGTCCCATCATCCGCCCGTTTCATTTCGAAAGTCCTGGTAAAATGCCAGGACTTTTTTTTATTTTTGGTCATGAACAAATCCAAACAGCGTGTAATTGCCTACATCGATGGTTCCAACCTTTACTTTGGGATGGTTGACGCCGGCTTGAAGTTTTGTAAATGGTTGGATGTAAAAAAACTGATGGAGAGTTTTCTCGATACGAATCAAGTGTTGGTGGCTGTTAAGTTTTTTACTTCCCGACTAACGCATGATGCGGCGAAAGAGGAGAGGCAGTCGACCTATTTAGCGGCTTTAGCCTCGACGGGCGTGGATTTGATTTTCGGGTCCTATCATAACAAGACGATAGAGTGTTATCATTGTAATCATAAATGGGTCACGCCTACGGAAAAAATGACGGATGTCAATTTGGCGACCCACCTGTTAATGGATGCGCATTTAGATGCGTATGATGTATCCTTTGTTGTCTCCGGCGATACCGATTTCACGCCCTGCGTGGAGGCGGTGAATGAGAGCTTTGCGGATAAATCTGTGGTGATGTTATTTCCACCACTTCGTGAAAATGATAGTTTGGAGGAAGAGGCTCGTTCGAGTCAGTTGATTACAAAAGAAAAATTAATTGAATGCCAATTGCCCATGGAGATCATTGGACAGGATGGCATCGAGTTACATAAACCTATTGGTTGGTAAAATTTAACCCATGAATCCACAATTTTTAAAACGTTTTTTGATTGTACTATATGCGGCAGGTTTGTTGGGGATGAACATACCCGAAACCTCAGCCTTATTTACATCCTTAGTTCCTTTGACACTGTGGTTTACCGCGTTTATTTGTGTGGTGTATTATCCAAATCCTAACAAGAATTCTTACATCCTGTTGTTCGCGATCGCTTGTGTCGCTTGGATGGTCGAGGTAGTCGGGGTCAAGTCAGGGCAAATTTTTGGGGTTTATGCGTATGGGAAGACCTTGGGTTTTCAGGTGCTTCGGGTGCCTATTACCATTGGGTTAAATTGGGTCATTCTATTGATTGCAACGAATGCCGTGGTCGCCGAGTGGAATGTTGCTGGGCGCATCGGTCAGGCTGCCTTAGGGGCTGGTTTGATGACGGCATTGGATTTATTGATTGAACCTGTTGCGATGCACTTTGATTTTTGGCAATGGTCGGGTAATTCGGTACCCGTCCAGAATTTTGGAGCCTGGTGGTTGGTTAGTTTTTTCTTTCATTGGGTCTATAATACATCCGGTTTATCAACGAAATCGAGTCTATTCCGGCTAATTGCAGTTTTGCAATTTTGCTTCTTTTTGGGCCATTGGATATTATTGCAAATCTTTTCTTAAACAATTTTAGTTTAGAATCGTTAGCCTAGTATACTGATGCGGAGAATGGCCATATATTCAATTAAGGATTTAGAAAATTTAAGTGGGATCAAGGCGCATACATTGCGTATCTGGGAGCAACGCTACGGTATTTTAACGCCTAGTCGGACGGAAACGAACATTCGTACCTACACCGACGAGGAGTTGAAACGGGTATTAAATATCGCTTTACTGCAAGATAAAGGAGGATTTAAAATTTCAGCCATTGCCAATATGTCGGAGGCCGAGATGGCTACACATATTTTACATCTATCTGAAAGTCAATTCGATTTCCCGGATCAAATTCAGGCCTTGACTTTGGCCATGTTGGATTTGGATGAAGCCAAATTTCAGTTGTTGACTCGAAACATGGTTCAAGTCCACGGATTTGAAAGTTACATGCTTCATGTAATTTATCCGTTCATGCGTCGTTTGGGAACTTTATGGCTTTCGGGTTCTGTGGGTCCTGCGCAGGAACACTTTATAAGTCATTTGATTCGTCAGAAATTAATCTCGAGCATAGATGCACAAGATTTAAGTTTGAAGCCAGATGCTAAAAAGTTTTTGTTGTATTTGCCGGAAGGGGAATTACATGAAATTGGATTGTTGTTTGCGAATTATGTTTTTCGCGCGCGCAAACACTCAGTGGTTTATTTAGGTCAGTCTTTGCCTTATGAGGAATTATTGCTAGCCTACGAGATTCACCAACCGGATTATATTTTTAGTGTTTTTACCTCTGAGCCCAATCCAGAATTAATTGATGACTATGTGGCACGCCTTGCGGTAGATTTGCCCAATTCGAAAGTACTATTAACAGGTTATCAGATTTTGCAACCTGATCGGAAGATTCCAGCTAATATTACCTTGTTAAACGATTTTCAGGCTTTGATTGATTTAGCAAACGCTTAAGAAAATTTCGGATTTAGGTAGGTGGCTGCCTCCACAAATTTTTTCACTTCTTGTTCTTGGTTCTGTGGACAAATCATTAGGGCGTTTTCATGTTCGGCCACGATGAAGTTTTGTAAGCCTTGAATGACGACCAACTTATTTTCGGGGGTTTTAATGATGCAATTATTCGTATCGTAAACCATCACATTCCCATCGATGACATTCCCGTTTGTGTCTTTTTCGTGAATTTCGTAGAGTGATTTCCAAGTTCCTAGATCCGACCAGCCGATATCAGCTAATATCACTTTAACGATTTGGGCCTTTTCCATGATGCCGTTGTCGATGGATATACTTTTACAAACGGCATAAACCTTACGGATGAAATCATTTTCTTCCTCGGTGTAATAGAAGTCCTCTCCCTCATCAAATTGTTCTGCCAAACGTGAGAGATGCTTTTCTAATTCACGTTTGAAAACGGGAATTTTAAATACGAAAAGTCCTGCGTTCCAAACATAGTCTCCACTATCTAAAAAAGCTTCGGCTAATTCTAAATGCGGTTTCTCGGTAAAGGTTTTAACGGTCTTGGCGATACCATCTCCTTGTTGGAATTGAATGTATCCATAACCCGTATCAGGGCGCGTGGGTAAAATTCCCAAGGTAACCAGCACATCTTCCTTTGCTGTTTCGATGGCTGCACGAACATGGTTTTGGAAGGCAATTTCTTTCAAGATGACATGGTCGGCAGGTGCCACGACGAGGGTTGCGTTCGGATTTTTCTTTCCGATTTTATAGGCGGCATAAGCGATACATGGTGCCGTATTTTTACGTTGAGGTTCCTGAAGGATTTGTTCATCTTTCAGGAACGGCAATTGTTCTTTAACGATACCTGCAAATTCTTCACTGGTTACGACATAAATATTTTCTTGTGGGATGATCCCATCAAATCGTTCAGCGGTTTGCTGGAGCATTGTTTTCCCCACTCCCAAAACGTCATGAAACTGCTTGGGATTTGCACTGCGACTGATTGGCCAAAAGCGTGTTCCGATGCCGCCAGCCATGATGATGAGGTAGGTATTTTGCATAATCTTATTTTCCTTTTAAATAGGCCGACACGCGATTTTTGGCATTATTACGAATCGGGGCATAAAACAAATTCATATCTGCTTGATGCCAGTTTTTTATTTTGACGAAGGATCTTCCAAAAACATAGGGCGTATTTATCCATAATAAACCTTGGTGATTCTGTGCATCCGCAAAGTTTTTCACCCATTTAAAACCATAAGATACGCCACCTTCATTTAGTTCTTTCGGGGCGAATGATTCGTCTAGGCTCCAAGTTAAGGGATTGGTAGACACTAACTCTGTGGGCTTTCCGGGGTGCCAAGGGGGCAAATAGCCTTGTTGGAACGTCGTCCAGGCCACAAAACATCCAGTTTGATCAGCCGAAGCGCAAGGTTGTATGTTCGTGAATATGTTTTTTGGTGTCGCAATTCCAATTAAATATCCAGCTACGAATTGTTTTTGAAGATTTTTGCCGTCAATCAATTCTTTGATGAGGCGGGTGGCATGAACGGTACCCTGGCTATGTGATGCGATGATAAAGGGCCGGCCGTTATTATGTTTTTCTAGATAGTATTCGAATGCTTTTTTGACGTCTGTGTAGGCCAGTTGCAACGATGAGTCCTTGTCGGCCTTGTTTGGGGTCACGAATGCATAATAATGTGCTTGGCGGTAACGCGGGGCATAGACCCGACCGGCTGCATTAAATATGGTTGCTTGATTTAAGATCGTTGACGAATCGACTTTGTGATTTAAATATTGATCTTGAATATTCGCATTCCATTGAAAGGGGGTGTTTGGGGCATAAGTATAGATCGTAGGATGAATGAAGAAAACGTCCGCTTGTGCTTGCTCTTGTTCGTCTTTTAAAGGGGATTTCTTGGGAACGGCATCTGCTGCATCCTGGCGATTGGGTAAAGCAGCCCAGTTTTCAGGCAATGCATAATTTATTTCTGGGGGAATCGGGCTTTCTTTCCAAGCAATGGAAAGTCGGGCAGGTTCCTGTGTTTTGCAAGCAACTGCTAAACAGAGGGTTATGCACAGAAGAATGGTTTGCCGAAGAATAAACATATATAGAATAATTGACCAAAGCTACTAAGAAATTAGGCCTTTAGGAAGCAATATTGATTTAATGGCTGTTAAGAAATGTTTACAATTAAAATATTTTCGGAAAAATTGGTATATTTTTAATATGAAACATTGGGCAAATTCTTAAATCTTGTTTAGCTTTGTTTCAGAAGTGGAAAAATATTCACAACAACTTCAAACAATTACATTTATGAAAAAACTTTTTACTCAAATCTTGCCGCTTTTCACGGTCATCTTTTTACTAGCGTTTGCAGCAAATGCACAAACGAAAGTAGGGGGAACAGTCAAAGATGCGGCAACCAAAGAACCATTAATCGGGGTAAGTGTATCGGTTAAAGGCAAGGTAATTGGTACAATTACCGATGCAAATGGACATTTTGCATTTACGACATCAACTCCAGTTCCATTCACGATCTCTGTATCGATGGTCGGATATGAGCGTCAAGAAATTGCTGTTAAATCAGCAAAATCAGATATTGCTATTGATTTAAAAGAGCAATCTACGTTAGGTCAAGATGTGGTGGTGTCCGCTTCTCGTATTGAGGAATCGGTTTTGCAATCACCTGTTTCAATTGAGAAAATGGATTTACGTTCGATTCGTGAGACGCCGGCGGCAAACTTTTATGATGCATTGCGCAACATGAAGGGTGTTGAGGTAAGTACGCAATCGGTGAATTTTTCATCTATCAGTATGCGTGGATTTAATAGCAATGGTAACGTACGTGTGGTTCAATTAATCGATGGCATGGATAACCAAGCACCAGGTTTGAACTTCTCAGTAGGTAATATTGTGGGTATTTCGGAATTAGACTTAGAGGGTGTTGAGGTGTTGCCAGGTGCAGCTTCTGCCTTGTATGGTCCGAATGCCATGAACGGTATCATTTTGATGAATTCAAAATCTCCATTCTTGTATCAAGGATTAAGTGCGCAGGTAAAAGCTGGAGCGATGTATGCAGGAAATCGTACGGAGGCATTGACTCCTTACAGCGATATCTCATTGCGTTATGCGAAAGCGATTAACAACAAGTGGGCTTATAAGATCAACTTCAATACGTTAAGTGCGGAAGATTGGCAATCGACAGATAACCGTGATCAAAGTTTGTTGAACGGAACTTCATTAGGTTTTGGAGATCGTACAACGAATTTGGCTTACAATGGTGTGAATATTTATGGTGATGAGACGAATGTGAACATGTTGTCATCATTATCTCCATTGTTGGGAGTTCCTACGAACCCATTAACTGCTGGTATTAACCAAATTTCAGCGGCAACTGGAGGCTTGTTAACGCCTTCAGCTATTTTAGGCTATATCGTTCCGAATGTAAATATTTCACGTCAAGGCTATGCTGAGCGTGATATTGCTTCATACGCGAACCGCAACATGAAGTTCAATGCTGCATTGCACTATCGTTTCAATGATAAAGTTGAAATGATTTTACAAGCATCGTATGGACAAGGTACTGCCATGTATACAGGAGCAGATCGTTACTCGATCAAAAACTTCTCAATGGGTCAATACAAAGCGGAGTTGAAGGGAGCTAATTTCTTCTTACGTGCATATACAACGCAAGAGAATTCAGGAGATGCTTATGCAACAGGAACATTGGGTCAATTAATCAATGAGGCTGCCAAACCAAGTACTACATGGTATCCTCAATATTTTAGCACATTTGCTGGTTTAGCTTTGACTAACTTTGGTACTGTATTACAGACTACGTTGGCACAAACGAAAAATCCAGCTACAGCGGTGGGTACTGCCATTGCGAGTACACAAGCTAGTTTCCCTTACTACCATGGTACAGCTCGTTCAGTAGCTGATGCGACTCGTTTAATTCCAGGAACTGCAGCATTTAACGCTGCCGTTGACGCAATCAAAGGAAAAGCTTTGCCACAAGGAGCTAAGTTTACAGATAAGTCGGCCTTGTATCACTTAGAAGGTATGTACAATTTAACTGAGAAGTTGAATAACAAATTGGAAGTGATTGTTGGTGCCAACTACCGTCAGTATGCTTTGAATTCAGAAGGAACGTTATTTGCTTTGCAAGCTGATGGAAGCGAATTTACGATCAATGAATATGGTGCTTATATTCAAGCAGCGAAGAAGATGTTTAATGATAAATTTAAGTTGACGGGTTCCATGCGTTACGACAAGAACGAAAACTTTGATGGTCAATTTAGCCCACGTTTATCAGGGGTATTTACAGAGGGTCGTTCGAACTTCCGTGCATCCTACCAAACAGGTTTCCGTATCCCGACTACGCAAGATCAATATATTGATTTGAATACGCCATCTGCACGTTTATTGGGTGGTTTAGCTGCGGTTCAAGATCGTTACAAGTTATCGGGTAATTCATTCACGCTTCAATCGGTATTAGCAGGAAAGCCTGCCGTTTACCAGTCAAAAGCATGGAAGCCTGAGCAAGTTCATACGTTGGAATTTGGTTACAAAGGATTCTTAGGAGATCGTTTATTGGCTGATTTTTACATCTACCAATCGAACTTCACGAATTTCTCAGCTGGACAAGTTGTTGTTCAGACACCAGCTCAACATCAAGATCCAGCGGTTCTTGGAAACAAGACGTTTTCTTTCCCTTCAAACGTAGACAATGAAGTTGTTACCAATGGTTGGGGATTGAGCTTAGATTACCAATTAGGATCTAACTGGACATTGGGTTCAAACGTTTCTTACAATGCGGTGAAGGATGATGGTGGATTGGGTAACTATCAGTTAGCATTTAACACACCGAACTACCGTACGAATGTTTCGATTGGAAATCGTAACATTGGAGGATCGGGCTGGGGAGTTAATGCAGTTTGGAGATACCAAGATCAATTTGTTTGGCAATCATCGATTGTTAACCAAGTGGTTAATCAATCTCAACAAAGTTTAATCCCTGCATTTAACACATTAGATGCTCAGGTTAGCAAGAAATTGTCAGGCTTGAAGTCAATCTTGAAAGTGGGTGGAACGAACTTGTTCGGTACTCCTTACACAACAGGATGGGCTAACCCAACTGTGGGTAGCATGTACTACGTGAGCTTAACATTTGATGAGTTATTGAACAAATAAGATAATCTCATTTTTCTTGAGGCTGCCCCGAAAAGGGCAGCCTCTTTTTTTGTACCTTTATGGATTGAATTTTTAGGAAAAGGCATGGACTTAACGGGTTTTTCACATATTGAGGTATTGGGTGCACGTGAGCACAATTTGAAAGATATTGATGTTTCCATCCCAAGAAATCAATTGGTTGTTGTTACGGGCATTTCGGGTTCTGGAAAGTCATCGTTGGCCTTCGATACTATTTATGCCGAAGGACAGCGCCGTTACATGGAGAGTTTCTCGGCCTATGCCCGCTCATTTCTGGGAAACATGGAACGTCCGGATGTGGATAAGATCGAGGGCTTGTCTCCCGTGATTTCCATTGAACAGAAAACGACGTCTAAAAACCCGCGTTCTACCTTGGGGACTGTGACAGAAATCTATGATTTCTTACGTCTATTATATGCGCGAGCCTCCGAAGCTTATTCGTATTTGAGTGGGGAGAAGATGGTTAAGCAATCAGTCGACCAGATTATAGGAACCTTGATGTCTCAATTCGCGCAAGGCAAGGTTGTCTTGCTAGCGCCTGTTGTGAAGGGACGTAAAGGGCATTACCGAGAATTATTTGTTCAGATTGCCAAGTGGGGATATACCAAAGTGCGTGTGGATGGGGAAGTCATGGACATCGAGCCTAAGATGCAGCTGGATCGTTTTAAGGTTCACGACATCGAGGTTGTCGTGGATCGTTTGGTGATTTCAGAGGATGAGCGTGTGCGTTTATCGCAAAGTCTACAAACGGCGATGAATGTGGGGAAAGGCCAGGTTTTTGTGCTGGATGCCTCCAATAAACTGCATTATTTTTCACAAACCTTAATGGATCCGAAGACGGGTTTATCTTATGATGAACCTGCGCCGAATACATTTTCTTTCAATAGTCCTTATGGGGCATGTCCTTGTTGTTCAGGACTCGGAGTCGTAGAGGAAATCACCGAAGAATCTGTCATTCCAGATACGTCTTTGAGTATTGTTCGTGGAGCGATTGCGCCGATTGGTGAGTATCGCGAATTGTGGATATTTAAGCAATTGGAGGTCTTGTTGAAGCCCTATCAGGTGAGTTTGTCGACGCCCATTGCGAAGTTTCCGCGGGAAGCTGTCGAACTGATGTTGTATGGAACAGATGAGCCCGTTCCGGTGCCTTCGAAGAAATATGTGGGGTCGGAATGGAATTCGAAATACGATGGGATTATCAACTTCCTGAAAAGGCAACAGGAGAGTGGTTCGGAGAAAACGCAGGATTGGCTACAAGATTTTTTGGTCGTTAAAACTTGTGCCGAATGTCAAGGCTATCGCTTGAAGAAGGAGGCCTTGCATTTTAAGATTGATGGGAAACACATTGGGGAATTGGCCCAAATGGATATTGCGGAGTTGGCGGTTTGGTTGAGCGATGTGGAGACTCGAATTTCGGACCGACAAGTTCAAATTGGTTCTGAGGTACTTAAGGAAATTCGTAAAAGGGTTTCGTTTTTGACGCAAATTGGGTTGACTTATTTGACATTGGACCGACCGATGAAGACCTTGTCGGGAGGGGAATCTCAACGGATACGTTTGGCTACGCAGATTGGTACACAATTAGTCGGCGTATTATACATCATGGATGAACCTTCAATCGGTTTACATCAGCGTGATAATGAAAAGTTGATTCAGGCCTTAAAGGATTTACGGGATTTAGGGAATTCGGTCTTGGTGGTGGAGCACGACAAGGATATGATGCTGGAGTCGGATTATATTCTGGATATTGGTCCGGGTGCAGGCCGACATGGCGGTCAGGTGGTTGGCTCGGGAACTCCGGCTGAATTTATCAAATTAGGTACACCAACCGCTCAATTTTTAAATGGAAGTTTAGCGATTAAGGCGCCTGAAAAGCGACGTGAGGGGAATGGGCATCGAATTGAGCTGAAAGGCGCGACGGGTAATAATTTAAAGGGGGTCTCTGTATCTTTCCCTTTAGGGAAATTCATAACGGTAACGGGGGTTTCAGGTTCAGGGAAATCGACGTTAATTCACGATACCTTAGTATTGAAACTGAAGCAACATTTTGATCGCACGAAACGTGATCCTTTACCTTTTAAGTCGATCACGGGATTAGAACACATTGATAAAATCATTGAGGTGGATCAATCACCGATTGGTCGGACACCTCGTTCGAATCCGGCGACCTATACGAATATGTATACAGATATTCGTGCCTTGTATTGTGAATTGCCGGAGTCGAAGATTCGTGGTTATAAGGCGGGGAGATTTAGTTTTAATGTAAAGGGTGGCCGTTGCGAGGATTGCGAGGGTGCGGGTCGCAAGAAGATTGAGATGGAGTTTTTGCCTGATGTGTTGGTGGAATGTGAGACCTGTAAGGGCAAACGATTTAATCGGGAGACCTTGGAGGTTCGATTCAAAGGGAAGTCGATTTCGGATGTGTTGGATATGACGGTGGAGCAAGCCTTGGAGTTTTTTGAAAACCAGCCGCGAATTCATCGTCGGGTACAGACTTTGTCGGAGGTTGGATTGGGTTATATCACGTTGGGCCAACATGCCACTACGCTGTCCGGAGGGGAAGCTCAACGTGTGAAATTAGCCGAGGAACTGTCTAAGAAAGATACAGGAAAGACCTTGTATGTTTTGGATGAGCCGACAACCGGATTGCATTTTCAGGATGTAAAATTATTATTGGACGTGTTGCAAAAGTTAGTTGATAAAGGGAATACCGTATTGATTATTGAACATAATTTGGATGTAGTAAAGGTGTCAGATTATGTGATTGATATGGGACCTGAAGGGGGGAAAGCTGGAGGAAAACTTGTGGCTGCGGGCACTCCGGAAGAAATATGTAAGGTCAAAGGCAGTGAAACAGGGCGTTTTTTAAAGAAAGAAATGTAAACGCTGCCGGGGTCTTCAGACCCCGGCAGCGTTACCGCTACAACGACTTAATGTCAAAATTATTCTATCATTAACTTGATAATCTTTTTCTCAGAAGCCGTATCCGTTTCATGGAATTTTTCGAATAATTCCAAATTCCCAAAGAAGCTTAGACCTTCTTTTTTATTTATAATTCTTGGTTTAAATTTTAAGTACTCTTGATATGAAGAGTAGGGATAGAATTCGTAATTTCCAGATGTTTCATGGTTTACGGGGTTTAAATGGATGTATTTGATCAAGTGGGTCAAATATTGATAGGAATCTACAGGTTTTCTTCGAAATGGGGATTCAAATAATCCTCCTGTTCTACTGGTAGCTCGATTGAACATCTGTGCGTGCGAGTTTAATAAATCGCCTAAAACACGACTGATAAATAGCCCCACTTTCCCTTTTGGTTTAGGTAAGGACTTAAGTTGGGTCAGTTTATCAATTTCTTCATACGTTTTTATTCGAATTAGTAAGTGGAAATGATTATTTAATAGGCAAAATGCATAAGTATCAACATATGGATGGACCTTTTTTTGGTACTTCCAGAGAAATGTTCGAAAGTGTCTATCTGAAAGGAATATAGGTTTTTTGTCAATTCCACGCGTATAAATGTGAAATACTCCATTTTCAATTAGGGGTTCGGTAAAATTTTTCATCTTTTTTTTACTTCCAAATTCACAAGAAAAGATTCTATTCTTTTGAAATAAATAGATAAAAATTATCATCATTTTGATTTTTTTCTCTCATGATTTTGAGCTAGTTTGGTGTTGGATTTTGGTAACGCTGCCGGGGTTATAACCCCGGCAGCGTTTACTCGCAAACACTTCACTATGAACCAAATTATTTTCATCCTCCTTTTGGGCTCGATGGGCTACCTCATTGCTCGTCGATTTGGAAAAATTGCGAAGACGATTCACCTGGCAAAACCGGTACATGTTACGAATTCTAGCGAACGTTGGAAGCGTGTATTGTTGTTGGCATTTGGTCAGAAAAAAATGTTTGAGAAGCCTCTCGTTGGAATATTTCATTTTCTGATTTATGCGGGTTTCGTTTTAATTAATATTGAAATTCTTGAAATAATATTAGATGGACTCCTTGGGACGCATCGAATCATAGCTCCCATGCTTGGGGCAACCTATGTTTATTTGATCAATTTTTTTGAAATATTGGCTGCCGGGGTGGTAGTCGCCTGTCTCGTATTTATTTTCCGTCGAATATCTAAAAATCCAGCGCGTCTCGATCCTGAAAAACAGCGTGAATTAAAAGGCTTTCCTGTAAAGGATGCGATGAATATATTGCTTATTGAACTCGTGTTGATGTCGGCTTTATATATCATGAATGCGGCTGATCCGGAATATTCATTTGTTATTTCGAAGCATTTCAAGTCGGTCCTTCCGCAAGGGGATTTACATATTATCGAGCAAGCAGCGTGGTGGATACATATCATCGGTATTTTATTCTTTGCCTTGTATGTAACCTATTCGAAACATTTACATATCTTTTTTGCCTTTCCTGCGGTTTACTATTCCAATTTAGGGCCTAGCTCCCAAATGCATGATATGCCACATGTAACGAATGAGGTAAATATCATGTTGGGAAAACCGGGCGAGCCTTCGAATACGGATTTGAAGTTTGGGGCACAGGACATCAAGGATTTGACAATTAAAAATGCGTTGGACGCTTACAGTTGTACGGAATGCGGACGCTGTACGGAACAATGTCCGGCCAATCAAACGGGCAAATTGTTATCTCCCCGTAAAATCATGATGGATACGCGCGATCGTTTGGAGGAACTTCAAAAAGATCCTAGTTCGACGAATACCTTATTAGGAAATTACATCAGCGCGGAGGAGTTACGTGCTTGCACCACTTGTCAAGCATGTGTCGAAGCTTGCCCGATTCAGTTATCGCCATTGGATATTATTTTAGAATTACGGCGCTATCAAATCATGGAGCAATCGGATGCTCCGGGAGCATGGAATGCCATGTTTGCGACCATTGAAACAAATCAAGCACCCTGGAAGTTTGATGCAAACGACCGCTTAAATTGGGCTAAATCATGAAAAAAATTCTCATTGCTATTGCCGTTTTGATGGCTGTATACTTCCTTGGACCCCATCCCGATGCGCCTACCTTGCCAGGACCATCTTGGAATGACATTCCCAAAGATCCGAAAGCAATCAGCACCTATTTAAAGTCCAAAGAAGCGGCGAACCGCAACTTAAAGCCGGATAACGAGGGTCAAATTATTTGGGCTGATTCGGCGAATCCGCAAAAAACGAAGACGGTCGTTCTGTATGTTCATGGCTTCTCCGCATCCCCGATGGAAGGGAACCCTTTGCACAAGGCGGTTGCGAAGGCTTTGAAGGCCAACTTAGTTTTGGCACGTGTGGAGGATCATGGTGAATTCCCGACGGACTCTACCATGGCCAAAGCAACAGCTGATAAATTTTATCAGAGTGTTGAAAATTACTATGCGTTAGCCAAAAAACTAGGCGATGAGGTCATCGTTTTAGGAACGTCCTTTGGAGGTGCGATGTCTTTGGTTTTAGCTGCCAAGCATCCGGAAATGAAGGCATTAATGCTCTATGGTCCTTGTATTGCGATAAAAGATCCGACGGCACCTTTGGTGGATAATCCGTGGGGGCTCCAACTCGCACGGGCTGTTATGCGGAGTGATTTTCGGGATATTCCTTCTGTGAGTTCCGGACATAAAAGTTTTTGGAGCTTGCATTATCGTTTGGAGGGCGTTGTGGCGATTCAAAATTTCTTAACGCATGAGATGACGGATGAAACTTTTGCGCAAGTGAAAGTCCCGGTTTTCCTCGGGTATTATTACCAAGATGAGGAGCATCAAGATAATGTTGTTTCGGTACAGGCGATGCGCGATATGTTTCCCAAATTAGGGAGTAAGGTTAAAAAAGAGCAGGCTTTTCCCCTTTCGGGTTATCATGTCATCACCTCAGATATTTTGGGTAAGCGGGTGGATTTGCCCATTAAAGCCTCGATTGAATTTATCAATAAACTATGACGCCTCAATTAATATTATATGCCGTTCCCTTTTTTCTGGCAACGGTACTTTTTGAGTCTTGGCTCTCTTACAAGGAGCAACGAGATTTTATCGAGTCAAAGGACTCCTTAACATCGATTGGGCTTGGGTTAGGGAATTTGGCCGTAGGGACGATTACGAAGAGTTTAGCCTTTGTGACCTACTTTTATATTTACGAACATTGGCGTTTAGCTGATTTCCAGTTTAATTGGTGGCCGGTATGGGTCTTTGCTTTTTTTGCGGAGGACTTGACCTATTATTGGGTACATCGGATTTCGCATGTTGTGCGGTTTTATTGGGCTTCGCACATGGTGCATCATTCTTCGCCTCGGTATAATTTGGCGGCTGCCTTACGACAAACTTGGACGGGAAATTTAACGGGTGGATTTTTGTTTTGGGCATGGTTGCCTCTTTTGGGTGTACATCCGTTTATCGTATTCTTTTTCCAACAAACCAGCTTGCTCTATCAGTACTGGATACATACCGAATTCATTCAAAAAATGCCTCATTGGTTTGAGCAAATCTTTAATACGCCTTCCCATCACCGCGTGCACCATGGTACGGATTTAGAATACTTAGACACCAATTATGCAGGCGTTTTAATTATCTGGGATCGGATCTTTGGTTCTTTTCAAGAGGAGAAGGCGCGTCCACATTATGGATTAACCAAACAAATTGTGAGCTATAATCCTGCTAAAATTGCCTTTTATGAATGGGTACAAATTGGTAAGGACTTGATGAAGGCTAGGTCATTTAAACAAGTAATGGGTTATTTATTTGGCCCTCCGGGTTGGAGTGATGATGGGAGCCGACTGACCGTAGAGCAAATGCGCGCATTAGAAAAAAAGAAATAGTCATGGAACTGCAAGTAACAACGATGGCCGAATGGGCTGCGAAAGGAGAAAGTCCTGATTTATTGTTCTGGGTAGGTTGTGCCGGATCATTTGATGACCGTCATAAAAAAGTGACTCGGGCGCTGTGTGAAATATTGAATCACGTAGGTGTCAAATTCGCCGTCTTAGGGACCGAAGAATCGTGTACGGGCGATCCCGCTCGCAGAGCAGGGAATGAGTTTTTGTTCCAAATGCAGGCCATGCAAAATATTGAGGTCTTGAACATGTATGGGGTGAAGAAAATTGTGACGGCCTGTCCGCATTGTTTTAATACCCTCAAAAATGAGTATCCATCGCTAGGGGGAAGCTATGAGGTGATTCACCACAGTCAATTACTCGCGGAGTTATTGGAGGCAGGTAAGATTCAATTCAACGAAGAGAAAGAAACCATTGCCTTCCATGATTCGTGTTATTTGGGTCGAGGAAATGGCGTTTATGATGCTCCTCGTGAGGTCATAACGGGCCTTAAAAAGGAATTAAAAGAATTGAAAAGCTGTCGGACCAAAGGCCTCTGCTGTGGGGCCGGTGGCGCTCAAGTGTTTAAAGAGCCAGAACCAGGAACCGAGGAAGTACAAGTAAAGCGTACGGGAGAAATTATCGAATCTGGCGTAAATAAAGTAGCTTTGGGATGTCCTTTCTGTATGGTGATGCTTCAAGATGGTTTGAACAAATCTGGCAAGGAACATGAAATCCAAGTAGTAGATTTGGCTGAATTGGTTCAGCAAAGCTTAAAATAAGATGTATATACCTTTCCAAGAACTACCCGATTCCGCCCGAATTTGGGTATACCAAGCCTCGAGAGCCTTAAACTCACAGGAGATCGAATTGATTTCTGGTACGCTAATTAAATCTTGTCAAAATTGGGAAGCTCACGGCGCCCCCTTGCAAGCCTCGTTTGAGATTCGCTATAATCAGGTCATTATAATCGCTGTAAATGAAGCAATGAATGAAGCATCAGGTTGTTCCATTGATGCCTCGTCGCGCTGGTTTAAGTCATTAGGGGAATCTTTGCAAGTTGATTTTTTCAGTCGGGACGTTGCCGTAATACGGGATGAACAAGTACACTTACTTCCTTTGGGTCAATTGAAAGCCGCTGTACAAGCGGGTGAATTAACGCCCTCTGACGAAATCATAACACCGCTGCTACAAACACTTGGACAATATCGATCTAACTGGTCGAGCAAAGCGGAGAACTCGTATTTAAAACGATATTTTTAAGATGGCAGAAGATTTGCAAATTCCGAGCGGCTCACGGGAGGAAAAATATGCCGCATTATTTCCCCAGATACAGGGATTATTAGTCGGCGAAAATGACCAAACAGCTAATCTAGCTAACATCGTAGCTGCGATCAAAGAAGTATTCGGTTTTTTCTGGGTAGGTTTTTATCTTGTAAAAGACGGTCAATTGGTATTAGGCCCTTTTCAGGGACCCGTAGCCTGTACGCGTATTCCGTTTCACAAAGGTGTTTGTGGACATGCATATACGATTGCTGAGACCGTCATCGTTCCGGATGTCGATGCTTTTCCAGGGCACATTGCCTGTGCATCTGCGTCTAAATCAGAGATTGTATTACCTGTGAAAAATCAGGCGGGAGAGGTGACGATGGTGTTAGATGTTGATTCAGATGTCTTGAATGACTTCTCTATCATCGACCAACAAGGCCTTGAAAAAATATTGGGCTTGATTAACGAAGCTTGGCAATAACCGTTTCGGAACCTACGGGCTTATCCCCGATATTCACGCAAATTTCGGCATCAAGTGGAAGGTAAATGTCAATTCGTGAACCGAATTTGATAAAGCCAAATTCTTGACCTTGGGTTACTTGATCGCCTTCTTTCACATACCAGCAAATACGTTTGGCCAATGCTCCAGCGATCTGACGGAATAATACCTCCGTACCGTTTTCGTGTTTCACCACGACGGTTGTACGTTCATTTTCCGTGCTTGATTTAGGATGCCATGCTACGAGGTATTTTCCTGGGTGATATTTAAAATAGCTTACGATACCTGAAATCGGGTTAAAGTTCACATGGACGTTAATGGGCGACATGAAAATCGAAACCTGTTTTCTCTTGCCTTTGAAGTATTCAGGTTCTTCTACTTCTTCGATAACCACTACTTTACCATCCGCAGGGGCAATGATGTGATTTGGATTAATCTCCGTGTTGCGTTTAGGTACACGGAAGAATTGAAGGATGGTTAAAAAGAATAGAGAAGTGATAACCACAATTCCTTCGCGCAGGTACACTTGTTCTGGGAAAAAGTAAGCGACTAGGCCATTAATTACTAAAACGATGAGTAATGAACTGATTAATAATGATTTTCCTTCTCGATGTAATGTCATGTAATTGTATTTTATGCTGCGGGACTAAGCAGTAAAGACAAAATTACTACATTTTTTGCACCGTTACCTAGACAATATTCAATTTTTGTATAAAAAAAGTGCATTTTTGGGCTGTAATTATTCAGATTTATGCGTATTCGAATCGTAGTTTTATCTATCTTTTTCTGCTTAGTAGCCTTGTTGGCTACTCAAGCACAGACGATTTCTTGGCGCGAACCGGGTGTTTCAACTTGCTATAAAATCGACTTTTTTAACAACCATTTATATCAATCCAATACCCAAGGAAGATGGGATGATTTGGGAGTCGCTAACTTTCAAGATGTAAAAGTAGGTGAAGTTTATTCAAGCGCAGATGGATTAAACCCGGTGAAAATAGATGGGCAAGTGGGTACATTTCTGATTATGGAATGCAGCGGTCAGGTTTATCGGTTCACCCTAGCCACAAAAACATTAAAACGCGAGGATTTAACTTTTTTCCGTGGTGCTAATTGTCAGGCGGTGCAATTTGCGCGCAAAAATGAATTATATAGTTTTGGGGGGTATGGTTTTTGGCAATCGACCAACATCATGACTAAATACAATCCCGTATCCAAAGATTGGCAACATATTTTGGCCGAAGGTGACATTCCTCGATCTATTCACAAACACTATGGTGTGTATGTCCCTGAGACGGATGTTTTTGTTCAAATTGGGGCAAATCGCATTAATCAAACGGAATCCGCTGAGGTGTTGGACCTTGATTTTGGTATCTATAACTATACCTTTTCGAATAAACGATTTAAGCGTTTGGGCGAGGTTTATGAACCAAGGTTACGTCAAATTATTAGCCACAAACGCAATAATTTTATGCTCGCGCTCGGGCGTTACATTATCATTTCGCCCTATGAAATGACCGCGGGGTATAATCATGATTTACTGTACATCATCGATACACAAGATTCATACAAGGGCTATTTATGGACAAATCCTGCCCGTTTTCAAATAAGAAAATTCAATGAAGAACGCGGTATCATCTATGGTGTTTATACAAGAGGTCGAAGTATTTTCTTGCCACAAGTGCAAGAGTCTTATCCTTATGGAACTTTTCAAGTAGCGGAAGTCTCGATACAAACGCTTTTAAAGGAAAGTGAATATATGGGCCCTGTGATGGAAAAACCTTTACTTGAAAATGTTCAGCAAATCGCATTAGCCATCTTAGGGGTAATTCTTTTAATTGTGCTCCTCCGTTTTCTCGTGCTTTTAAAACAGCGTAAGAAAAAACAACAGCTTAACCTATTATTAGGCGCAAACGAACGACAATTCTTGGATTTTCTTCGGTTGAATTATCGCCAAGGCCACGTCTCAGGCCATCAAATTGTTGCCTTCTTTGGCAAACATAAAAGTAGCCCCGAATCGCAACGGCAATTCAGGGCTAAATTAATCGATGGTCTGACCAAGTCTTTAGGACTCGTTTTCCCAGGCGAACAAGTATTGGACATCCAAGCGGATGAAAAGGATCAACGCATGTTGACCTATCGCTTGACCGATACCATCTACAAAGAACTCAAAAAACTATAAGTTCTTTTCTAAGAAATTCGTCAACATCGTATAAAGATGCAAGCGGGTATTCCCTCCGGAAATTCCATGATTTCTGTTCGGATAATAAAAGCTTTGGAACTGCTTATTGGCCTTAATCAAGGCATCCTCCAGTGCCACCGCATTTTGAAAATGCACGTTATCGTCTCCCGTTCCATGTACGAGCAATAAGTTGCCTTTCAATTTATTCACATGGTATACAGGAGAATTTTCATCGTAACCCGCCGCATTTTCCTGAGGCGTGCGTTGATAACGTTCGGTATAGATCGAATCATAAAAACGCCAATTGGTCACCGGAGCCACCGAGATCGCCGCCTTGAATACTTCGGCTCCTTGCATGAGGCAATTGGCCGACATGAATCCGCCGTAGCTCCATCCCCAAATACCAATCCGACTTTTATCTACGTAAGGTAAGTTGCCAATAAATTTGGCTGCAAAGATTTGGTCTTGTACCTCGATGCGACCTAAGTTTTGGTAAGTGATTTTCTTGAAGGCAACTCCTCGGCCACCCGTGCCACGGTTGTCCACACAATAGATCAAATAACCTTTTTTCAACAGCATTTGATACCAATAAAAATCTGCTCCCGGGTAGGAGTCAAGAACTTGTTGGCTTCCCGGTCCTCCATATACATGCATTAATACCGGGTATTTCTTATTCGGATCAAAGTTTGCTGGCTTAATCCAATACGCATTCAAATGATCTCCATTGGCCAAAGGAATCTCGAAAAATTCACGTGGCGATAATTGGTATTCCGTAATCTGAGCACGTAATTTTTGGTTGTCCTCCAATACACGAACTAAGCCCTTTGTTGTACTTAATAAAGCAATCGTTAAGGGTTTTTTAGCAGAGCTATTGTTTAACATATAGAATGAAAAATCAGGACTAAATCTCGCCGTATTCGTCCCCGTTTCCATTGAAATAAGTTTCTTTCCTGTTCCATCTAACTTGATGGAATATACCTGACGTCCAATCGGACCTTGCTCCGTAGAGTTGAAATACAATGTTTTGGTTTTTTCTTGGTAACCATAGAAGTCATCTACCTCCCAATTGCCCGATGTAATCGCAGTGTATTTTCCAGATGCAATTTCCCCAACATATAAATGCTTAAACCCACTTCTTTCTGAACTGAAAATAAATGATTTGCCATCCGCCAAATAGGTGATATCATTTCCTACTGCCTCAATCTCAATAGACGTATCTGTATGTTCATCATAAACAAGGCTAGTTGTTGCTTTGCTAATGCTATGGTGCAACAATTCCATGTGATTTTGTAAGCGATTTAGGCGAATAAATCCTACGACATCTGGATTCGTCGTCCATTTCAAACGTGGAATGTATTGGTTCTTTTCAGGGCCTACATTAATTGGTTGAATTTTGTTCTCATCCAAAAGCGCAACTGACAAACTCACGATGGAATTGGCCTCCCCGGCTTTCGGATATTTGTAGCGATAATCTTGAGGATATAATTCCCCCCACATTTGCATGTTGTATTCGGGGACCCGACTTTCGTCGAACGTATAAAAGGCGATCTTCTTACTATCAGGCGACCAAACAAATGCTTTTGCAAACGAAAACTCTTCCTCATAAACCCAGTCGCAAGCTCCGTTAATTAATTGATTATTTTTGCCATTCGTGGTAATCGCGGTTTCTTTTCCACTAGCTACATCTACCCAAAAAAGGTTGTTGTTTCGAACAAAAGCGACACGTTTTCCGTCCGGTGAGAAAGTTGCATGCATCTGTTTGTCTCCCTGCGAAAGTAATTTTAAGTTGCCATTTGATCGATTAAACAAATAGTTTGTCTCCTTCGAGCTACGACGATAGATGGGTTCCGAAGCAGTTCCGATAAGAATCGTTTGCTCATCTGACGATAATTCAAACTCCTGCACATGGATGGTACCTCCCGTGCTCGTTTTGTGAATAGCCTCATCAAAAAGTGTCTCGAACTTACTTGGGTCAAGGACATTGTATTTCAGGATTTTGCCTTCCTTTAACTCCAAATAAGATTGTCCATCTTTCGTCCAGTTTAAATTTTGAATGTTCTTTTGGCGGAATACGGGCTTCGACCAGATGTCATCCAGCGTAATGTCTTTTTGAGCGAAAGTAGTCGATGATCCCAGGAGTAGGAATCCCAATAGTAGGTGTTTGATTTTCATGTTGTTGGAAGTAGGTTGTTAATCTTGAAATATCACAATGGGGTCTGTTTCCACCACATTGCTTGTTTGCAAGGCATTGTCGCGAATGAATATTTGAAATTTAAGGGTGTCGTTTTTTTCAGTAAATAAGGGTGAATAACCTTTGTAAAAGGCATACACGAATTGGGTAGAATAGTCCACCGTCCCTTCAATGGGCCCTGATTTTTGATCGGCTTTGAATTTAAAGTTCATTAAACCTCCGAGACTTGGACTAAAGGTTACGGGCACGAATTTGCCATTCTTTTTCAACATGACATTGACCTCGAAATTTCGGAAATCCTTGTACTTGGTCGGATTGGCTTTTAATTCTGCCTGTGTGATACCCAGGTCGCCATCCCCATCTTGGAAGTTGACCGACATGATAACCGAATCAATCTTCGCTTTCCCACCAAATCCATCATTACTCGTTTTGGTGATTTTCTGGATTTGCTTGAAAGTAATTGCTGGAACGGTGCTCCATTCGGGTTCCTTCACGCAGGCCAAAAGTCCGCCAAGGAAAATCAGTAAGCCCAGAATGCGAATGCTCCATTTCATAATTCGTAAAGTTAATGAATTGGTTTAATTTTGTATGAAATTTCAATAAAAGCCGTGCGCAACGATTCAAACATGTGGGAACCTTGGCGATCTGAACTCAAGAAAAGGGTGCTGTCGATGCAGCAGGCTGATTTCGAATCGATTGCCCTGGAGATGTTCCAATATACTTATGAGCACAACCCTTTATATGCTCGTTTTGTAAAATTAATGGGCGTCAGCCCTGAAAGTGTTAAAACGTTAACACACATCCCCTTTTTACCCATCGAGTTATTTAAAAATAATCAAGTTTTGACGGGTAGCGCTCCGGTCCTTTTCAGTTTTGAAAGTTCAGGAACGACGGGTCAAATTCCCTCCAAACACCCTGTTTGTGATCCTGAATTCTACCAAAAACAATCGAAACGAATATTCGAGGAGCAATATGGTGCGCTGACCGACTACCATATTTTTGCCCTATTGCCCTCTTACCTCGAGCGGAGCACTTCTTCGTTGGTTTTCATGATGGATCATTTTATCCAGGAGTCCGGTTCAGAGCTTTCGGGCTTCTTTTTGAATCAATATGATGACTTGGTGGTCCAACTAAAAAATGCCATACTGACCAATCGAAAGATTTGGGTGATGGGCGTAACTTTTGGTTTGCTTGATTGGGTAGACTCCGGGCAAGATTTTTCATTTTGGCACGAAGCTATCGCAGCGGGTCGTATTACGGTCATGGAAACCGGTGGCATGAAGGGCCGACGGGAGGAATGGATCCGTGAGCGGGTACACGATTTCTTGAAGGCGAATATGGGACTTCCTTATATTGCTTCAGAATATGGCATGACGGAATTGTTTTCGCAAGCTTATGCAGCGCAGGATGGTATTTTTACTCCAGGTATTTCGATGCGAATTCAACTACGGGAGGTGACGGATCCTTTGGCCAAGGTAATCAAGCCAGGTCGAGTAGGAGGGATACAAATCATTGATTTGGCGAACATTGATTCCTGTCCATTTATTGAAACCAAGGATTTAGGTTCATTGGAATCCGACGGAATCCGATTTAAAGTCTTAGGGCGTTTTGATAATTCCGAGATTCGAGGCTGTAATTTGATGGTAGATCAAGGGTGGGGTACCAGCCAAGCTGAACCATCCAAATAAAACTCATTCTTCCAGATAGGAACTTCCTTTTTGAGTGTATCGATTAACCATTCGCAAGCCTTGAAGGCTTCCGCTCGGTGAACTGAACATACGCCGATGATTACCGCGATATCTCCAATCGCTAATTTTCCGGTACGATGAGCGACACTTATTTTACGAATCGGCCATTGTTCAGCGGCTTCGGTCGCGATGCGTTCCATCTGTTTTTTAGCCATAGCCGAATAGGCTTCCATGGTCAAATGTTCGACGTCCTTGTTCTGGTTTTTATTTCGGATCGTTCCCACGAACAAACAGATTCCTCCGGCCTCCGGATCCTGTAAGTATTGGTAGGTCGCATCGATTGACAAGGCTGTCTCGCTAAGAACGATTTGATGTGTCATTTACGCGAATAGGTTAAGTAACTGTATTGGTAGGCATTTTTCTCATCAGTCACCCCGCGCTCCCGCTCGCTCACTTCCCAGGTATCCAACGGGATTTCAGGGAAAAAGGCATCGCCCTCAAAAATATCATGCAGCTGGGTGACTAAAATCTGGTCGGCCAAAGGAAGACTCAAGGCATATATTTCCGCGCCACCAACGATGAAAATGTCTTCGCGTGTTACTGATTTTGCTTTTAAAATCGCCTCCTCCACTGAATGGGCGATGATGGCACCCTCGATTTGTAGATCTGCTTGCCGACTGATCACAATTGTCGTGCGATTTGGAAGCGGTTTGCCAATCGACTCGAATGTTTTCCGCCCCATGATGATGACATGACCGGTGGTTAGGGCCTTGAATCGCTTCAAGTCGGCCGGTAAATGCCAAATCAACGTATTGTTTTTTCCAATTACTCGATTTTCATCGAAGGCAACCAAGATTTTTAGCACGATTTTAGGTTTTAATTGTCAAAAATAAGGGAAATTTTGACCGGAATAACTTTATCAATTTTATTTTCAAAAACGCTTCACTTTTCGGGTTCAAAGCCCTAATTTTGTACAATTTTTGAGCCTAGTGTTAAGGGCTCTGAAATTACTAATCATTACTCTTAAAATTATACCATCTCGTGCCTAAAGATTCGTCGATTAAATCCGTCCTTATTATTGGTTCTGGTCCCATTGTCATTGGTCAAGCCTGTGAATTTGATTATTCTGGTTCTCAAGCCGCTCGTTCCTTACGTGAAGAGGGCATTGAAGTAATCTTGATTAACTCGAATCCGGCGACGATCATGACCGATCCGATGAATGCGGATCATGTGTATCTGAAACCTTTAGAGAAGGCTTCGATTATTCACATTTTGGAAAGACACAAAATCGATGCGGTTTTGCCTACGATGGGTGGCCAAACAGCCTTGAACTTGGCAATTGATTGTGATGCAGCAGGGATTTGGGAGAAATACGGCGTAAAGATTATTGGAGTTGATATTGCGGCGATTGAAACGACGGAGGATCGTGAGAAATTCCGTTTGAAGATGTTGGAAATTGGTGTTGGGGTTTGTAAAGGGCGTACGGCTCGTTCATTCCTGGAAGGAAAAGAGATTGCGCAAGAGACAGGTTTTCCATTAGTAATTCGTCCATCATTTACCTTAGGTGGTACAGGTGGTGGATTCGTTAATGATCCCAAAGATTTTGATGCGGCCTTGAACAAGGGTTTGCATGCTTCACCCACGCATGAGGTGCTCGTGGAGCAGTCCATCATGGGTTGGAAAGAATATGAGTTGGAGTTGTTGCGTGATAATTTAGGTAATGTCATCATCATCTGTTCGATTGAGAACTTTGATCCGATGGGTATTCACACGGGGGATTCGATCACGGTTGCTCCGGCGATGACTTTGCCAGATACTATTTACCAACGTATGCGTGACATGGCCATCAATATGATGAATGCCATCGGTCAGTTTGCGGGTGGATGTAATGTACAGTTCTCGTTGAATCCAGAAACAGATGAGATTATTGCGATTGAAATCAATCCACGTGTATCTCGTTCTTCTGCCCTAGCGTCGAAAGCAACGGGTTACCCGATTGCGAAGATTGCCGCGAAGATGGCGATCGGTTATAATTTAGATGAATTGACCAATGCTATCACGGGTACGACGTCGGCTTATTTTGAGCCAGCGTTAGACTATGTGATTGTGAAAGTTCCACGTTGGAACTTCGATAAATTCAAAGGTTCGGATCGTACACTCGGTCTTCAAATGAAGTCGGTAGGTGAGACCATGGGTATCGGTCGTAACTTCCAAGAGGCACTTCAAAAAGCTTGTCAGTCCTTAGAGATCAAGCGAAATGGTATGGGTGCGGATGGCAAGGAATTGCGTGATCAAGACGCGATTATGCATTCTTTAGCGAATCCATCTTGGAATCGTTTATTCCATATCTACGATGCGTTTAAGTTGGGGATTTCGTTTAAGACGATCCAACAAGCAACCAAAATCGATAAGTGGTTCTTGAATCAAATCGAGGATTTGGTTCGTGTGGAGCGTGAAATTGAGAAATACACCATTTCGAATATTCCGAAGGAATTATTGGAAGAGGCAAAACATAAAGGATTTGCGGATCGTCAGATTGCACATACCCTACGTTGTTTGGAATCCGAAGTTTACGACAAGCGTAATGCGATGGGCATCAAGCGTGTTTACAAATGCGTGGATACTTGTGCGGCGGAATTTGAAGCGAAGACACCATATTACTACTCGACGTTCGGTCAGGTGGGTTCAGATGTATTGGATAATGAGTCCCAAGTAACACCGAAGAAAAAGGTTGTTGTCTTAGGTTCAGGTCCGAATCGTATCGGACAAGGAATTGAGTTTGATTACTCTTGTGTGCATGGGGTTTTGGCAGCGAAGGAAGCAGGTTATGAGACGATTATGATTAATTCGAATCCAGAGACAGTGTCGACCGACTTTGATATTGCGGATAAATTATATTTTGAGCCGGTATTCTGGGAGCATGTGTATGACATCATTCAGCATGAGAAGCCGGAGGGAGTCATTGTTCAGTTGGGCGGTCAAACGGCCTTAAAATTGGCAGAGAAATTATCTAAATACGGAATTAAGATCATAGGTACTTCCTTTGAGGCATTGGATTTGGCAGAAGACCGCGGGGCATTCTCGAGTCTATTGAAAGATTTGGACATTCCATATCCGAAGTTCGGAGTTTGTGAGGATGCAGATAATGCGGTGGCACTAGGACGTGAGTTAGGATATCCTTTGTTAGTTCGCCCTTCGTATGTATTGGGAGGTCAGTCGATGAAGATTGTCATTAACGAGCAAGAATTAGAGCAACACGTCGTTGACATTTTACGGGATATTCCGGGAAATAAAATCTTGTTGGATCACTTCTTGGAAAACGCGATTGAAGCGGAGGCGGATGCGATTTGCGATGGGGAAGATGTGTATATCATTGGAATGATGGAGCACATTGAGCCGGCGGGTATTCACTCGGGTGATTCGCACTCGGTATTGCCTCCATTTGATTTGTCGGACAATGTCTTGAAGCAAATCGAAGATCATACACGCAAAATTGCGGTGGCTTTGAAGACGAAAGGTCTCTTAAATATCCAGTTTGCGGTGAAGGATGAGGTGGTTTATATTATCGAAGCAAATCCGCGTGCATCTCGTACGGTGCCGTTTATTTGTAAGGCATACCAAGAGCCGTATGTAAATTACGCGACCAAGGTAATGTTGGGAGATAAGAAGGTGAAAGACTTTAATTTCCAACCGGTAAAGAAGGGCTTTGCCATCAAGATACCGGTATTCTCGTTCTCTAAGTTCCCGAACGTAAATATGGAATTGGGACCTGAGATGAAATCAACGGGTGAGGCGATTTATTTCATTGATGATTTGAAGGATGATTTCTTCCGTAAGGTTTATGGAGAAAGAAATTTATATCTAAGCAGGTAAGATGTTAAAACTTATTGCCATCATATTGGTTATGATTTATGTTGTGATGCCTTTGCTTCGCTTTTTGCTGAAGGCATTTGTTATCACGCAGGCACATAAGATGATGTCGGAGCAAGAAATTCGCGCGAAACAAGCGGCATCGAAGGCAAAAAAAGAAGGCACGATTGATGTCGACTATGTGCCACCCAAAAAGAAGTCTAAATCAGATGAAGTGGGCGGAGATTACGTCCCTTATGAAGAAGTGAAAGAATAATATGTTGAAGCAAATTCTTTTGTATTTGTTGTTGGCAATTTGTCTCCTTTCCAAAGATGGGATCTCGGTGATTATTGATTCTATGCAGGTAAAACAGTCCGTATTTGCTGTGTTAGAAAAGTCGTCAGATAACTCGCTAGAAGAAGAGGATGCCTCCGAAGATTTTTGGCAATTTGCTTCAACAGGATTAGAAGAATTCTCTTTTCTGACGTTTGATTTTATTGAACAAAAAATACCTGTTAATCTTGAGATGAACGTTTTGCAAGTTCATCTTGAACGTATTATCCCCCCACCCGATAAGGCCTGATTCATTCGCCTTATTGAAACATAATCATAAAACCTTCTTGGAGTCTGTACTAATGGTATAGCAAAAATTACGATGAAAATAACCATTCACCTGGTTGCGTTTATCTGTATGTTTTTTTCGGTCATTGGACAAGAAAGACATTATAAGAATCAGATAAACCCAACCTTAAAGGATATTCGGTTTGTTGAAAAAGAGGTTGTTATAAAACCAGTTCAAGTCAATCAGCAAACCTCAAAGCATAAAAAAATACTACCTAATATAGACTGGGTAGATACGAATAGATTAAAGATAAGTCCGCCATCCTATAAACAGCATCAGGGTAGGCCAAACAATTAAAAGATGAAAAAATACATATTCGGATTATTGCTTCTTGCGGCTTGTACAACAAAAAAAGAGGAGGCCGTTGAAGTCCAAACGCTCGAAGTGTCCACTCCTATTTCGTTGGATACGACGATCCAACAAGAATTTGTGGCCGATATCCATGCCGTTCAGAATGTGGAGATTCGGGCCCGCGTCAAGGGATATCTGGATCGAATACTAGTTGATGAGGGTAAGCTTGTGAGAAAAGGCCAAATTATGTTTACGATCAATAGTCAAGAATATGTGGCTGATTTAGCGCGCGCGAAAGCCGTTTTAAGTCAAGCGTCGGCCGAGCTAAAGGCGGAAGAATTGACCTTGGTCAACACGCGTTTATTGGTGGATAAAAACGTAATTTCTAAAAACCAGTTATCCATTTCCCTGGCAAAAGTAGACGGTTTAAAAGCTAAGCGAGAGGAAGCACTCGCTCATGTTCGTGCGGCAGAATTAAAGGTGGAACATTCCAATATTCGCGCGCCATTTGACGGGATTGTAGACCGACTTCCCTTCAAACGTGGTAGTTTGGTTGACGAGGGGACTTTATTGACAACCCTCTCCGATAATCAAAATGTATTTGCCTATTTCAATGTGTCTGAACAAGAGTATTTGGCATTTAGTCAAAATGGTGGTGTTAACCATGCTACAACAGTCAATTTACTTTTAGCCAATGGGGAATTGTATCCTGAAAAGGGGGTTGTGGAAACGATTGAAGGGGAGTTCGATAAGAATACGGGTAACATCGCCTTTCGCGCGCGTTTTTCAAATCCGAATAAACTCCTGCGTCACGGAGCATCCGGAAAGGTTCAATTACCGAAACAAGTCAATGGATATTGGGCAATTCCTCAAAAAGCGGTTTTTGAGATTCAGGAGAAAAGCTATGTTTTCGTGAAAGATCCATCCGGTTCTGTTAAGATGAAAAACATTGTCCCTGATATTCGGATTCCGCATTTCTACCTCGTAAAAAGCGGTTATTCAAGTGTAGATACCATTTTAATTGAAGGGATTCAATTGGTGAAGCAAGGTCAAAAAATTAAGTCGACCTATATCCCGATGCGCAAATTGTTGAACGAATATAAAGCACGATAAGATGGTACAAAAATTCATTACCCGGCCGGTTTTGTCGATCGTTGTATCGATTTTTATCGTGATTTTGGGGGTATTTGCGATGATGAAATTACCGATTACGCAGTATCCTGACATTGTGCCTCCGGCAGTAACGGTAACAACTAAATATACGGGTGCTAATGCCGAAGTTTGTGCGAAAGCGGTGGTTACTCCGCTCGAACGGGCAATCAACGGTGTAGCCGGAATGACTTACATGACATCGGTTTCTGGAAACGATGGGACTAGTATCATACAGGTATATTTTGAGGTGGGAACAGACCCTGATGTTGCGGCTGTCAACGTACAGACACGTGTTCAAACTGTGTTGGATGAGTTACCCGAGGAGGTAATCAAGGCAGGGGTTATCACAGAGAAAGAGGTAAACAGTATGTTGTTGTATGTGAATCTCTTGAGTGAAGATCCGGATATGGATGAGAAGTTCATTTACAACTTTGCGGATATTAATGTCTTGCCAGAATTGAAACGAATCGATGGTGTAGGTTTCGCGGATATTATGGGACAGCGAGAATATGCGATGCGAATCTGGTTACATCCAGATCGATTGTTTGCTTATAAACTCTCAGCGGAAGATGTGATTCAGGCTTTGCGGAATCAAAATGTGGAAGCTGCGCCTGGAAAGATTGGAGAAAGTTCGGGTAAACACCCGCAAGCATTGCAGTACGTCATGCGCTATACGGGGAAATTTACCAAAGTCTCCGAATATGAAAACTTAGTCATAAAAGCTTCCGAGACGGGACAAATTCTCCGACTAAAAGATTTGGCAGATGTTGAGTTTGGCTCTTTGGATTACGACGTACTTTCGAAAGAAAACGGTCGGCCATCTGCCGCGATTTTGCTGAAACAGCGTCCGGGTTCCAATGCGGCAGAGGTTATTGAGAATGTCAAGAAACGTTTAGGCGAATTGAAAACGAGCACATTCCCGCCGGGCATGGGTTATACGATTTCATACGACGTATCTCGTTTCTTGGATGCATCCATTCATGAAGTGATTAAGACCTTGTTGGAGGCTTTTATTTTAGTTGCTTTGGTCGTATTTATCTTTTTGCAAGATTGGCGCGCGACCTTAGTCCCAATCATCGCTGTACCTGTATCTTTGGTGGGCACGTTCAGTTTTATGCTGGCGTTCGGGTTCTCCATTAACTTATTGACTTTATTCTCGCTGGTTTTGGCCATTGGTATTGTGGTGGACGATGCGATTGTGGTGGTGGAGGCGGTGCATGCCAAAATGGAGGAAAAGAATATGTCCGTTCTAGCGGCCACGCAAGAAGCGATGCATGAAATTTCGGGGGCTATTCTAGCAATCACACTCGTGATGGGCGCTGTTTTTGTACCCGTGGCATTTCTTTCGGGACCTATCGGGGTGTTTTTTCGTCAGTTCTCCGTCACGATGGCTATTTCGATTGCCTTATCGGGCTTAACGGCCTTAACACTTACTCCGGCCCTCTGTGTATTGCTGCTGAAAAAACCCGAGCATCATCAAAATAATTGGTTAGGTAAGTTTTTCCATGCCTTTAATGAGCGGTTCAATTTGATTTCTCAAAGATACCTGATCTTAGTAAGTGGGGTAATTAGCCGCCGAATATTGATGTGGGGAATTTTATTGGGGGCTTTGGCTGGTACCGTTTTTATGTCAAAAATAGTCCCAACGGGTTTTATCCCTTCCGAAGATCAAGGTACTTTGTATGTGAATGCAACGACGCCGGCAGGTTCTACCTTGGAAAGGACGGAAGCTGTTATGGATGAAGTATACAAGTCATTGAAAGGGGTTGATGCGGTTGAATCTTTTTCTACGTTGGCCGGATTTAGCTTGTTGACCGATGGCTCAGGCGCGTCATACGGAACGGGGATTATTACCTTGAAACCTTGGGAAGATCGTAAAGAAACTGTGGACGAATTAACGGAAATAATTCGTTCAAAAACGAATGGTATTAAGGAGGCGAGTATTCAGTTTTTCCCGCCACCTGCTGTGCCTGGTTTTGGAAATGCGTCGGGATTTGAGTTCCGGATACAGGATCGCAGTGGCTCAGGGGATTTGCAGAAATTAGCTGCTGTGTCAAATGAATTTGCCAAGAAACTCAATGAAGCGCCAGAAATTCAGAATACCTTTTCGAGTTTCGATCCGAGCTTTCCACAATATATGCTGGAGGTCGATCAAGAAGCTGCCGCCCAGAAAGGGGTCAATGTGCTTCCCGCCATGGACAATTTACAAACCTTGTTGGGGAGTTTCTATGCGACCAATTTCATTCGCTTTGGACAGATGTATAAGGTCATGGTGCAGGTGGATCCACGGTATCGGGCACATCCAGATGACGTATTGAAGTTTTATGCGAAGAACAAGGCGGGTGAAATGGTTCCTTATTCCTCTTTTGTGAAGATGAAAAGAGTTTACGGCCCTGAACAATTCACACGCTACAATATGTTTACCTCTGCGATGGTGAATGGCGAACCAGCTCCTGGATTTAGCACGGGTGCCGTATTGGAAATTATCCGTGCGCAAGCAGCTAAGAGCCTTCCAAGAGGTTACACCTTGGAGTGGTCAGGGATGACGCGCGAGGAGGATTTAGCGGGAAATCAGGCTATTTTCATCTTTGCCATTTGTATTTTGTTTGTGTACTTATTGCTTTCGGCGCAGTATGAATCCTTCTTGCTTCCGTTCCCTGTATTATTGTTTTTACCGATTGGGGCATTGGGAACTTACACGTTCCTATACCTTTTGGGGTTACAGAACAATATTTATGCCCAGGTGGCTCTCGTGATGTTGATTGGTCTTTTGGGAAAAAATGCGATTCTGATCGTTGAGTTTGCCATTGCGAAACAGAAGGAAGGGGCCTCGATTATCGAGGCCGCTAAGCAAGGCGCTTTTACCCGTTTGCGACCCATTTTGATGACTTCATTTGCCTTTGTAGCGGGATTGATTCCCCTGATGATTGCTTCAGGTGCTGGGGCGATTGGAAATCGAACGATTGGGACAGCCTCGGCGGGCGGGATGATTTTAGGTACAGTTGGTGGTTTATTGGTGATTCCGGGTTTGTATGTGGTTTTTGCCACGCTCTCGGCTAAATGGTCAAAAGATGAGAAATAAGTTTTGGATATTAATTTTTGTATTGACTTTAGGCTCGTGCCAAAAGGCCTTACTGAATGAGCAGAAGAAGGTAGATATCGATTTAGAGAGCTACAAGCGACCCAATGAAAACACTTCCGTGGCGGATGTTCAGGCTTGTTGGAAACGGGATACCCTACTTTTGCAATTAATTGATTCGGTTTTGGTGCGTAGCAACGATATCAAAATCGGATTTTTGGAGGTAGCGATGGCAAGAGCTGATTTTGCCCACCAACGTGGATTACGGAAGCCCGTCGTATCAGGTTTAGTTCAGCCGAGCCTTCGGAAATTCGGTAAATACACGATGGATGGAGTGGGGAATTACGATACGCAATTTTCCAACAATATCACGAAGGATCAAGTTATACCCGAAAACCTTCCTGATTTGCAAGTTGGTGTGCAGGCCAGTTGGGAATTAGATATCTGGGGGAAACTCGCCAAACGGAAAAAAGCGAGTGCACTGAGGTATTTGGCAACGGAGTCGGGTCAACAGTGGTTTATTACCTCTTTAGTGGCCGATGTTGCGGGCGCTTATGGTCAATTAGTTGCCTTGGATCAGGAGTTAGCGATTCTAAAATCCAACATTGAGATACAGCGCAAAGCTTTTGAACTGGTGCAAGTTCAGAAGGAAGCAGGCGTGGTGAATGAATCTGCGGTCCAACAGCTCGAAGCGCAATGGTTGAATTCGCGCGCGCAGGAGGGAGATGTGCTCCAACAAATCGCTGTCTTGGAGAATCAAATCCGATATTATTTGAATAAGCCTTCTAGGCCCATTTTACGTTCAAAATACCCGTTCCAATGTGCACTTGATACGACAATGTTTGCACATGTTCAGATTGACCAATTGGAGCGCCGACCCGATATTCGGCAGGCTAAATTAGCCTTGGAGGCTGCCTTTGAGGTAAAGGAGAGTGCTAAATTAGCTTTAAAGCCATCGGTTGTACTGTCAGGGATTTTTGGGGTTCAAAGTTTTCAGCCAGCCTTCCTTTTTCAGTTGCCTGCCTCGATCGCGTATCAGTTGGCCGGCGGAATAACGACTCCATGGTTGAATCGTTCAGCGATTACCTCGGATATTTTGCGGACCAATGCGCATTGGAAGTCACTTGATTTAGGTTATCAAAATGCGCTGGTGAAAGGTTTCTTGGAATGGGATACTCAGGTGAAATCCTTGGGATATTTACAAAAGCAAAATCAATTGAAGGAACGAGAGGTAATTTTAACGAAAGGCGCAGTAAACACGGTTGGCACGCTTTTTTTAACCGCGAATGCGAGTTATTTGGAAGTATTAACAGCCCAACAAAACGCATTACGTTCCGAGCTTGAATTATTGGAAATTTCAAGAAAGCGTTGGATGCACGCGATTCAATTGTATCGCGTCTTAGGCGGTGGTTGGTAAGACTAAATTTTCAATCACCTTCGGGAAATCACGGTGCTCAAGCACCTGCCCTTTTTGGGCTACATCTTCTGGAGTGTCGCTCGGTAAAACCGGGAACGAGCTCTGGAAGATGATGGCTCCTTCATCGTAATGTTCGTTGACATAATGAATCGTAATTCCGGATTCTTTCTCCCCCGAGGCGACAACCGCTTCATGAACAAAATGGCCATACATCCCTTTTCCTCCAAATTTTGGGAGTAAGGCTGGATGTAAATTGATAATCCGCTGTGGATAGGCCTGCACAAATTCAGATGGGATCAGCCACAAGAAACCTGCCAACACGATCCAGTCGGTCTGTAAAGACTGAATTTTACGAAGTAAAGCCCCATTTTTATATTCTTCGCGCGAAAAAAGGCTACATGGGATGCCTAATCGTTTGGCGCGTTCGATGACCCCTGCTTCTGGATTGTTACAAAAAATATGGGAGATCTTAACTGCTGTGGAGCCCTTAAAATGTTCGACGATTTTTTCGGCGTTTGAGCCAGAACCAGAGGCGAAAATGACGATGTTCTTCACAGGAGCTA
>Ga0228702_1000431_pt1 | contig 32897 bp, 32 predicted proteins | sample McNCre217_Aug_MG_2_FD_178018 | JGI IMG/M metagenome (GOLD analysis project Ga0228702, IMG submission 178018) | Freshwater microbial communities from McNutts Creek, Athens, Georgia, United States - 20-17_Aug_MG | ecosystem: Environmental > Aquatic > Freshwater > Creek | place: USA: Georgia...
GACCTTGAACCATTCGATCTCGCGACCGCCGAGCTTGCCGCCTTGCTCGTTGATGGCCATGCGCACACCGTTTTCAATGGCCACACCCAGCTGGGCATAGGTGCCGGTGTAGGGCAGCATGAAGCCCACGCGGATCTTGCCGGATTGGGCCAGCACGCTTTGGGGCAGCAGCAAGCCGGTGGATGCCGCGCCCACGAGGGCGGCGCCCTGGCTGAGCATTTGGCGGCGGGATGTTGAATGGGTCATGTGAAAGGTCTCCAGTTCCTGTTTTTCAAGTGGGCGTCGGGATTTTTCCGTCACGCTGATTCAAAGAATAGCGGAAGAAAACAAGGAGCTTGATGCATTATGTTGCATAAGTCGCGGGTGTATCACTAGGTGAATTCCCGAGTCAAGCGCTTAAAAATGCAGTAAAGCGCATTGGGTATTCAGCCCGCAGTGTCCGGCACCACGGCTGTGACTTCGATCTCGATTTGGGCCCGGTCTTCCACCAGGTCGGCCACCTGCACCAGGGTCATGGCCGGGTAGTTCTTGCCCATGACTTCCTGGTAGACCTTGCCCAGCTCGCGCCCACGGGCCAGGTACTCTTTCTTGTCCTTGGCGTACCAGGTCATGCGGACCATGTGCTCTGGGCCTGCGCCTGCACAGGCCAGGGTGTCCACAATGTTCTGCAGTGCCTGGCGGCACTGGGCCACAAAGTCGTCGGTCTCGAACTGGCACTGGCCGTTCCAGCCGATCATGCCGGCCACAAACACCATGCGGCCACGCGCTTCGATGCCGTTGGCATAGCCTTTGGCGGGGGCCCAGCCTTCGGGTTGGAGGATGTTGAACATGTTTTTTCCTTTATTCAGTTGGGGACGGAGCTAAAGATCTGTCCCGCAAAGTTATTTCTGACCTGAAAGTTGTCGCAGCTTGAAGCGCTGCAGTTTGCCGGTTTCGGTGCGCGGCATGGCGGCCACAAAGACCACCTTGCGCGGGTACTTGAACGGGGCGATGCTTTGTTTGACGTGCTCTTGCAGGGCTTTTTCCATGGCTGCATCGCCTGTGTGGCCGGGCTTGAGCACCACATAGGCCTGAACGATGTGGCCACGGTCCTCATCAGGCATGCCCACCACGCCGCATTCGGCCACGGCCGGGTGCTGCAGCAAAGCGCCTTCCACCTCGGGGCCTGCTATGTTGTAGCCGGCCGAGATGATCATGTCATCGTTGCGCGCCTGGTAGCTGAAGTAGCCATCGGCGTCCATCATGAAGGTGTCGCCGGGCAGGTTCCAGCCGTCCTTCACATAGTCCTGCTGGCGCGGGTCAGCCAGGTATTTGCAGCCGGTGGGGCCACGCACCGCCAGCCGCCCCACGGTGCCGGGCGGCACGGGCTGCATGTCGTCGCCCACGATCTGCGCCACATAGCCGGGCACCATCTGTCCAATGCTGCCTGCGCGCACTTGCTGGCCCGCGCTGGAGATGTAGATGTGGATCACCTCGGTGCCCCCAATGCCATCGGTCATCTCGATGCCCGTGGCCTGCTTCCAAAGCTGGCGCGTGGCATCGGGCAAAGCCTCGCCTGCCGAGACGGGGTGCTTGAGGCTGGAGAGGTCAAAGCCTTTGGCCAGCGTCGCCATTTGGCGGTACATGGTGGGCGCGGTGTAGCACTGCGTGACGTGGTACTTGGCAATGGTCTGCAACAGCGTTTCCGGCGTGTGCTTTTCCAGCAGCACGGTGCTCGCGCCATGGCGCAGCGGAAACGCCAGCAGCCCGCCCAGCCCGAAGGTGAAGGCGATGGGCGGCGTGCCGCAGACCACATCGTTTTCATCCATCTGCAGGATGTGGCGCGGGAACAGGTCGCACATGGCCAGCACATCGCGGTGGAAGTGCATGGTGCCCTTGGGCTTGCCCGTGGTGCCGCTGGTAAACGCAATCAGGCACACGTCATCTCGGCTGGTCGGGTGGGCGGTGTACGCACCACTTTGCCGCGCCATGCGCTGCTCCAGGCCATCGGCGGCATCGCTGCGGAACTGCACCAGCTGTTGCAAGCTGGCCGTGTGGCTGGCGTGGCCCGGCGTCATGCAGTGCTGCAATTCATCGGCCAACAGGCTGTCGCACAAGGCGGCGCTGACCTCGGCTTTGTCGATGATCTGCGCCAACTCGCCCGCACGCAGCAGCGGCATGGTGGGCACCGCCACCAAACCTGCTTTGAGCGCACCCAGCAAACACGCCGCCATCATGGGGCTGTTGCCGCCGCGCAGCAAAATGCGGTTGCCGGGCACCAGGCCCATGTCCTGCGTCAGCACCTGGGCGATGCGGTCGGTTTGGTCCTTCAGCTGCGCATAAGTCCAATGAAAATCACCACCACCGGTGTGGAAGTCACTCACACCGTGCAGCGCGATGCGATCCCCCCGTCCTTGGCGCACATGCCGGTCCACCAGCTCGACCGCGCAGTTGAGCACGTCCGGGTAATCCAGCTCGGGGCGATCTGCGATGAACACAGGCAACTGCTCTTTGGGCGGCAGCCGGTCACGCGCAAAGGTGTCGGTGTGGCTGCTGGGCAGCAGGTCGTTCCAGTCCTTCATGTTGTTTGTCTCCGTTTTTTGTTTCTGCTGTGCAGGGCTTGCCGCACCACGCTGTCGAGGGGCCCCGGGGGCGGGCGCCGATTTCTGTGTACCCGCAGCATGAGGCGCCCGTCCCCGGGGCCCCTCGACAGCTCACCCGCTCAGCCGCAACGAACAGTCAACCCTTCAACACATCCTTGCCAATGATCAGCTGCTGCACTTCCGTCGCGCCCTCGTAAATGCGCAGCGCCCGAATCTCTCGGTACAGCGACTCCACGATGTGCCCCTTCTTCACCCCCATGCCACCGTGCATCTGCACCGCCATGTCGATGATCTGCTGCGCGTTTTCGGTGGCGGTCATCTTGGCCATGGCCGCCTCGCGGGTGATGCGCTGGCCCTGGTCGCGCAGCCAGGCGGCGCGATACGTCAAGAGCGTGGCCGCGTCCAGCATCGTCGCCATCTGCGCGATCTTGGTCTGCGTGATCTGGAAGTCCGCCAGGTGCTGGCCAAACATCGGGCGCGAGCGCGCCCAGTGGATGGCTTCGTGCAAAGCGCGTCGGCCAAAGCCCAAAGCCGCAGCGGCCACCGAGGTGCGGAACACATCGAGCGTGGCCATGGCGACCTTGAAGCCCTGGCCAGCCTCGCCAATGCGTTGGCTGGCAGCGATCTTGCAATTGTCAAACTTGAGCGTGGCCAGCGGGTGCGGCGCGACTACGTCGATGCGCTCTTCAATGCTCAGGCCCGGTGTGTCGGCATCGACGATGAAAGCCGTGATGCCACGCGCGCCTGGCGCCTCGCCCGTGCGGGCAAACACCACATAAAAGTCGGCAATGCCGCCGTTGCTGATCCAGGTCTTGCGGCCGTTCAGCACGTAACCGTCTGCCGTGGTCGTGGCGCTGCACTGCATGGCCGCCACGTCCGAGCCCGCATCGGGTTCACTCAAGGCAAAGGCGCTCAAGGCCTGGCCCGACGCCACACGCGGCAGGTAGCGCTGTTTTTGATCGGGCGTGCCCATGAGGCTGATGGCCCCCGTGCCCAGGCCTTGCATGGCAAACGCAAAGTCCGACAAGCCGTTGTGAAAGGCCAGCGTTTCGCGCAGCAGGCAGAGCTGGCGGGTGTCGATCACATCCGATGCTGCGCCGTAGGCCGTGCCCGACACCGCGTGTTTGAGCCAGCCGCCGCTGCCCAGCAGGCGCACCAAGCGCACGCATTCGGCGTCCACCGCGTCACGGCTTTCGTCGTGGTGGGCGTGCGCCAAGTGCTCGTTGCACCAAGCATCCAGCCGCACTTTGAAGTCGCGGTGGCTGTCGTTAAAGAAAGGCCAGTCGAGTTCGGCGGGGTGGTTTGCGGTGTGTTCGGACATGGCTCAATCTCCTTCAAACACGGGCGTTTGCTTGGCCACAAAGGCGTGGTAGGCCCGGTGGAAGTCGTTGGTGGCCATGCAGATGGCCTGGGCCTGGGCTTCGGCCTCGATGGCTTCGTCCACGCCCATGTTCCATTCCTGCTGCAGCATCTTCTTGGTGATGCCATTGGCAAAGGTTGGCCCGGCCACCAGTTGCGCGGCCATGGCCTGTGCCTCGCTCAGCACCTCGTCTGCGCCGCACACACGGTTGTAAAAACCCCAGCGCTCGGCCTCCAGCGCACCCAGGCCGCGCCCGGTGAACAGCAACTCGCTGGCGCGGCCTTGGCCGATGATGCGCGGCAAGAGCGCACACGCGCCCATGTCGCAACCGGCCAAGCCCACCTTGTTGAACAGAAAGTAAGTCTTGCTGCGCTCGGTGCCGTAGCGCATGTCCGACGCCATAGCCAGGATCGCCCCGGCACCGGCACACACGCCGTCGATGGCTGCCACAATAGGCTGCGGGCAGGCGCGCATGGCTTTGACCAGATCACCCGTCATGCGGGTGAAGGCCAAGAGGCCGGGCATGTCCAGTTGGGTGAGCGGGCCGATGATCTCGTGCACATCACCACCCGAGCAGAAGTTGCCACCTTCGCCGGTGATGACCACGGCATGGATGTCGGGTGCGTAGGGCAAAGCGCGGAAAAAGTCGCGCAGCTCGGCGTACGAGTCAAAGGACAACGGGTTCTTGCGCTCAGGGCGGTTCAGGCTGACAGTGGCCACGCCATCGTTCACGCTCAGCAGGAAGTGCTCGGGTTGGTAGCCCACCATGGGCTGGTTGTGGCGGGGCAGCTGGTGGGGCTGGCCGGGCAAATAGCGTTGGCTCATTTTTTCTCCTGATGATGTGTTGAGGTGCCGGACTTCAAGGTGCCCAGCAAGGTGTGCAGTTGTTCTTGTTGGCGCGCCGCCAATGGCGACAGCAGATCGACGACCCAGCCTTCATGGGCCTGGGCCATGGCCGCAAAAGCGGTGCGCCCGGCCTCGGTCAGGCTGACGGTGTAGGAGCGGCGGTCACTGGCTTGCATTTGCCGCTGCACCAGTTGTTCTTTTTCCAGCTGGTCGACGATGGTTGTGACGTTGCCTCCTGTGACCATCATGCGGCGCGACAGCTCGCTCATCGACAGGCCTTGCGGCTCGCGTTCGAGCTGCGCCATCAGGTCAAAGCGCGGCAAGGTGATGCCGAACTGCTCGCGCAGGCGCTGGCGGATGGTGTCTTCGATGCGGGTGGTGGCCGAGAGCAGCCGCAACCACAGGCGCAACGAGGCATGGTGGTCGGCGTGGGCACGCACCTCCATATCGATGTCGGGCCGCGCGCTCATGCCACCAACTCCCCACCATCGACAGCGATGGCCTGGCCGTTGATCGCATCGCTGCCGGCCGCGCACAGCCACAGCACGCTTTGCGCCACTTCGTGCGGCTGCACCAGGCGCTGCTGCGGGTTGCCTGCAGCCAGTGCCTGACGGGCTTCGGTTTCGCTCTTGCCAGTTTTGTTCACAATGTTTTGCACCGCATCGCGCACGATGTCGGTCTCGGTGTAGCCGGGGCAAATCGCGTTCACCGTCACGCCCTTGCGGGCCAATTCGAGCGCCAGCGCTTTGGTCAGGCCCACCACGCCGTGCTTGGCGGCGACATAGGCGCTCACATAGGCATAGCCCTTGAGGCCCGCCGTGCTGGCGATGTTGACGATGCGCCCAGGTGTCCCTGTCTGCGCTGCTTCGAGCATGCCCGGCAGCACGGCCTGGATGCAGTGGTAGGTGCCTGTGAGGTTGACATTCAGCATCTGTTGCCAGAGCGTGGCATCGGTTTTGGCAAAGGGCTGGCTGCTCGCCTGGCCCGCGTTGTTGACCAGAATGTTGACAGGCCCGAAGCGGGCCTGCGCTTGCTGCACCGCCGCTTGCACGGACTGCTCGTCAGCCACGTCCATGGGCACGATCAGCACCGCCACATCGGGCACTTGTGCACGCAGGGCCTCGGCTTGGGCCTGCAGCTTGTCTTGCGAACGCCCGCACAGGGTCAGGCGGCAACCGGCTTGTGCGAGCTGCAATGCAATGGCCGCACCGATGCCAGCTCCTGCGCCGGTGATGAGGGCGTGACGATCCTGCATTTCAATCTCCCTTGGTGGCAGTCTGCAGGGCACGCTCGCGCGCAAAACCGGCTTCCAGCTGCGGTTTGCCCGACACGTAGGCGCGTGGCCAGGCGATGTCCTTGAAGCCGATGCGCGCCGCTTCGGTCAAGGTCCAGGCCGGGTTGGCCAGGTGCGGGCGGGCCACGGCGCACAGGTCGGCGCGGCCTGCGGCCAGGATGCTGTTGACGTGGTCGGCTTCACTGATGGCCCCCACTGCGATGGTGGCGATGCCCGCCTCTTGGCGGATGCGGTCGGCAAACGGGGTTTGGTACATGCGGCCATAGGTGGGCTTTTGCTGCGCGCTGACCTGTCCCGACGAGCAGTCGATCATGTCAGCACCAGCTGCCTTGAAGGCGCGGGCGATCTCGACCGCATCGGCGGGCGTGATGCCGCCTTCCACCCAGTCGTGCGCCGAGATGCGCACCGACATGGGCAAGTGTTCTGGCCAGGCGGCACGCACGGCAGCAAACACTTCGAGCGGGTAGCGCAGGCGGTTGGCGAGCGAACCGCCGTAGTCGTCGGTGCGCTGGTTGGTGAGCGGGCTGATGAAGCTCGACAGCAGGTAACCGTGGGCGCAGTGCAGCTCCAGCCAGTCAAATCCCGCCTGCGCAGCGCGCTGCGTGCTGGCCACAAAGTCGGCCGTGACACGGTCCATGTCCGCACGGGTCATGGCGCGGGGTACATCGCCGTGGGGCAAATAGGGAACAGGCGATGCGGCGATCAGGGGCCAGTTGCCTTCTGTATCGTCTGCGGGCACAGGCTGGTCCATGCCTTGGCCTTGCCAGGGGCGGCAGGTTGAACCTTTGGGCCCGGCGTGACCGATCTGCAGGCCAATCTTCGCGTCAGACTTGGCATGCACCCAATCGTTGATGCGCTTGAAGTCCTGCGTTTGGGTGTCGTTCCACAAACCTGGGCAGCCATGGGTGATGCGCCCGTCAGCGCTGGGCGCGGTCATCTCGACCATCACCAGCCCTGCGCCGCCCATGGCGCGTGCGCCCAGGTGCACCAGGTGGTCGTCGCCCACGCGGCCGTCTTGTGCCATGTACTGCGCCATGGGCGAAACGACGACGCGGTTTTTGAGCGTGACCGAGCGCTGGGCATAGGGCGTGAACATGGGCGGGCGAACACCTGGAGTCGCCGTGCGCCCTGCAAACCAGGCCTCGTAACCTTCGAGCCAGGCCTTGTCGCGCAGGCGCAAATTCTCGTGGCTGATGCGCTGGCTGCGGGTGAGCATGGAGTACATGAACTGCTCGGGCGCCAGCTGGTCGCAGTAGCGCTCGCCGCACACCTCGAACCACTCCATCGCGTTCCAGGCGGCGTTCTGCAGGCGGATCACATCGATCTCGCGCACGGCCTGGTAATGTTTGAGAACCTCAGGAATGCGCTCGGTGGTGTCACCCAGTGCCTTGAACTGGCGCACCAGCTCGATCGCGTCTTCGAGCGCGAGCTTGGTGCCCGAGCCGATCGCAAAGTGCGCCGTGTGCACCGCGTCGCCCATCAGCACCACATGGCTGTTGCCGTTGAAGTGCGACCAGTTGGCGCACTTGACGCGCTGGAAATTGAGCCAGGCCGAGCCGCGCAGGTGGCGGGCATTGGTCATCAGCTTCTCGCCTTGCAGGTTCTTGGCAAAGAGCTTTTCGCAGAAGGCAATCGACGCATCCTGATCGGCCTTGTCCAGGCCATGCGCCAGCCAGACGTGCTCGGGGCATTCGACGATGAAGGTCGAGGTCTGGTTGTCGAACTTGTAGACGTGCGCCTGGAACCAGCCGTGCTCGGTCTTCTCGAACAAAAAGGTAAAAGCGTCGTACTGGCGGTTGGTGCCCAGCCAGATGTAGCGGTTGGGCCGCGTCACGATGTCGGGCTGAAAGACCTCGGGCAGTCGGCTGCGCACACGCGAGTTGATGCCGTCGCTGGCAATCACCAGGTCGGCATCGGGAAAGTCCAGATCGGACTGCACGTCCTGCTCGAACAGCAGCTTCACGCCCAACTGCTCGCATCGCGCCTGCAGGATGTTGAGCAGCTTTTTGCGGCCAATGCCCACAAAGCCGTGGCCACCCGAGCGGATCACGCTGTCCTTGAAATGCAGCTCAATGTCGTCCCAGTGGTTGAAAGCCTGCTGCACTTCCTCGGCGGTTTCCGGGTCCCACTGGCGCATGTTGTCCAGCGTCTGGTCGGAGAACACCACGCCCCAGCCAAAAGTGTCGTAGGGCTTGTTGCGCTCGACCACCGTGATGTCGTGGTGGTGGCCGAGCTTTTTCATCAGCAACGCAAAGTACAAACCCGAGGGGCCACCGCCAATGCACACGATTTTCATGCCGACTCCTTATAAATCAGGCTTAAATATTTTAAGTTTAAAGTAATTTTGCAAAATCGGAACCCAAAAAGCATCGGGATAAACCCGAGACAGATCTTGTTTGTGGGCCGCGTTGACGTGTGAGGTGATGCCTGCGTGGCCGTCATGGACACGAGGTCGATCAAGGGGTGGGGGAGTTTGGCCTGTCCGACAGGAATCGAACCTGTGACCCACAGCTTAGAAGGCTGTTGCTCTATCCAACTGAGCTACGGACAGTTGTAAAAACAAAAAAGGCCCTGACGGGCCTTTAATGTTCAGTGCCCTCGCGGGTCTTGATGAATGGTCGGAGCGGCGGGATTCGAACTCGCGACCCTCTGCTCCCAAAGCAGATGCGCTACCAGGCTGCGCTACGCTCCGACTGCCGTTATTCTAACCAGCAAATCGCCCATTCTGGGGCCGACGGGCAAAAATCTTCAGCGTTTTTTGTACTGTGCAGCACCAAACAAGGCCTTTTTGGCCTTGTCGTTCAGCAGAGGCTTGCGGGCATCGGCCAGAACCTGCACGGCTGTTTGAACCGCAGGGCGTTCGGCGATGCGGTCAAACCAGGCTTTGAGGTGCGGGTAGTCGGCCCAGTCGATGCCCTGGTTTTGCCAGCTGCGCAGCCAGGGGAAGATGGCCATGTCGGCCACCGAATAGTCGTCGCCTGCGATCCATTCATGGCTTTGGAGCTGTTTGTCCATCACGCCGTACAAGCGTTTGGCTTCGTTGGTGTAGCGATGGATGCCATATTCGATCTTCTCGGGGGCATAGATCCGGAAGTGGTGGGCTTGACCGAGCATGGGGCCGACGCCGCCCATCTGGAACATCAGCCATTGCAGTACATCGTATTTGGCGCGGTCGCTTGATGGCAAGAATTTGCCGGTCTTGCTCGCCAGGTAGAGCAAGATCGCGCCTGATTCGAACAAGGCGATCGGCTGGCCGTCCGGGCCATCGGAGTCCACCAGGGCGGGGATCTTGTTGTTGGGGCTGATCTTGAGGAATTCGGGTTTGAACTGGTCGCCCGTGCCGATGTTGATCGGATGGACCTTGTAGGGCAGGCCGCATTCTTCGAGCATGATGTGGATTTTGTGGCCGTTGGGTGTGGGCCAGGTGTAGAGATCGATCATGGTGTCAGTCTTTCAATGGGGGGAATGGCAGTGGCGATGATCGCAAAAAAACGGCCTGCGTGTGCAGGCCGTTGGGTCAGAGCGTTGGATCGACTCAGCTGCCGCGTGTGATGGGCATGTCCACTTCGCCAGGCATGGCCAGGTGTTTGGCCAGCTCCAGCTTGGCCAGCGAGTTGCGGTGCACTTCGTCCGGACCATCGGCCAGGCGCAAGGTGCGCTGGTGCGCATACGAGTAGGCCAGCGGGAAGTCTTGCGACACGCCACCACCGCCGTGGGCCTGGATGGCCCAGTCGATGATCTGGCAGGCCATGTTGGGTGCCACGATCTTGATCATGGCGATCTCGGCCTTGGCGACTTTGTTGCCCACGGTGTCCATCATGTAGGCCGCCTTGAGTGTGAGCAGGCGGGCCTGCTCGATCATGCAGCGGGCTTCGGCAATGCGTTCTTGCCACACCGTCTGACGGGCCACTTCACGGCCAAAGGCCACGCGGCTGTTCAGGCGTTTGCACATCAGCTCGAGTGCACGTTCGGCACTGCCGATGGTGCGCATGCAGTGGTGAATGCGACCAGGGCCCAAGCGGCCTTGGGCGATCTCGAAACCACGGCCCTCGCCCAGGAGCAAATTGGCGGCAGGCACGCGCACGTTCTTGAGCAGCACTTCCATGTGGCCGTGTGGCGCGTCGTCGTAACCAAACACCGACAGGGCGCGCACCACGGTGATGCCGGGTGCATTGGCCGGGACAACGATCATCGATTGTTGCTCGTGGCGGCCGGCATCGGGGTTGGTCTTGCCCATGACGATGTACACAGCGCAGCGTGGGTCACCGGCGCCGGACGACCACCATTTGCGGCCGTTGATGACGTAGTCGTCACCGTCGCGGCGGATTTCGCATTCGATGTTGGTCGCGTCCGACGAAGCCACATCGGGCTCGGTCATCAGGAAGGCCGAGCGGACTTCGCCCTTGAGCAAAGGCTCCAGCCACTGGTCTTTGATGGCTTCGCTGGCGTAGCGTTCCAGGGTTTCCATGTTGCCGGTGTCAGGGGCTGAGCAGTTGAAGATCTCAGCGGCAAAGGGCACGCGACCCATGATTTCGCACAGCGGTGCGTATTCCAGGTTGGACAGGCCTTGTGGGGCGCGCGTGGACTTGGGCAGGAACAAGTTCCACAGACCAGCCGCTTGCGCTTTGGGCTTGAGCTCTTCCACGATCTTGGTGGGCACCCAGGCGTTGCCCTTGGCCCGGTTTTCAGCGATCTCCGCAAAGAACCTCGCTTCGTTGGGGTAAATGTGTTCGTCCATGAAAGCCAGCAAGCGGGCTTGCATTTCTTTGACCTTGGGGGTGAATTCAAAATCCATGGTCTGTCTCCTTGAAGTGAAAGGCGGGTGAAAAAAGGGGGTCAGGCTTTGCAGGCGAATTGCCAGGCCAGCTCGGCCATGGGGCGCGCGCCTGCGCCAGAGGATTTGGCTTGATCGCTGGAAGCGGTGCCGTCTTCGACACGCTTGGCAATGCCTTGCAAAATGGCCGCGATGCGGAACATGTTGTAGGCCAGGTAGAAATTCCAGTCCTTGGCCAGTACCTCGGGTGTGGTGAATCCGGTGCGCTCGCAGTAGCGGCGGATGTAGGCTTGCTCAGACGGAATGCCCAAAGCATCCAGGTCCAGGCCGCCAATGCCGCGGAAGGTGCCGGGGCTGATGTGCCAGGCCATACAGTGGTAGCTGAAGTCGGCCAGGGGGTGGCCCAGGGTGGACAGTTCCCAGTCGAGCACGGCCAGCACACGTGGCTCGGACGCATGGAACATCAGGTTGTCCAGGCGGTAGTCCCCATGCACGATGCTCACCAGCGAATCGTCCTTGGCGCTGTCGGGGATGTTTTTCGGCAGCCATTCGATCAGTTTGTCCATCTCGGGGATGGGCTGGGTGATGGAGGCCGCGTATTGTTTGCTCCAGCGGCCAATCTGGCGCTCGATGTAGTTGCCGGGTTTGCCGTAGTTGGCCAGACCGCGCTCGGCAAATTTGACCTTGTGCAATGCGGCCATCACGCGGTTCATTTCGTCGTAAATGGCGCCGCGCTCGGCGGGCGTCATGCCAGGCAGTGACTGGTCCCACAGCACGCGGCCTTGCACAAACTCCATGACATAGAAGGCGCGGCCAATGACCGATTCGTCATCGCACAGCACATGCATCTGGGCCACAGGCACATCGGTGCCGTACAGCCCGCTCATGACGGCGAATTCGCGCTCGATGGCGTGTGCTGAGGGCAAGAGCTTGGCCACAGGACCAGGCTTGGCGCGCATCACGTATTGACGCGCAGGCGTGATGAGTTTGTAGGTCGGGTTGGACTGGCCGCCCTTGAACATTTCCACGCTCAAGGGGCCAGCAAAGCCGGGTAGGTGGGCCGTGAGCCAACTCTGCAGGGCGGGGACGTCGAAGGCGTGAGAACCCGAGACGGGGCGGGTCCCCACGAAATGATCAAAAGCACTCATGGGGCACCTGTGTCCGCTGTGTCAGCGGTGATGGGTTTGAAAAATTGCGGCTCAGTGGTCCGCGTTCACGATGTCCATCAGGCCATCGCGGTCCAGCACGACCAGACCACCCGGCTCGATGCGGATGATGTGCTCGCGCTCCATTTGCTTGAGTTCCTGGTTCACGCGTTGGCGCGATGCACCCAGCAACTGCGCCAGCTCTTCCTGCGCCAGTTGCAAGCTGATGCGGATGGCTTTGGCGTCCGACAGGCTGGGCACGCCGTAGCTGCGCAGCAAGTGGTTGAGTTGCTTGGCCAGACGCGCACGCAAGGGCAGGGTGTTGAGGTCTTCCACCAAGCCGTAAAGCTGGCGAATGCGCCGTGCATGCAGGCGCAGCATGGCGTCGTAGAACTCGACGTGTTGTGTGAGGATCTTCTTGAAGTCGGCTTTGGCCACGTTCAGTGTGGTCGTGTCGCCGTGTGCATAGGCATCGTGTGTGCGCCGATCCCCGTCGAAGATCGAGACATCGCCAAACCAGATGCCGGGCTCCACATAGGTCAGGGTGATCTGTTTGCCCGAGACCGAGGTCGAGCTCACACGCACCGCGCCTTTGGCACAGGCGATCCACTGCTCGGGGGGCTCCCCCCGTGCAGCGATCATGTCGCCGTCCCTGTAGCGTTTGACGTAAGCGCATCGAAGTATGTCGTGCCGAAGCGATGGTGAAAGGGTTGAAAACCAGCGACCGTTATTAATCGCTTCTCTTTCTTCCATTGTCAGAATGGGTTCGTCCATGGGCTGTCTTTTCAGTGACTGGAAAATGGTTTTTTGTCGCCTGGGGGACCAGGCGGCTTATTCGTAGTGAGGTGTTTGCTTGTTCAAGAACGCTGAGATACCAATGCCGGCATTGGCGTGGTGCAGGTTCTTGACGAAGTGGTCGCGCTCACGCGCCAGTTGGGCAGTCAGTGTGCTGCCATCGGCATCGGCCAGCAGTTCCTTGACGCTGGTCAGGGCATTGGGCGCACGCGCATTGATCTGCTCGGCCAGCTCCATGGCTTTGGCCATGGCCTGGCCTGGGGCGGCCAGGCGGTTGACCACGCCCAGCTGTTGCAGGCGCTCGGCGCTGATGCGTTCGCCGCACATGAGCAGTTCGGTGGCCAGCTGGCGCGGCACCGCGCGTGACAGGCTCCAGCTGCCCCCGCCATCGGGCGACAGGGCGATGCCGCTGTAGGCCATGACGAAGACGCTGTTGCGCGCGGCCACGATCATGTCGCAGGCCAAAGCCAGTGAGAAACCGGCACCGGCCGCAGGCCCTTCGACGGCGGCGATCACTGGCTTGGGGAAGGTGCGGATGGCTTCGATCCAGTTGTGCAGGCCTTCGATGCTTTGCGCCTGGTGCTCGGGCGGCAATTGGCGGTTGTTTTGCAAGCGCTGCAAATTGCCACCCGCGCTGAAGATGCCGTTGGCCCCGGTGATGAGCACGCTGCGCACGTCCGGGTTGGACTCGGCCACGCTCAGGGCTTCTACCCCGGCGGCGTACATTTCCGGGCCCAGCGCATTGCGAAACTCCGGGTTGCTGAGGGTCAGGACCAGGGTCTGGCCTTCGCTGGTGCTGAGCAGTTGCGCGGTCATCGGGTCACTCTTCGGTGTGCATCAGGGACAGGCCAATGGCCCCACGGCGACGCAACCAGGGGCTGGGACGATAGCGTGGATCTCCATAGACGGTTTGCAGGTTGAACAGCACTTCAAGCAGGCTGTCCGGGCCCAGGCGGTTGCCCATGGCCAATGGGCCCATGGGGTAGGCCAGGCCCAGCGTGACGGCGGTTTCCAGGTCTTGCGGGCTGCAGATGCGCTGCTGGCAAATGTCTGACGCGATGTTGACGATGGTGGCCACCACGCGTTGCGTGACAAAGCCGCCACTGTCGCGGATGACCGATACGGCCTTGCCGTCACGCGCAAACAGGGCGTGGGCCGCGTCGCGCATGTCGGCGCGGGTGGCCGGGTTGGTGGCCAGCACGCGGCGCTTGGTCGAAGCGTCGTCGAACAGCATGTCGATGCCCACGGTGCGGGCCGGGTCTAGGCGCTCGACCACGGCCACGGTGGTGATGTCAAAGCCCAGCGGGGCCACGATGGTCAGCGCTTCGGGCGAGGGGGATGCACCGGTCTCGATTTTGGCGCCCAGGTCTTTTAGCAGTTGCAGCAATTCCATGCGGCGGGCAGCGCGGGTCGAGACCCACACGGGCGGGATGTTCTCGACCACAGGCACGGGTGGTTCGGCAGGCATTTGCGCGGCGCCGTCCACGTATTTGTAAAAACCTTCGCCGACCTTTTTGCCGACCACGCCACCGGCCAGTCGCTGGGCGGTGATGACGTTGGGGCGGTAGCGCGGTTCTTCGTAGTACTGGTGGTAAATCGATTCGATCACATGGTGCGAGACATCCAGTGCGGTCAGGTCAAACAGCTCGAACGGGCCGAGTTTGAAGCCAACCTGGTCGCGCAGGATGCGGTCGATGGTGGCGAAATCGGCCACGCCCTCGCTCACGATGCGCAGGGCTTCGGTGCCATAACCGCGACCAGCGTGGTTGACGATGAAACCGGGTGTGTCTTGCGCCTGAACCGGGGTATGGCCCATCTGGCGGGCAAAGTCTGACAGGCGCTGGCAGACTGCGGCATCGGTTTTGAGTCCGGCGATCACTTCGACCACTTTCATCAGTGGCACGGGGTTGAAGAAGTGGTAGCCCGCAAACTGTGCCGGGCGCTGCAAGGCCGCAGCAATGGCGGTCACGGACAGCGAAGAAGTGTTGGTCACCAGCACGGCGCTGGCGGGCAGCACTTTTTCCAGATCGGTGAACAGGCTTTTCTTGATTTCGAGCTTTTCGACGATGGCTTCGACCACCAGTTCGCATTCGGCCAGGTCTTGCAGGCTGGTGGCGCCCAGCAGGCGGCTTTTGTGACCGGCCACGGCTTCGGCACTCAGACGGCCTTTCTCTTGCAGTTTGTCCCATTGCTGGAACACGGCATCGCGCGCTTTTTGAATGGCTTCGGCTTGTGTGTCATACAGCCAGACTTGGCTGCCCGCCTGTGCGGCGATTTGGGCAATGCCCCGGCCCATGGCGCCGGCGCCAATGATGGCGACTTTGGAAAATGCGAGGGTCATAGTGGATGCTTGAAAATATCAGGGTCTCAAACGGTCAAAGGACAGTCCGTGCGGTAACGGCGAGCTAACAAGCCTTTGAAGAGACCATTATGGCCTCAGATTCAGGCCTTTTGAGGCGGGCGCAAAGGGTGAAGCCGAGCGTAGCGGGTGGCCAGCAGGCTCAAGCCGATGGCCAGCAGCAGGCCCATCAGACCGTGCCGGGGCAATGCCCCCATGCCCTGGTGAACAATCGTCCAGCCGCCCACGGTGGCACCGATGGCCTGACCTGCGTACATGGCCGAGGTGTTCAGGGAAATCGAGGCCGAAGCCAGCCAGGGGGCCTGAGCGGCCAGGCGGGCTTGTTGTGCAGAGTTTGACGAAAAACCGCCCAAACCCCACAAAGCCAGTGCCAAAGCCATGCCTGTCGCGTGCGTGACTTCGGAGGCGAGCAGCAAACTCAGACACATGCACGACAGGGAAATCAGAATGCACCGGGTGGCGCCAATCCGGTCGATGAAACGCGACAAAAGTGCGTTGCCGACAAAACCCATGAAGCCGTAAGCGAGCAGCATCAAGCTGAATTCGCTGGGGCTCACGCCAAAGCGTTCTTTGGCGAAAGGGGCCATGTAGCTGAACAAGACGAACTGTCCGGCCGCCATCATCATGGTCACATGCAGGGTGACCCAGATGGTGCGCGAAGACAAGGTCTGGCGCCAGGCGGCCATCGACAGGGCGGGTGGCAAGACCTTGGCGGGCATTTGGCGCCACAGCCAGAATGCGCCCAGCAGCGCCAGCACTGCAATCAAGCCCATCGACCAGCGCCATCCAAAGTGACCGCCGATCCATGAGCCCAGCGGCATGCCCAGCACCGAAGCCACAGACCAGCCCAGAAACACAAAAGTCATGGCCTGGCCGCGTTGCTTCTCCTTGACCAGCAAGCCGATGCAGGACGCCGCTTGCGGCGTGAAGATGGCCGCAGCGACCATGGCCATGGCGCGAAAGCTGAGCAGGCTGTAAAAACCAGGAGCCAAAGCGGCCAGCAAATGCCACAGGCTGTACCAGAGCAAGGTCGCCACCAGCAGTTTGCGCCGGTCCCAGCCTGCAACGACCGCGGCCAGCAAGGGGGCGCCAAAGCAAACCAGCAAGGCACTGCTGGAGATCAATTGACCCGCCGTGGCCACCGACACCGACAAGGAGGCAACGATGTCGTTGAGTGTGCCTGCAGCCATCATCACGCCGGTGCCGATCACGACGTTGCCAAACATCATGGGCCACAGGACTTGCGGCAGCCGCTCGCGCATGGGACGTGTTGAATTCAAAACTCAGCGCCGAACCTGCAGGGCGCCCGGGTTGACGATGTTGGTGGGTGTGCCTTTGATGAAGTTCACCACATTGTCAAAGGCAGCGCCGAAATACAGCTCATAGCTGTCTTTTTCGACGTAGCCGATGTGCGGCGTGCAAATGCAGTTTTCCAGGCGCAACAAGGCCGAGCCCTGCAAGATGGGCTCGGATTCAAACACATCCACGGCAGCCAGACCTGGACGCCCGCGGTTCAAGGCGCTGATCAAGGCATTGTTTTCGAGCAGCTCGGCCCGCGAAGTGTTCACGAAAAGAGCGGTGGGTTTCATGCGGCCCAAGTCTTCTGAGGTGACGGTGCCTGTTGTGGTGTCGTTCAAGCGCAGATGGACAGACAGGACATCCGACTCTTCAAAAAAGGCTTCACGGCTGGTGGCGGCTTCGTAGCCGTCTCGCGCAGCGCGCACGCGGGATTCATCGCTGCCCCAGACTTTGACCGTCATGCCAAAAGCTTTGCCATACCCTGCAACCAGTTGCCCGATCTTGCCGTAGCCCCAGATGCCCAGGGTTTTGCCCCTGAGCACGGTGCCCAGGCCAAAGTTGGCGGGCATGGCGCTCGATTTGAGTCCGGACTGTTGCCAGGCGCCGTGCTTGAGATTGCTGATGTACTGGGGCAGACGGCGGGAGGCCGCCATGATCAGGGCCCAGGTCAGCTCTGCAGGTGCTACAGGCGATCCAACGCCCTCGGCGACCGCCACACCTCTCTCGGTGCAGGCGGCCAGATCGATGTGCTTGCCGACCTTGCCTGTCTGTGCAATCAGCTTGAGCTTGGGCAGCTTCTCGACCAAAGCGCGGTTGATTTCGGTGCGATCGCGGTTGAGCACGATCACGTCAGCATCTTTCAGGCGTATCGAAAGTTGACCAATCCCTTTGACCGTGTTGGTGTAAACCTTGGCGGGATATTGTTCGAGCTTGGTTGCGCAGTCCAGTTTGCGCACGGCATCCTGGTAATCGTCGAGGATCACAATGTTCATCCCTCCATTGTGCCTTGAGCCAAAGCCATGATGGACTTCAGGGGCGAGCATATCGCGTGATCTTTTGTGCGGGCGCAGCCCTTGCTGCAGGGACTGCGCCGTGATGCAGGGTTTGTCAGTGCTGCATCAGTGACGGGTTTGGGCGGCCTCCAGTGCGACCATGCGGTCCAGTTCGGCGCACACATCGGCCATGCGGCCGGAGATCACCATGCGGCCTGCGCAATCTGACCGAGGGCCGTTTTCGGCCACACGCAAAACACGCAGTGCCGGGGCCATGATGGTGGTTTTTGGGGCCATGAGGGATGAGGCCATGGTTTGGCAGCTGGGCCGACGCACCGTCCAGACCGGATGGGTACGGCCTGCGGGACGAGGCCGGGGTGCGGGGGCTGTACGGTTGAATGAGGTCAGACCTTGAAACAGGCTGGAGAGAGCAAGAAGAGCGATTCCCATGTGAAACCTTTCAAAAGCATGGAGGTTGGACACAGGCAGGATTGCTGGAAGAGCCGATTGCATCAGGGCTGTTGGTTCAAACCGTCAGCGCCCGCCACCTGAGGCAATTGGCATGGAAACAGGACGGGCCTTACATCAGCAAGGTGTTACGGATCAAACCGACTGCCAAGCCTTCGATGTCAAAAGGCTCCTCCGGGTTGACCGTGATGGTTTTGTAATCGGGGTTTTCGGGCAGCAACTCGATGCCGTGCGCTGTTTTGCGCAAGCGCTTGACGGTGACTTCATCGCCCAGGCGGGCGACCACGATCTGACCGTTGCGCACGTCTTTGGTAGATTTGACCGCCAGCAAGTCGCCATCCATGATGCCTGCATCGCGCATGGACATGCCGCGCACGCGCAACAGGTAGTCGGGTTGTTCGCTGAACAAGGTGCTCTCGACCTGGTAGGTTCGGTCGACATGCTCTTGGGCGAGAATGGGCGAGCCCGCTGCCACGCGGCCCACCAGTGGCAAACTCAGCTGGCCCAGACCGGGCAGGGTGAGGCTGAACAGGTCAGACGGTGCGCGCAGGCTGCTGCGTGAACCGCCCTTGAGGCGAATGCCGCGTGAGGTGCCGCTGACCAGTTCGATGGCGCCTTTGCGGGCCAGGGCCTTGAGGTGTTCTTCGGCGGCATTGGCTGACTTGAAGCCCAGCACGCTGGCGATTTCTGCACGCGTGGGTGGCGCGCCGGTGTTGGCGATGGTGTTCTGGATGAGTTCCAGAATTTCTTGCTGCCTGGCGGTGAGTTTGGGGCTGTCGGTCATGTGGTCTTCCTTGAGAAGGAGGGTGAAACTGTTTTTTCATCCAGTGACTGTATTTTTAACCAGTTTTTAGGGCTGTGCAAGTGGTTTTTGTCAAAAAAATTCAGAAAGTGGTGGTTTTGGGCACTGGCGGCACCATCGCCGGTACCGCTGCCAGTGCTTCAGAGCAGGTGGCCTACACCGCAGCGCAGCTGGGCGTGGCGCAGCTGACCGCGGCTTTGCCGGGGCTGGATGCGGTCTTGGGTGGCCGTCAGTTGGTGGTGGAGCAAGTGGCCCAGCTCGACAGCAAGGACATGGACCACGCCACCTGGCAAACGCTGGCGGGCCGTTGCGCTTATTGGTTGGCACAAGACGATGTGAGTGCTCTGGTGATCACCCATGGCACCGACACGATTGAAGAAACCGCCTGGTTTTTGCAATCGGTTTTGCAGCCGGGTAAACCGGTGGTGATGGTGTGTGCCATGCGGCCCGCCAGCTCGGATGAGGCGGATGGCCCGCAGAATTTGCGGGATGCTTTTGTGGTCAGTGCCCAGCCATGGGCTGTTGGTGTTTGTGTCGTGTGTGCAGGGGTGATCCACAGTGCCCGTGATGTGCACAAGGTTCACCCCTGCAGGCTCGATGCCTTCAGTTCGGGTGATGCCGGGCCGCTGGGTTGGGTTCAGGATGGTTTGGTGCGCAGGGCGTCCCAGAGCCCTAGCCCAGTTGGGCGCAGCATGGTTTCAATCGAGCAGGTGATGCGGGCTGATGTGCGCCAGTGGCCGGTGGTGGACGTGGTTCTTAGCCATGCCGGGGCTGGTCGCCGTGTGGTGGACGCCTTGATGCAATCGGGCGTATCCGGGCTGGTGGTGGAGGGCTCGGGCAATGGCACGGTGCACCAGGCCTTGCACGTGGCCTTGCAAGATGCCCAGCAACGGGGCGTTCAGGTCCGGCGCAGCACGCGTTGTCAAGAGGGGCGCATGGTGGGCAACGCAGAGGCCTGGCCAGATATGGATGGATTGAGCCCACTGAAGGCGCGCATCAGTTTGATGCTGGAATTGCTGGCGGAATCCGGGGCCTGAAATGGGGCTGCACCATTGAAAAAGCCCGGCAGAACCGGGCTTTTGACGGCGCGCAATTGAAGCAGCTCAGTTGGCCAGTGCTGCAAACGCACGTGTGGTGATGTCTTCCACGCTGCCGGTGCCGCTGATGGCGCGGTACTTGGGGGCAGATGCGGCGTCGGCCTTGGCCCAATTGGCGTAGTAGTCCACCAGGGGGCGGGTCTGGGCGCTGTACACATCCAGACGCTTTTTGACGGTTTCTTCCTGGTCGTCGGCGCGTTGCACCAGGGGTTCGCCGGTCACATCGTCCACGCCTGCCACTTTGGGTGGGTTGAATTTGACGTGGTAGGTGCGGCCCGAAGCGGGGTGCGAGCGGCGGCCGCTCATGCGTTCGATGATGGCGTCAAAGGGCACGTCGATTTCGAGCACGTAGTCGAGCTTGACGCCTGCGGCTTTCATGGCATCGGCCTGGGGGATGGTGCGGGGGAAACCGTCAAACAGGAAGCCGTTGGCGCAATCGGCTTGGGCGATGCGCTCCTTGACCAGGTTGATGATCAGGTCGTCGCTGACCAGACCGCCGGACTCCATGACGGCCTTGGCTTGCAGGCCCAAAGGTGTGCCTGCCTTGACGGCGGCGCGCAACATGTCGCCGGTGGAGATTTGAGGGATGTTGTATTTCTGGCAAATGAAGGTGGCTTGCGTGCCTTTGCCGGCGCCGGGTGCGCCCAACAGAATCAGTCTCATGGGAAGTCCTTGTAGCTTGGAATTGTTGTGGTCAGGCGTGCCTGACGTTTGTTCTTGAGAATATCACGCGAGTCCCTAAGCTGGCTTACGCCGCCAGCAGGGCTTGAACGCGGGCCAGATCTTCGGGGGTGTCCACGCCGGGGCCAGGGGCTTCGGGGGTGATGTGCACCGCGATCGGGTGCCCGTGCCACATGGCGCGCAGCTGCTCCAGTGACTCCATCGTCTCGATGGGGGCAGGCGGCAATTGTGGGAACAGGCGCAAAAAGCCAGCCCGGTAACCGTAAATGCCGACATGGCGCAACGGTGCAGGGCTGGGCAGGCTCTTGAAACCGCCCTCAGACTGACCATCGCGCCACCAGGGAATGGGCGCACGGCTGAAATACAGGGCCATTTGCCGGGCGTCGAGCACCACCTTGACCACATTGGGGTTGGTGAACTCCTCGAGCTGGGCAATCGCGTGGGCGGCTGTGCTCATGCTGGCTTCGGGGCGTTGGGTCAGCAAATTGGCCACATCGTTGATGAGGCCCGGATGAATCAAAGGTTCGTCGCCTTGCACGTTGACCACCACTGCGTCATCGGGCAGGCCCAGCAATTGGCAGGCTTCGGCCAGACGGTCGCTGCCGCTGACATGGTCCTGGCGGGTCAGCAAGGCGCGGACGCCGTGGGCCTGGCATGCCTGCACGATGCGTTCGTCATCGGCGGCCACCACCACTTGGCTGGCGTTGGACAGCAGGGCGCGTTGGGCCACGCGCACCACCATGGGCACGCCGGCGATGTCGGCCAGCGGTTTGTTGGGCAGGCGGCTCGAAGCCATGCGTGCCGGAATCACCACGGTGAAACCCGTTGGTGCAAAGGCTGTTGTCATGGTGCGGGCTTAAAGATGTGGGCGTTCTGTGGCGAGCTTGGCGATTTCTTCATCGCTCAAGGTACGGGCTTCGTTTTCCAGCAGGATCGGAATGCCGTTGCGCACGGGGTAGGCCAATCGGGCGCTGCGAGACAGCAGTTCCTGGCGCTCGCGGTCAAAGTTCAAGGGGCCCTTGGTGACCGGGCAGACCAGCAGTTCAAGCAGTTTGGTATCCATGTGCCGATGATAACGGTCACCAGCCGGGACGCGGTGCCTGGCTCAAACGTGCAGGTGTTTTTGGACCAGCACATCCAGCGCTGTCCAAAAGCCGGGTTCGGGCGTCATCTCCAGGGGGACCGCCAGCGCTTGGGGTTCATGGGCCCACAATTTGGCCGCATCCTTTTCGGTGCACAGCAAGGGGTGGTCCGAGTCGAGGGCGTGCCATTGGCGGTAGTCGTGGTGGTCGGGCAGGGCCTGGGTCCGGGCCAGTTGAAGCCCTGTTTGCCTGAGCATCCCGAAAAAGGCTTCGGGCCGGGCCAGACCAGCCACAGCGTCGACGGGCTGGTTTTTCAGGCTGATCAGCGGAACCTTCTGACCCTCGCGGGTCAAGGCATGGTTGGCCAATTGGCGTTGTGCCTGAAAGCCGCCAGTCACAGTTGACTGCCCGGTGTGCACCAACAAGTCCACTTGGCGGGGCCAGGCTTCACGCAGAGGGCCCGCAGGCAGGAGCCAGCCATTGCCCACGCCGCGCTCGTCCATGACGCAAATCTCAATGTCACGCGCCAAAGCCAGGTGTTGCAGGCCGTCGTCGCAAATGATCACCTGCACATCGGGATGGGCTTGCAGCAATTGACGACCGGCCTCGGCCCGTACCGTTCCCACCCAAACAGGGACGCCCGTGCTTTGCCGGATCAGCAAAGGCTCGTCGCCCACATCCTGGGGCGCGCTGTCAACATGAACCGCGCGGGTATCGCTCGTTTGGCGGCCATGCCCACGAGAAATCACACCCACGCGCAGACCCTGGGCCAACAGGTGCTTGACCAAGGCCATCGTCATGGGGGTTTTGCCAGCACCCCCCGCCACCACATTGCCCACCACGATGACCAATGCGGGCAGGCGTTGCGGTTGGGATGTGCCCAGGCGGTAGCCCAGGCGCCGCATGGCCACCAGCGCACCGTAAACCCAGGATACGGGGCGCAAGCTCCAAGCCGCTGGCCCACGGCGCATCCAGACCTGTGGCAGGCGCTGGTGAAGCCAGGTGGACAGGGTCATGGTGTCTCAGGAGCCCGAAGACTCCGTGGATTGGGTGGCGAAGGTGATCTGGGACAGACCGCTTCGGCGTGCCGCTTCCATGGCGTTGACCACGGCCTGGTGGCTGGCCATGGCATCCGCGCTGATCACCAAGGTGATGTCTTTGGCGGCCATGGGCGTCAACAAGGCTGTCAAGGCCGACACGGAGCTGCCGCCCACAGGTGATTTGTTGATCGCGTACTGCCCTTGCGCGGTCACACTCAGGATGATTTGTTTTGGCCGTTCTGTGAGCTTTTGGGCATCGGCTGCGGGCAAGGTCAGGTTGATCTCGGTCAGGCGTGACCAGCTGGTGGTCAGCATCAGGAAGATCACCACCACCAACAACACGTCGATGAAGGGTATCAGGTTGATTTCCGGCTCTGGTGTGGTCCGGTTTTTCTTGAAGTTCACGGGCAGTTCACTCAGTTGCGAAGTTGGGCCACATGGCGCGCAAAGCGCTCGGCCGAAACTTCCAGGGCCAGCAGGTGCCTGTCGGCAAGGCCCCGAAAATAGCGCCAGAACATCAAAGTAGGAATGGCCACGATCAGGCCAAAGGCGGTGTTGTACAGCGCCACCGAGATGCCATGGGCCAGCTGTGCCGGTTGGCTGGCCGCCGGGTTTGTGGCCCCGAAAATCTCGATCATGCCCACCACGGTGCCCAGCAGACCCAAAAGAGGCGCCACAGACGCGATGGTGGCCAAAGCAGGCAGGTAGCGCTCTAGATGGTGCGCTGCAATGCGGCCCGACATTTCCATGCTGGTTTTCACATCCTCGTCACTGGCGTATGGATTTTTTTGCAGGCAACGTAAGCCACTGGCCAGCACAGGCCCCAAGAGACCGGTATTTTCCAATTTGTTCAGGCTGTCTTCACTGGCAGCGCCACGGCGGGTGGCATCCATGGCTTGTTCCATGACTTTGGGGGGCATGATTTTGTTGGTTTGCAACTGAATCAACCGTTCCAGAATCAATGCCACGGCCAGGATGGAGCACAGAATCAAAGGCCAGATGGGCCAACCTGCGGCTTGTATGATGGACAACAAAACAATTCCTTCCTGATGAATAACGGTCTCAAACGTTTGAGATTATGGACGAAGGAGGCCATGCCGCATCAGGACGCGTGATGGGGATCTGATCGGAGCATTTTTCTGTGGATAACTTTGTGAAGAACTTTGGCGGATGCCCGTCTTTGAATACTTGAGTTTCTTTGGTTTGGTTCGGGTTTTCTCTGATTCTTTTGAAAATATTCAATGAAATCAAATGCTTGAGAATTTATGGTGCATATGGGGTAAACCGGGAAATCTTCCAAGAGGCATGGTTCTCACTTGTGGAGTACTTTCACCAGGACCGCTGCTGCACGGCGCTCAAAATGCCCCGGAAACCGTGATGAAATATAGACAAATGGACAATTTTGACGATTTGAAGCCGCGTGCGTGGACAGTGTCCGCGCTGTGCCGCGCCGTTGCTGACAGTCTGGATGCGCAGTTCAATCCTGTGGCGGTCCGTGGCGAGATTTCGGGCTTCTCGCGCGCAGCCAGTGGGCATTGTTATTTTTCGATCAAGGACGACACGGGCCAGATCCGGTGTGCCATGTTCCGCCGTGCGGCCAGTTTGATGGATTTCTCGCCTCGTGATGGCGAGCTGGTCGAGGTGAGGGGCCGTCTGGGCGTGTACGAAGCCCGTGGCGATCTTCAATTGGTGGTCGAATCCATGGAGCGCGCCGGGCAGGGCGCTTTGTTTGAGCAGTTCTTGCGCCTCAAAGCCAAGCTGGAGGCTGAAGGCCTGTTCGATCCGATTCACAAACGTGCCTTGCCGGAGCAACCGCGTGCGATCGGTGTGGTCACATCCTTGGGCGCTGCCGCCTGGCACGATGTGATGACGGCCTTGCAACGCCGGGTGCCGCACATCCCGGTCCTGCTGGCGCCAGCCCTGGTGCAAGGTGCCGGGGCTGCAGCCACTTTGGTGCAGGCTTTGCAGAACATGTACGCCCTGACCGCCGAAGATAACCCCCTGGCGCCACCGGTTGACGTGATCTTGCTGGTGCGCGGTGGTGGCTCGATGGAGGATCTGTGGGCCTTCAACGATGAAAACTTGGCCCGCGTGATCGCCCAAAGCCCGGTCCCTGTGGTCTGCGGTGTGGGGCATGAAACCGATTTCACCATGGCCGATTTTGTGGCCGATGTGCGCGCACCCACCCCCACCGCCGCCGCCGAAATGGCGGCGACTGATCGGGGCGTGGCGTTGCAAGGCCTCTCGGACCACGAAAATCGGCTCAACCGGGGCTTGTTGCGTCAGCAAGATCGCCATGCCCAGCGGCTGGACAGCGTGGCCACCCGCTTGGGGCTGGGTCTGGGTCGTCAGCAAGACCGTCAAAGCCAGCGCCTGGCCGCAGTCGCTGCCCGGCTGAGCCGCCCACAAGCGCTGCTGGGCCAACATCGCCAATGGCTCGATCGCTTGTCGAGCCGTCTTAAATCGGCTGCCCAAAACCAGGTGACCAGCAGCCGCCACCGCCTCGATCGCCAGCAGGATCGCCTGGCGTTCAGCCAGGGGCAGCAAACCCAGCAGCGCAGTGAACGCCTGGAGCGCTTGGCTTTGCGCCTGTCCTCGGTCGACCCGCACTGTGTGCTTGAGCGTGGCTATGCCTGGCTGAGTGACGACAAGGGCCAGGCCCTGACGCAGGCTAGGCAGTTCCAACCCGGGCAAAGCGTGCAGGCTACGCTGTCTGACGGCGTGGTGCCCTTGCTTGTGAAGCTGTAAAGCTATGAATGCAGGCCGCCTTCGATTGGGGTGGGGCCGGGGTGACGATTTCTGGTACCCCAGCATGAGGAACCCCGGCCCACCCCAATCGCAGGCTGATCCAGCGCTGTCAGTGACCCGCAACACCTAGGGGGGATGCGCATGCCCCTAAAATGCACGAGTCAACTTTTTCCAACCGCAACAACAAGAGGACCCCACCATGGAACACACCTTGCCCGCACTGCCTTACGCGATCGACGCGTTGGCCCCTCACTACAGCCAGGAAACCCTGGAGTTCCACCACGGCAAACACCACAACGCTTACGTTGTGAACCTGAACAATCTGCAAAAGGGCACTGAATTCGAGAGCATGTCCCTCGAAGAAATCGTCAAGAAGTCCAGCGGTGGCATCTACAACAACGCCGCCCAGATCTGGAACCACACCTTCTTCTGGAGCTGCATGAAGCCCCAGGGCGGCGGTGAGCCCACAGGCGCTTTGGCTTCCGCCATCAACGCCAAGTTCGGCAGCTACGCCGCTTTCAAGGAAGCTTTCGTCAAGAGCGCCGTGGGCAACTTCGGCTCCGGCTGGACATGGCTGGTCAAGAAAGCCGACGGCTCGGTTGACATCGTCAACACCGGCGCTGCGGGCACCCCCCTGACCACCGCAGACAAAGCGCTGCTGACCGTGGACGTGTGGGAACACGCCTACTACATTGACTACCGCAACATGCGTCCCAAGTTCGTTGAGACTTTCCTGAGCAACCTGGTGAACTGGTCTTTCGCTGAAGCCAACTTCGCCTGATCAAAGAAGCTTTCAAGCCAAAAAGCCCCGCATTGCGGGGCTTTTTGCTTTTTGTAGCAGAGAGTCGGACCTGAAGGTGCCGACCTACAGACAAAGGCAGAACCACTGAGCTGAACACGGGGTGGGCCCGGGCGCCGATTTCTGGTACCCCAGTATGAGGCGCCCGGGCCCACCCCGTGTTCAGCGGAACTCGCACAACAAAAAATCAGCGAATCATCATCCCCCCATCGGCCACGATGGTCTGCCCCGTCACATACTGCCCGGCCGGGCTGGCCAGGAACACCGCCACACCGCCAATGTCGTCTGGCTCGCCCATGCGGCGCAGTGGCGTCTCGTTGTTGTACTTGGTGCTCAGCACCGGGTCCTCGTGCAAGGCCTTGGCAAAGTCGGTCTTGATCAGGCCCGGCGCGATGCAGTTCACGCGGATGTTGTCCGGACCCCATTCCACCGCCAGATTGCGCGCCAGCTGCATGTCGGCCGCCTTGGAAATGTTGTACGCCCCGATGATGGCTGAGCCGTGCAGCCCGCCGATCGATGACACGATCACGATGGCGCCGTTCTTCTTGGCCTTCATGTCTGGGTAGACCATGGTGCACAGCCAGGTGTTGGACAGCACGTTGTTGCGCATGACCTTGTCAAACACCTCGTCGCTCATGCCCGTGGTCGGACCGTAATAAGGGTTGGTGGCCGCGTTGCACACCAGGATGTCGATCGGGCCCCAGGCCTGGCGCGTCTTATCGATCAGGTTTTGCAGCTGCTCCTTGCTCGAAATGCTGGCGGCAATCGCCATCGCCTCACCGCCTGCGGCCTGAATCTCCTTGACCACCACTTCGCAGGCATCCTGCTTGCGGCTGGACACCACCACCTTGGCGCCTTGCCTGGCCAGCTGGTGCGCGATGGACCGGCCAATGCCTCGGCTTGATCCGGTGACGATGGCGACTTTGCCTTTGAGATTGAACAGCGACATGAAAAGGTCTCCTTGTTGAATGCTTGGCAGTCTGCACGGGTGGGACGCGGGTGTCTGTCTTGCGTGTGTCAGTGGAGCCGATTTCGTCCATCTGGGCATGGGACACAATCGCGCACAGAAACCATGAATTTGTGAGGTGGATGTGGAACAAATCGATGCAGTCGTGATCGGAGCCGGTGTGGTGGGCCTGGCGGTAGGGCGGGCGCTGGCGTTGGCTGGCCATGAGGTGATGGTGCTCGAATCGGAAAATGCCATCGGCACCGGCACCAGTTCGCGCAACAGCGAGGTCATCCACGCGGGCATTTATTACCCGGCGGGTTCGCTCAAGGCCAGGCTGTGCGTGCAGGGCAAAGCCATGCTTTACGCCTATTGCGCCGAGCGGGGTGTGGCGCACCAGCGCCTGGGCAAACTGATTGTGGCCACCCGCCCAGAACAGGTGAAGGAGCTGGATGGCATCGTGGCCAAGGCAGCGGCCAACGGCGTGCACGACCTCCAAAAACTCAGCGCTGGCGAAGCGAAAGCGCTGGAGCCTTCGCTCGCCTGCGAAGCGGCGCTGCTCTCACCCAGCACTGGCGTGATGGACAGCCATGGCCTGATGCTCGCCCTGCAAGGCGACATGGAAAACGCGGGTGGCCTGCTGGCGCTGGTCTCGCCTGTGCAGCATATTAGCCTCAAGCAAGGCACCAACACGCACCCGATCCGCGTGACCACGCAAGACGGGACCGAGCTGGCTTGCAAGGTGTTGGTCAATGCCGCAGGTCTGAACGCCGTGGCGCTGGCGCGGGGCATGCATGGCATGGACAAGGCCGCTTTGCCTCAGGCGCTTCCTCAGGCGTATTTCGCCAAAGGCAATTACTTCACGCTGGCGGGCAAGGCCCCGTTTTCGCGATTGATCTACCCCGTGCCCGAAGCCGCCGGGTTGGGCGTACACCTCACGCTCGATCTGGGCGGTCAGGCCAAGTTTGGTCCCGATGTGCAGTGGGTGAATGATCCTGCTGATTTGCAGGTGGACCCGCGCCGCGGCGACGCGTTTTATGCCGAGGTGCGCAAATATTGGCCTGCTTTGCAAGACGGCGCATTGCAGCCCGGCTACGCGGGCATGCGCCCCAAGATCAACGCCCAGCACGAAGCCGCCGCCGACTTCATGATCCAGGGCCCAGCCGACCATGGCGTGCCGGGGCTGGTCAATCTTATGGGCATTGAGTCACCGGGTTTGACCAGCTCTTTGGCGATTGCGGCGCAAGTGCTCAGCCTGCTTTGAATGAAAATAGGCCATGCAGAGCATGGCCTTGGGTGTGATGTTGCAGGAGACGTGAAGATCAGTTTTCTTCGGAGCTGATCAGGCGGTACGCCAGGGCACCCAAAACGGCACCTGCAATCGGTGCCAGCCAGAACAGCCACAGCTGGGACACGGCCCAGTCCCCCACGAACAAGGCCACGCCTGTGCTGCGAGCAGGGTTGACGGAGGTGTTGGTGACGGGAATGCTGATCAGGTGAATCAGTGTCAGACACAAACCAATGGCGATTGGGGCCAAGCCTTGTGGTGCACGTTTGTCGGTCGAACCCAAGATCACCAGCAGGAACATCATGGTCATCACGACCTCGGTCACCAAAGCCGACACCATGTTGTAGCCACCGGGCGAGTGCTCGCCAAAACCGTTCGAGGCGAAGCCACCAGCCAGGTCAAAACCCGCTTTGCCACTGGCGATCAGGTAAAGCACGCCCGCTGCGGCAATGCCGCCGAGCACTTGGGAGACGATGTAAGGCAGCAAGTCTTTGCCCGGGAATCGGCCACCAGCCCACAAACCGATCGAGACTGCCGGGTTCAGGTGGCAGCCCGAGATGTGGCCGATGGCGAAAGCCATGGTCAGAACCGTCAGGCCAAAGGCCAGCGAAACGCCCACAAAGCCAATTCCCAGTTGTGGGAACGCAGCGGCCAGCACCGCACTGCCACAGCCGCCCAGGACCAGCCAAAAAGTTCCGAAAAATTCGGCACCGTATTTCTTCATGATTTCCTCCGAGAGAGTTGCTTGCCAACGGATGTCGGCTGCGCGAGTCTAAGTTGAATATGAGGCATTTGGATTTATAAAAACACTCGGTAACACCTTTGCTGTTGACGATGCATCAACAGGTTTGACGCTCGCGCTTCGATCGCTTGCGGGACAGCGCAGGAGACAGGGGCGCTCCTATCATGGTGCGCATGCACCCACTTGACGAAGCCATCGCCCTCCAGGCCTCCGTACCCAACGAATTCAAGGGCACAACCCACCCGGCCTACGCCAACATGGTTGGGCCCTTTGGCGGTACCACCGCAGCGCAGTTGCTGCAGTCGGCCATGCTGCACCCCGAGCGCCTGGGTGAGCCGGTGGCGCTGACGGTCAACTTTGCGGCCCCGGTGGCCGATGGCGGCATTCGTTTTCTGGCGCGCCCCGTGCGCACCAACCGCTCCACCCAGCACTGGATCATCGAAGCCCATCAGGCCGAAGGTGTGGTGGCCACCGCCACGGCCGTGTTTGCCGTGCGGCGCGAGACCTGGTCGGATGTCGAGGCCGTGATGCCTGCCAACGTGCCCCCGCCCGATGCAGTGCCTCGCATGCCTGTGAAGGGCATGCCCGCCTGGCCGCAGCGCTACGACATGCGCTTTGTTGATGGTGCTTTCCCGACGGCCTTTGATGAACAGGAGCAAACCCATTCGCGTTCATGCTTGTGGGTGCGTGACGAGCCCGAGCGGGCCATGGACTTTGCTTCGCTGGCGGCCATGAGCGACAGCTTTTTCCCGCGCATCTACATCCGACGTCGCCGCCGTGCGCTGATCGGCACGGTGTCGCTGACCACCTATTTCCACGCTGACAGCGCTTTGCTGGCGCAAGTGGGCTCGCGCCATGTGCTGGGCGTGGCCAAGGCGCTGAACTACCGCCACGGCTATTTTGACCAAACCGGCGAGCTGTGGAGCCCCGAAGGCCAGCTGTTGGCCAGCACGCACCAGCTGGTGTATTTCAAGGATTGAGCACACGGGGGCCATCCAGATGGCCCCAGGCTGTGGGTCTCAGCGCTTCATTTGCTGCAGCGCACTCGCCACCTCGGTGACCAGCGCTGGGCCTTTGTAGATGAGGCCGGTGTAGATCTGCACCACGTCGGCCCCAGCTTCGATCTTGGCAATGGCGTCGTGGCCGCCCAGGATGCCGCCCACCCCGATGATGGGGAAGTCCTTGCCCAAGGCGGCGCGCAGCAGACGGATCACGCGGTTGCTGCCTTCAAACACCGGCGCACCCGACAGGCCGCCCATTTCTTCTGAGTGGGGCAGGCCAGTCACGGCATCGCGTGCCAGCGTGGTGTTGGTGGCGATCACGCCGTCCATGCCGTGCTTTTGCAGGGTGGCGGCGATCACGCTCACCTGGGTCTCGTCCAGATCGGGGGCGATTTTCAGGAACATGGGCACACGTCGGCCATGCTCGGCGGCCAGTTCTTCGCGCCGCGCCACCAGGGCGCCCAGCAGGCCATCCAGTGCTTCGTCGCTTTGCAGGGCGCGCAGGTTCTTGGTATTGGGGCTGGAGATGTTCACCGTCACGTAATCGGCGTGCGGGTAGACCCCGGCCAGCGCAATCAGGTAATCGTCGGTGGCGTTTTCAATGGGCGTGGCGGCGTTCTTGCCGATGTTCAGGCCCAAGAGGCGTCCTTGCTGGCGGAATTTGGAGCGCTTGACATTGGCGATGAACGCGTCCAGTCCGTCGTTGTTGAAGCCCAGGCGGTTGATCAAGGCTTGCGCCTCGGGCAAGCGGAACATGCGTGGTTTGGGGTTGCCCGGCTGCGCCTTGGGTGTGACGGTGCCGACTTCAACAAAACCGAAACCCATGGCCCCCAGGCCGTCGATGCAGCGGGCGTTTTTATCGAGCCCTGCAGCCAGGCCCACGCGGTTGGGAAAGTGCAAGCCCGCCAGTGTGACGGGGTGGTCCACAAAGGGCTGGCGGTAGACGCGGTCCAGCGGGGTGTTTTGCGTGCGGGCCAGGCCTTCGATGGTCAATTCATGGGCTTCTTCGGGGTCCATTTTGAACAAAAAGGAGCGGGCGAGGGCGTAAGGGATCAGGGACATTGGATAATTCCGGCCAGCAAGGGCTTTGAAGACAGTTCCCCCGATTGTCTCAAACCCCGCAGTCGCTTTTATTTTTCATCCAGACCCATCCCATGACACAAGACGAACTCAAAGCCCTGGTGGGCCAAGCGGCCCTGAAATACGTTGTTCCCGGCGAGATCGTCGGCGTGGGCACCGGCTCCACGGTCAACAAATTCATCGATGCGCTGGCCACGATGAAAGACCAGATCAAGGGCGTGGTGTCCAGCTCCGAAGCCTCCACGGTGCGCCTCAAAGCGCTGGGCATTCCGGTGTTCGACAGCAACGAAGTCGAAAGCCTGTCGGTTTACATCGATGGCGCTGACGAGATTGACCACCAGGGCCACATGGTCAAGGGTGGCGGCGCGGCGCTCACCCGCGAAAAAATCGTGGCCGCCCAAAGCAAGCAGTTCGTCTGCATCGCTGATGAAAGTAAGCTGGTCGATGCTTTGGGGGCCTTCCCCCTGCCCGTGGAAGTGATCCCAATGGCCACTGCCCGCGTCATGCGCCAGTTTGCGGCCATGGGCGGAGTAGCCGCCGTGCGCCTGAAAGACGGCCAGCCGCTGGTGACCGACAACGGACAGCACATCGTCGATGTGAAGGGCTTGAAGATCACCGATCCGGTCGCGTTTGAAAACACCGTCAGCCAGTGGCCCGGCGTGGTCACGGTGGGCGTGTTTGCGCTGCAAAAAGCGCAGGTGTGTTTGCTGGGGACTTCTCAAGGCGTGAAGACCTTGAGTTTTTGAACGGTTGGTGTGCGATCGCTTGCCATGTCTGACCTGAAGGTGCCGACCTGCGGGGTGAAGCTTGTTGCAGGTCGGCGGCTTCAGCCCCGACATGGGTTTAAGAAATCTCTCAGTTGTAGGTCGGTGGCTTTAGCCCCGACATGCATTTAAGAAAGCCTCTCAGGCCAGCTGCTTGCGCAGCTCGGTCTTGAGCACTTTGCCGTAATTGTTTTTGGGCAGACTGTCCACGATTTGGTAGCGCTTGGGGCGCTTGAAACGTGCGATCTCTTGCAGGCACAAGGCGTCCAGTGCAGCGGTGTCAAGAGTCTGACCCGCTTGCGGGACCACGAAGGCCACCACCACCTCGCCCCATTCGGCATCGGGGGCGCCCACCACGGCCACTTCGGCCACCCCCGGGGCATGCAGCAGCACTTCTTCGATCTCGCGGGGGTAGATGTTGGAGCCGCCGCTGATGATCATGTCCTTGCTGCGGTCCTTCAGGGTCAAGAAGCCGTCGGCGTCCAGACAACCCATGTCGCCGGTGAAAAGCCAGCCGTTTTGAAGGGCTTGGGCTGTGGCTTCGGGATTGCGCCAGTAACCGGCCATCACGCTGTCGCCCTGGATCAAGACTTCGCCAATCTCGCCCAGAGGCAGGTCCCGGCCTTGTTCATCGGTCACGCGGATGTTCACCGGCGTTTGCGCCACGCCAATCGAGGCCAGCCGTTCCAGATGCCGAGGGTGCCCGCTGTCTTGCAGGTGGTGCCGCGACAGGGCCGTGCCCACCATGGGGCTTTCGCCTTGTCCGTAAATCTGCACAAAGCGCGGTCCCATGATGCGCAGCGCCCGCTGGATATCGGCCGCGTACATGGGGGCGCCGCCATAGACCACCGTTTTGAAGGATTGGCCACAGGCCTGCGCAGACAGTCCCGCAACTTCGGCATGGTCCACCAGG
>Ga0228702_1000432_pt1 | contig 32892 bp, 28 predicted proteins | sample McNCre217_Aug_MG_2_FD_178018 | JGI IMG/M metagenome (GOLD analysis project Ga0228702, IMG submission 178018) | Freshwater microbial communities from McNutts Creek, Athens, Georgia, United States - 20-17_Aug_MG | ecosystem: Environmental > Aquatic > Freshwater > Creek | place: USA: Georgia...
CAAGGAGTCGGGTAAAGCTGAACCCGTGCTCAAGATCAGCAACTTGACCATTGAGTACCCTAAGCGCGGACGTGTACCGGCTTTCAAAGCTGTTCAAGACTTCAACTTGGAGATATTCCCAGGCGAGATTGTTGGCCTGGTGGGGGAGTCGGGTTCCGGTAAAACCACCGTTGGTCGAGCAGCTATTGGTTTGCTGCCAATTAAGGACGGCAGCATCTCGGTTGCCGGTTTTGACATCAGCAATGCGTCACAAAAAGACCTTCGTGCGGTTCGCCGACACACGGGAATTGTGTTCCAGGATCCAGCGAGTTCGTTGAACCCCAGGTTGCCAATTGGCGAATCGATTGGCGAGCCAATTTTGTTGAATGGCATTGCCAAGGGAGCCGAACTCAACCGCATGGTTGAGGATTTGCTTGCTCAGGTGGAGTTGCCTCGAAGTTATCGCAACCGTTACCCACACGAATTGAGTGGTGGACAGCGTCAACGAGTTGGTATTGCCCGTGCACTGGCTCTTACGCCGGATTTGCTGATTGCTGACGAACCTACCAGCGCTCTGGACGTTTCGGTTCAGGCGCGCTTCCTTGACCTTCTTCTCGACCTCCAAGACAAGCTCAAGTTCGCGTGTCTATTCATTAGTCACGACCTGGCGGTGGTTGATATTCTGAGCCACAGAATTGCAGTGATGCAGAACGGTCGCCTAGTTGAGCAGGGGCCACGCGACGAAATCCTCAAGCGCCCTAAAGACCCATACACCCAGCGTTTGATTGCTGCAGTTCCGGTTCCGGATCCCGAACTGCAGCGCAAACGCAGGTTAGATCGCACCAAGCTGCTCGCTAAGTAAGCCAGCGGCCCTCCAGGGAAGCTAACGGGCTGTTGCTGTAATCTGTTCGGGTTGTACCACTGATCGGGAGCGCTTTGAGAAAATTACTTGTCGGCATCGCCTTGCTCGCGTTTCTGGGCGGCTCTCTGGTGGGCTGTGCAAACCAGAGCACCGATGTTTCTTTCACACCGGGCAGCTCCCTAACTATTGGCCAGCAGTGGTTGTTGGAGAATGCCAACGCCGGTGTTGCTAGTTCGTTGGGTGGTTCAACCGCTGCTTCCGAGCTGGCAATTCTCACCATGCCCACCTTTTACGGGCATGCGGCTGATGGCACTTTGATTGCCAACACCGATTTTGGAACCGTTACTCGAAAAAGCGATACAACGGTTACCTACAAACTCACGGGTAAAGCAAAGTGGAGCGACGGAAAACCCGTTTCCGGTTCAGATCTCAATTTGAGTGTTGTGGCAGCCACATCCGGATTTGATGCCACCACACAGACCGGTTTTGAGTCTCGACTTCACAGCACTTCACTCGCGCTGGCCCGAGTTGTGAAGGTCTCGCAAACCGAGCTCACACTCAAGTACCCAGTGGTTCCTGCTGATTGGCAAACTAACCTACCCATTACCGCAGCCGCACACGTTGTGGCACCAAACGGCCTTTCAACGCCTCAATCCATTGCCGAGGCTGGCAAAAACTACACGCAGCTCACGGCTTTTGCGCTTAATGGAGTTGCGCAGGCAGTGGACCTAAAGAACTTCCCAACGGCTGGTGCATATTTAGTCACAGAGCTCAAGGCAGACACAATTTTCCTGGCGCACAACCCCGAATACAGTTGGGGTCAAGCCCCAACAGTAGACAAACTCACTATCAAGTTGTTCAATGGCGCTGGGGCACTTCTCAAGGCCATCAAGTTAGGGTCGGTGGACCTAGCCGCCCCAACTGACACCGCAAGCACAAGCTGGCAGCAGATTTCTCAGTTAATTGGTTCCGCCAAGGGAAAATTGGTGAAGGGGATTGGCCCTGACAACGAACTCGTGGTTCTCAACCACAACGCTGGCGCAACTTTTGCCGCCGCAACCTACAACGGAGACACCGCTAAGGCCGCCCTTCTGGCAAGTGGGTTCATGCACTATGTGCCGCGTGCCGGAATCTACAGCACTCTGTTAGCCGGCTCGGCTCTCACCAAAACCGATTCCTTCGCCTTTGCGAACGGAACCAGCAACTACAACTCATCGGTGGAGCAAAACGGAACCAAGGCTTATCAGTTCCAAAACCAAGAATTGGCGCAAGAAAAGTGGCAAAAGGCCGGCTTTGCACGCAAACTGGTGGTTCGTGTGTTGTTTGACTCCAACAATCCACGTGGTCAGTTGGAATACTCACAACTTGCTCAGTGGGGCAAGGTTTCTGGGTTCAACATACAAAACGTTTCCACAGCCAACGTAAACCAGGCACTGTTGCTGGGTGGGTGGGATGTTTACATTGGCTCGTTCGCGCGGCTAGATCAATCGCCCGAGACCGTAGCCCAACTCTCTGGCTCGCTAACCGGTCTAAACAATGGCAAGTTAAGCGCCGAAATTGCTGGTCTTGCCAAAATCACCGACACAACCAAACGGGCGGCGGCGCTCAGTCAAATAGAACGGCAACTGATTGCCAACTACGCGGGACTGCCGCTATTTGAACTGCCATCGATGATTTTTACGAGCAAAAAACTGTCTAAATATCAGGCAAACATTGCGTTGCAAAACCTAACTTGGGGCTACCCCTTCTGGTCTGTTTCCGCCTCTAGCAAGTAGACTGGTAATAACGGGTGGTTCACCGCCGAACCGGCAGTTTTCTTGAACCCCACAATCACATAAAGCGCCAACCTTTTGTTGCGCGCGGAACAAAGGAACTTTTATGGCTCTGGCATCCAGAGATGAACTTCGTAACGTTGCAATCGTTGCTCACGTAGACCACGGCAAGACCACCCTGGTGGACGCCATGTTGCGTCAGACCAACTCGTTTGACTCGCACGCTGCGGTTGGCGAGCGCGTAATGGACTCGGGCGACCTCGAGCGCGAAAAGGGTATTACCATCCTTGCCAAGAACACGGCCGTGGCCTATTCGGGTCCTGCGGCTGGCGGCAAGACCATCACCATTAACGTGATTGACACTCCTGGTCACGCCGACTTTGGTGGCGAGGTTGAGCGTGGACTTTCCATGGTTGACGGCGTGGTTCTGCTGGTTGACGCCTCCGAGGGGCCACTGCCACAGACTCGCTTTGTACTCCGCAAGGCGCTTGAAGCCAAGCTGCCAGTTATCCTGCTGGTAAACAAGACCGACCGTCCGGATGCTCGTATCGACGAGGTTGTTGAAGAGACTCACGACCTGCTGCTTGGACTTGCCTCCGACCTACACGATGACGTTCCAGATCTAGACATCGATGGCATCCTCGAGCTGCCTGTGATCTACGCCTCGGGCCGCGCCGGCCGCGCCAGTCTGAACAAGCCGGTTGACGGCACCTTGCCCGACCATGAGAACCTTGAGCCGCTGTTTGAAGCAATCCTCAAGCACATTCCGGCTCCAACCTACGACGACGAGGCTCCGTTACAGGCCCACGTAACCAACCTGGACGCATCGCCGTTCCTTGGCCGTTTGGCGCTGCTGCGTATCTTCAACGGCACCCTCAAGAAGGGGCAGATGGTTGCCTGGGTTCGCCAAGACGGCACCACCAAGACCGTGAAAATCACCGAATTATTGGCCACCAAGGCGCTTGACCGTTACCCAACCGAGGCTGCCAACCCTGGCGACATTGTGGCTGTTGCAGGTATCGAAGAGATCACAATTGGTGAGACGTTGGCCGACCCGGACGATGTTCGTCCGCTGCCAATGATCACCGTTGACGACCCAGCCATCTCCATGACCATTGGTATCAACACCTCGCCAATGGCTGGCCGCGTAAAAGGCGCCAAGGTTACCGCTCGTTTGGTTAAGGACCGCCTAGACCGAGAGCTCATCGGTAACGTATCCATCAAGGTTCTGCCTACCGAGCGTCCAGACGCCTGGGAAGTTCAGGGTCGTGGCGAGCTAGCGCTGGCCATTTTGGTTGAGCAGATGCGCCGCGAGGGTTACGAGCTCACCGTTGGTAAGCCACAGGTGGTTACCAAGAAGATCGACGGTAAGGTAAACGAACCGGTTGAAGACCTAACCATCGATGTTCCTGAAGAGTTCTTGGGCGCAATCACTCAGCTAATGGCTGCTCGTAAGGGTCGCATGAACAACATGAGCAACCACGGCACCGGCTGGGTTCGCATGGAATTCCGCATTCCTTCGCGTGGTCTGATTGGTTTCCGTACCGAGTTCCTAACCACCACCAAGGGAACCGGTATTGCTAACGCCATCTCGGCAGGATACGAGCCTTGGGCAGGCGAGATTGTTACCCGTAACTCGGGTTCGATGGTTGCCGACCGCGCCGGTGTTGCAACTCCGTTTGCCATGGTTGCGCTTCAGGAGCGCGGTTCATTCTTTGTTCAGCCAACCCAAGAGGTTTACGCCGGAATGGTGGTTGGCGAGAACTCGCGCGCGGATGACATGGAAGTGAACATTACCAAGGAAAAGAAGCTCACCAACATGCGAGCTTCGTCTTCCGACGAGTTCCAGTCGCTTACCCCGCCACGTGTGCTTTCGCTTGAAGAGTGCCTCGAGTTTGCTCGCGAAGACGAGTGTGTTGAGGTAACTCCTGAAGCTGTTCGCATCCGCAAGGTTGAGCTAGACGCCAACATTCGCGCGCGTCTGGCTAGCCAGCGCAAGAAGCAGTAGATCAAGCCAAAATCGCTTGTAAAAAACGCCTAGCACCCCGTGGTGCTGGGCGTTTTTGTAGGTTGCTGAGGTTAGGCTTGTTGCCTACCAACTGAATGAATAAGGCGGCATTTGCCGCCTGGAGGGAGTGAAATGGCCGATCAGGACTCGTTCGTTCACCTCCACGTTCACAGCGAGTATTCAATGCTCGATGGAGCGGCCAAGATCAAACCCTTGGTGGCTGAGGTTGCCAAGTTGGGTATGCCGGCAATTGCAATTACTGACCACGGAAACAACTTTGGATCCTATGAGTTTTATAAGGCGGCCAATAACGCCGGTGTAAAGCCGATCATTGGCATTGAGGCATATGTGACGCCGGGCACTCATCGAAGCGAGCGTTCCCGGGTACGTTGGGGCACCGGGGGAGAAGACGACGTTTCGGGCGGTGGCTCCTACACCCACATGACTCTGCTCAGTGAGACCACTGAGGGCATGCACAATCTATTCAAGCTCTCTTCTCTCGCATCTATAGAAGGCTTTTACGGTAAGCCACGCATGGACCGTGAGCTGTTGGCCAAATACGCCAAGGGCATCATTGCCACCACGGGTTGTGCCGGTGGCGAAGTGCAGACCCGCTTGCGGTTGGGTCAGGTTAAAGAAGCGCGCGAGGCTGCAGCCGAGTTCCGAGACATTTTTGGTGCCGAAAACTTCTTCTGCGAAATCATGGACCACAACATCGGTGTTGAACGCCGCGTGATGGGTGACTTGATTGCCTTGGCCAAGGACTTGAGCATTCCGCTGTTGGCCACCAACGACCTCCACTACACGCACGCGCACGACTCAACCGCACACGAAGCTTTGCTCTGTGTTCAAAGCGGTAGCACCCTGCTAGATGCAAACCGCTTCAAGTTTGACGGCACCGAGTATTACCTAAAAACCGCACAAGAGATGCGCGCAATCTTCAAAGACCACCCCGAGGCCTGCGACAACACGTTGTTGATAGCCGACCGCTGTGAGGTTACCTTCACGCCTCGAAACCTCATGCCGCGTTTTCCGGTTCCCGAAGGCCACACCGAAGACTCCTGGTTTGAGACCGAGGTTATGGCCGGCATGCAGCGCCGCTTCAACGGAAACGTTCCGCAGGTGCAGGCAGAACAGGCCAAATACGAGGTTGAAGTTATCCAAAAGATGGGGTTCCCAGGCTATTTCCTAGTGGTGGCGGACTTCATTGCTTGGGCTCGCGCCCAGGGTATCCGTGTTGGTCCAGGACGTGGTTCCGCCGCGGGAAGCATCGTTGCCTATGCCATGGGCATTACCGAACTCGATCCGGTTCACCACGGTCTAATCTTTGAGCGTTTCCTAAACCCCGAGCGTGTTTCCATGCCCGATATTGACGTTGACTTCGACGACCGCCGTCGCCCAGAAGTTATCAAGTACGTGACTCAAAAGTACGGCGACGACCGTGTGGCACAGATTGTCACCTACGGCACAATCAAGGCCAAGCAGAGCCTCAAAGACGCTGCGCGCGTGCTGGGCATGCCCTACTCTGTGGGTGAAAAACTGACTAAGGCAATGCCACCGATGGTACTTGGCCGCGACGTGAGCCTTGGTGAAATGGTTACCAAGCCGGCCAATAAGGAAGAAGAGGGCAAGAGCCGGTATAAGGAAGCAGAAGCCTTCCGCGAGATTTTGAGCACCGATGAAGAGGCCGCCAGAACCTTTGAGTTGGCGCGTGGCCTTGAGGGTCTGAAACGTCAGTGGGGCGTGCACGCCGCGGGTGTAATCATGAGCGCCGAGCCGCTACTAGACGTGATTCCTATCATGAAGCGCGAAGACGACGGCGCAATCATTACCCAGTTTGATCAGCCACCTTGCGACGAACTTGGTCTACTCAAAATGGACTTCCTGGGGCTTCGAAACCTCACGGTGCTCGACGATGCCCTGGACGCCATCAAAAAGAACCGCAACAAGGTTGTGGTTCTGGAAGAACTTGATCTTGACCAAGACAAGCCAACCTACGACTTGCTCTCGCGTGGCGATACGCTGGGCGTTTTCCAGCTAGACGGCGTTGCCATGCGATCACTGCTGCGCATGCTGAAACCAAGCGAGTTTGAACATATTTCGGCCGTTATTGCCCTATATCGCCCCGGTCCAATGGGCATGAACTCTCACACCAACTACGCACAGCGAAAGAACGGTGCCCAGCAGCAGGAAGCTATTCATCCTGAGCTGGCGGAACCGCTGGCGGACATCCTTGGCCCAACCTACGGTCTGATTGTGTATCAGGAACAGGTTATGGCTGTGGCTCAAAAGGTGGCTGGGTTCACGCTTGGCCAAGCCGATTTGCTTCGTCGTGCCATGGGTAAGAAGAAAAAGGAAGAACTCGACAAACAATACGAGGGCTTCTCCGCGGGAATGAAGGCGAATGGCTACAGCGAAGCCGCAATTAGCGTGCTTTGGGACACCTTGCTTCCGTTTGCCGACTACGCGTTTAACAAGGCTCACAGTGCGGGCTACGGTGTGCTCAGTTACTGGACCGCCTACCTCAAAGCCAACTTCCCGGCCGAGTACATGGGTGCCCTGCTCACCTCGGTTCGCGATTCCAAAGACAAGATGGCTGAGTACCTAAACGAGTGTCGCCGCATGGGTATTCAGGTTTTGTCGCCGGACGTTAATCAGAGTTTTGCTGCGTTCACGGCCACCGGCGAAGACGTTCGGTTTGGCCTCGGCGCGGTGAGAAACGTTGGACAGAACGTGGTTGACGGCATTGTTGCCGCTCGCACCGAAAAGGGCGCGTTCACTTCGTTTGGAGATTTCCTCAAGAAGGTTCCGGCCGTGGTCTGCAATAAGCGAACCATTGAAAGCCTGATTAAGGCCGGCGCTTTTGACACCTTGGGCCACACTCGCCGCTCGCTATTTGAAATGTACGAAGAGGCCGTTGACAAGGCGATTGTGGACAAAAAGAACGAAGCGGTGGGGCAGATCGACCTGTTCGAATCGTTCTTTGCCGACCTAGACGCCGGAGTTGTGGTTCCGGACCTTCCCGAATGGACCAAACACGAGAAACTGGCTCTAGAGCGGGAAATGCTTGGACTCTACGTGTCGGATCACCCGCTTGCCGGCCGCGAGCAGCAGTTGGCGCGTTTTGCCGATACCACCATCGCCGCCATCAAGGCGGACGGCGCTGCCGCCAGTGAACCCGAGCTGGATTCGGACGGAGACGGACCATCAATGGCTTCCAGCACCACTTACAAGGATGGCCAAACCGTGGTGATTGCTGGTCTAATCACCTCGGTTCAGCACAAGGTGGCCAGGGCCTCGGGCAACCCCTACGGCATGCTCCAGGTTGAGGACTTCACCGACTCGATGCAGGTGATGCTGATGGGCAAGACCTATACGGCGTTGGCTCCGAGTTTGGCAACCGACCAGGTGGTGGCAATTCGCGGCCGTTTGAGCCAGCGTGACGACGGATTCAGCATGAGCGCTTTCAGCGTTGATGTCTTGGAAGCGGTGTCGGAAGCGGCTTCCGCTCCAATTCAGATTCGGATTCCGGCCACCGATGCAACTCGCGAGGTTCTCGTTGAACTGGACCGGATTTTGCGCGAATACCCTGGCGAAACCGAGGTTTATATCACGCTGTTGGGGGAGCAGGAGCAGTTGTTTGCATTGCCGAGCCGCGTTCACGTGAACGGTGAACTCTACGGCGAACTCAAGGCCCACCTTGGGCGTGCGGCCCTCGGGCCGGTTGCCTAATACCTTAGTTGCGCGGTACCGTTAGTCGCGCACCGGGTGTTGCATATGCGCGCTGGTGGTAGAGCAAGCCGTCGTCATCCGCGCCAACTGCACCATCGATGATTTCTGCAATCACTATGGCGTTGTTCTCAATGTTTATGTGCTGCCGAATCTTGCCAATCATCACAGCTGTTGCGTCAAAGAAAACTGGCAGGTTTTGAGGACCGCGTTCCCAGTCGTTTGGAGTGAAACGCTGCGTGTGGTCTGCAGCCATGCGTTGAGCGAGGCCGAGATTTCTGGCTCCTAGTGTGTGGATGGCAATGTATTCGGCGGTTTCAACCGGTTCCCAACTGCTGGCACCGCGGGCAACGCTGAACATAACCAGAGGTGGCTGAGCACCCAGCGAAGTCATTGATGTGGCGGTGAAACCCACCGGTTCGCCCTGCGCGTTGTTGGTGGTGATCACGGCTACGCCGGACGCGTGACGGCGGAAGGCATTGATAAGCGCCTCGGTTGGATTCTGCGAGCAGTTGTAGTTGAGCATGTTTTCTCCCAGAGGCAAGGCTACCGCAAGTTGTTACTAGGGGCCGAGGGCATACTCTGCCCTAGAATTAGCCCAGTTAGGGCGTTTGATGCGCTCGCGAAAGGGTAAACGTGACCGGTGCAATCAGACTCGTGGATTTGCGCCAGCGCGGCTTTTTGAATGCCGAGGTGAACACCTTGGTTCCGCGTGCCGCCGTGAACGTAGCCGTGGCGCTTGAGTCGGTATTGCCACTCATCGATGACGTTGCAACCCGTGGTGCTAACGCGGTGGTGGATGTAACCATTCAGCGTGATGGCGTTGACCCAAGCCCCATTCGTGTAGCCCAGAGTGAGATTGATGCGGCGGTTTCCGGCTTGGAACCCGAGCTGCGCAAAGCGATTGAAGAAGCCATTCTGCGAGTAAGGGCGGTTTCCCAAGCCAATTTGCCTCAAGACACCGAGGTTGAGTTGGCCACTGGCGCGGTTGTGCGCCAGCGTTGGCAACCCGTTGATTCGGTGGGCCTCTACGTACCGGGCGGAAAGGCGGTTTATCCGTCATCTGTGGTGATGAACGTAGTTCCAGCTCAGGTTGCCAAGGTGGCCCGACTGGCTATTGCCAGCCCGGCCCAAAAAGACTTTGATGGTCGCCCACACCCAACCGTGCTCGCCACCGCCGGGCTATTGGGCGTTACCGAGGTTTACAGCATGGGTGGGCCAGCCGCGATTGCCGCCTTTGCCCACGGCCTGCCGCAGATTGGCATGGAGCCGGTGCAGCTGGTTACCGGTCCAGGAAACATTTACGTGACCGCTGCTAAACGTGCACTTCGCGGCAAAATCGGCATCGACTCCGAAGCCGGCACCACCGAGATTCTGGTTTTGGCCGACCAAACCGCCGATGCTCGGTTGATTGCTTACGATCTGGTGAGTCAGGCGGAACACGACGAAGCCGCTGCAAGCGTATTGGTGACCACAAGCGAGACCCTGGCCAATGCGGTTATTGCGGCATTGCCTCACGTTATTCACTCAACACACCACAGCGCCAGAGTTTCCACCGCGTTGGCGGGGGAGCAGAGCGCCGTGGTTTTGGTGGACACCTGGGAAAACGCGGTTCGCTTCAGCAACGAATACGCCACCGAGCACCTCGAGATTCACTCGGCTAACAACGAAGTAACCTTGAGCCAAATCACCAATGCGGGCGCAATATTCTTGGGCCAATACTCCCCGGTAAGCCTTGGTGACTACATGGCCGGCTCCAGTCACGTATTGCCAACCGGTCAGCAGGCCAAGTTTGGTTCTGGATTGGGCGTGCACAGTTTTGTTCGTGCTCAACAGGTGATTGATTATTCGCGAGTCGGCCTCGAGCCAATCGCCAGTTTGGTGCAGGGCTTTGCCAATGCGGAGGGGCTTCCCGCTCACGGTGAGGCCATTGCCGCGCGCTTTCAGCAATAATCGGCCGAATTCCGCGGTTTCACCCGTCACAACGATTTAATTACAACATCTAGTGCAGTTTGGTTATAGTGGCTACTATATGTAGTTGAGATTCCTCAACAAACATCGGTGAAAGGGTAGCCCATGCATTGTCCTTTTTGTCGCTATGCCGACTCCCGCGTAATGGATTCGCGCACCACCGAAGACGGCTCGGCAATCCGCCGTCGCCGCCAGTGTCCCGAATGTGGAGCTCGTTTCACCACCACGGAAACCGCAACGTTGGTTGTGGTAAAGCGCAACGGGGTTACCGAACCATTCAGCCGCGACAAGATTGTCAACGGTGTACGTAAGGCCTGCCAAGGGCGCCCGGTCACCGATGGAGATCTAACGCGACTGGCCCAAACCGTTGAGGAAACCGTTCGAGCCACCGGTGTTTCGCAGATTGACGCCAACGAAATTGGTCTGGCCATTTTGCCTCCGCTAAGGCAGTTAGATGAAGTTGCTTACATGCGTTTTGCCAGCGTGTATCAGGGCTGGGAAACCCTAGAAGACTTTGAAACCGCAATTAGCCTGTTGCGCCTGGATCACGAAAAAGCGGCCGCCAGCGCCGCCGCCCAAGAATAAATCTTTCGGAACTAAAGAATTGAGAAACCAGTGACTGACACCGCATTCAGCGCCAACCGTGGAAACGGAACCGGCCGGGGGCTGGTAATTGATCGCATTTACACCACACCGGGCGTGCACCCGTTTGACCAGGTGGAGTGGGAATACCGCGATGTGGTGCAAACCAACTGGAAGTCCGGCGAGGTCATTTTTGAACAGCGTGGAGTTGAGTTTCCAACTTTCTGGAGCGTAAACGCCAGCACCATTGTTTCCACCAAATATTTCCGCGGCGCTTTGGGTTCGCATGAGCGCGAATTCAGCTTGCGTCAACTGATTAGCCGCGTTGTAACCACCTACACCAAGGCCGGTGTTGAAAACGGTTACTTTGCCACCGCAACAGACGCCGAGGTTTTTGAGCACGAGCTCACCTATATGTTGCTCAACCAGATTTTCAGTTTCAACTCTCCGGTCTGGTTCAACGTTGGCACTTCCAGCCCGCAGCAGGTATCGGCTTGCTTCATCCTTTCGGTGGACGACACCATGGAGAGCATTCTCAACTGGTACGCCGAAGAGGGCATGATTTTCAAGGGTGGTTCGGGTTCGGGGCTGAACCTGTCGCGGATTCGTTCCAGCAAAGAGCTAATTGGCAAATCCGGTGGAACGGCTTCGGGTCCGGTTTCGTTCATGCGCGGAGCCGATGCCTCGGCAGGAACCATTAAGAGCGGGGGAGCCACACGCAGGGCGGCCAAGATGGTTGTTCTCGACGTAGACCACCCCGACATTGAAGAGTTCATTGAGTCTAAAGCCGATGAAGAGAAGAAGATTCGCGTTCTGCGCGACGCCGGTTTTGACATGGAGCTTGGCGGGCGCGACATTGCATCGGTGCAGTTCCAGAACGCCAACAACTCCGTTCGTGTTTCTGGCGAATTCATGGAAGCCGTTGAGCGTGGCACCAAGTTTGGTCTGCGCGCTCGCACCACCGGCGAAGTGATTGAAGAGATTGACGCCCGCGAACTATTTGACAAGATTGCACAGGCCGCGTGGGAATGTGCCGACCCGGGCATTCAGTATGACGACACAATCAATGAATGGCACACTACTCCGGAGTCCGGACGCATAACTGCAAGCAACCCCTGTAGCGAGTACATGCACCTGGACAACTCCAGTTGCAACCTGGCCAGCTTGAACCTGCTCAAATTCCTGCGAGCAGATGGCACTTTCGACACGCAATCCTTCACTCGCGCGGCCGAGTTGATCATCACCGCCATGGACATTTCCATTTGCTTTGCAGACTTCCCAACCGAAGCCATTGGCCAAACCACTCGCGCCTATCGACAGTTGGGCATTGGTTACGCCAACCTGGGCGCCTTGCTAATGGCGCTGGGCGTGCCATACGACAGCCAGGAGGGAACCAACCTGGCCGCCGCAATTACCTCTCTGATGAGCGCAGCCACCTACCGCCGTTCGGCGGAACTCGCCGGATTGATTGGGGTTTACGAGGGGTATCCCAAGAACATGGCCGGCCACGCGCGAGTCATGGCAAAGCATGAGGCGGCAAACGGAAACCTCATTCCAATCAGCGGCACCGATGCGGCAATCATCGCTGAGGCCACCACGCAGTGGGCTCTAAACACCGAGATTGGTGCACGCAACGGCTGGCGCAACTCGCAGATCTCGCTGCTAGCCCCAACCGGAACTATCGGTTTCATGATGGACTGTGACACCACCGGAATTGAACCGGACTTCTCGCTGGTCAAATACAAGAAGCTGAGCACCGGCGGTTCCATGCAGATTGTGAACCAGACTATTCCGTTTGCTTTGCACCGACTTGGATACACCCCCGAAACCGTTGAGGCCATTGTTGAGCACATCTCGCAGCACGGACACGTGGTGAACGCACCTGGTTTGAAGCAAGAGCACTACCCAATATTTGACACAGCCATTGGCGTTCGAGCCATCGAACCAATGGGTCACGTTCGCATGATGGCCGCGGTTCAACCGTTCCTTTCGGGAGCCATCTCCAAGACCGTGAACATGCCGGAAACGGCAACCAAGCAAGAAGTAGCGCAGCTTTACTTCCAAGGCTGGAAGTTGGGGCTAAAGGCCGTTGCCATTTATCGCGATAACTGCAAGGTTGGCCAGCCACTGAGTGACGCCAAGGCTCAGCCCGCTGCCGCGATTGAATCGGAGAGCGCAAGTGCCGAATCTCCGGCCGAAGCGAACCAAGTGGCTGCCCCGGCACCGGCCGTGCCCGCAACCACCGGTGGAATCCCGGTTGCTCTCATGGCGGCGGCAAACCACCCGGTGCGTAAGCGCCTGCCTAAGTCGCGTCCAAGCAGCACTGTGTCGTTCACCGTTGGTGGGGCCGAGGGCTACCTAACCGCGGGCTCCTACCCAGACGGCGGACTCGGCGAAGTGTTCATCAAGTTGGGCAAGCAGGGTTCCACACTGGCCGGTGTGATGGATGCGTTCTCAATTGCGGTGTCTATTGGTCTTCAATACGGTGTGCCGCTGGAGACCTTTGTGCAGAAGTTCACCAACGTTTCGTTCGAACCTGCCGGCCTAACTGATGACAAAGAAATCCGCATGGCTAAGAGCCTGATGGACTACATCTTCCGTCGTTTGGCTCTGGATAACTTGGACTTCGAGACTCGTTCTGCGTTGGGAATTCTCACCGCCGCGGAACGCACGGCAGCTCTCGACGCCGGTGCCACTCCGTTGAACACCGGTCCGGTTCAGGTGCCGGGACCTGCTGCTGTGAATGAAACTCCCGCTTCGGAGAACAACTCATCGATGACGGTTAGCGAAGTGACTTCACCAAGCAATTCCGCCGCCGCGCCCGTTGCGGAAGCCTTTGTTGCCCCTATGGCTCCGGTTGAACCGATCCTCAACCAGGACCTTACGTCCAACGTTCCCGTGGTTGCCGCACCATACAACTACGAGGCAGCAATTGCCGCCGAGTTGGGCTTGACCATGTCTGATGCAGCGGCCGCTCCTGTTTCTGAGCCGGTTCGCGTTGAGTCGGCAGCTCCGATCTACCTCGATGTTGACAACGAGCCATACCCGCAGGCGCCACCGGCACCGGCTACCGGTCGTCGTGCGGCGGAACCATCCACCGACACCTTGGAGATGGAGTTGCGTGCTGCTGCAGCCTCTGCCGCCAGCGACTACGTGAGCGACAGTGAGTACCAGGCCGTTAGCACCCCCGAGCCGGTAAAGGTTGCCCGTTCCAGCGCGGAACTATTTGAACTGTTGCAGGGCAAGGCCAGCGATTCACCGCTGTGCTTCAACTGCGGCATCAAGATGCGTCCTTCAGGGTCGTGCCACGTGTGCGAGGGTTGCGGTTCAACTTCGGGTTGCAGCTAAGTCCCGGCTACTTACTCGATAGCCATTTCTCGCGCTCAGGTAACCTTGTTTCGTGTTCTATAACCTCGTTTTCAGGCTGATTTTCAGCAAACTTGATCCCGAATTCATCCATCACGTTGTGGTTCGGCTCATTCGCGTTGGCAAGTGGTTTGGAGTCACAGCGTTGGGTGCAGTGAAGCCGGGTGAGGCATCCAAGGTGGAAGCCTTTGGCCTGGAGTTCAACGGCGCGTTCGGTTTAGCCGCCGGTTTTGACAAAAATGCAGTGGCGATTCGTGCGCTGGGGGACCTTGGGTTCAGCCACGTTGAAATTGGCACGGTAACGGCTCTCGCTCAGCCTGGTAACGATAAACCACGTTTGTTCCGCCTCACTGCCGACCGGGCTTTGATCAACCGCATGGGTTTCAATAATCAAGGAGCCGAAGCGGTAGCGTCACGGCTGGGCCAGCTGCGAGCCAAACACGGCAGCAGCCTGCCGATCATCGGTGTGAATATTGGAAAGAGCAAGGTTACGCCGGTTGAGCAAGCCGCCGATGATTACAGAACCAGCGCGCGTCTGTTGGCACCTTTTGCCGACTATCTGGCTGTGAATGTTTCGAGTCCAAACACGCCGGGGTTGCGTTCGCTTCAGGAGGTTTCGGCACTGCGGCCAATTTTGCAGGCGGTTCAGGAGGAGAGCCTGGGGCTTCCCGTTTTGGTAAAGATTGCCCCAGACTTGGCCAACGAGGATATTTTGGCCGTTGCCGATTTGGCTTTGGAACTTGGCTTGGCGGGCGTAATTGCCACCAACACCACCATTTCTAGAGACGGCTTGAATACCGAAGCCAACAAGGTTGCAGCGATGGGCGCCGGGGGACTTTCCGGTGCGCCACTAAAGGCTCGTTCCTTGGAGGTTTTGGGGCTACTGGCCGCACACTTGCAGGGCAAGTTAGACATTATTTCGGTTGGCGGTGTGGAGACCGCTCAGGAAGCGGCCGAGCGATTGAAACACGGCGCAACGCTGGTGCAGGGCTACACGGGCTTTATTTACGAAGGCCCTTTTTGGGCACGCAAGGTAAACCGCGGCATTAGCTAAAAACCCGCGCTACTCGCGGCTTGGCCGGAGCGCGGGGGATTGAAGCTAGTGATTGGCTACTTGGACTTCTTCTTTAGGTAGCTAACCTGAGGGCGCGGAGTGCGCATCCAGCGCATCTGAGTGCTGCGAACCGCAACGTACCACTTGGTACCGCGCTCAACCTTGTCGGCGCCAAACTTCTCGCCAATCTGCTTCTCGGCCTTGCGTCCGAGCAGAATCGCATCTAGCGCAATGGCAGCAACCATGGTCCACATGAAGATCACGAGTACCGACTGCACCGCCTGGCTGTTTGATGCCGAGAAAAATAGCACAATCATCATGGTTGGAATCATCATCTCGCCCACGGTGAAGCGCGAGTCCACAATGTCGCGGGCCAAACGGCGCTGAGGACCGCGGTCGCGAGGCATAAGGTATTTCTCTTCGCCGGCAGCCATACCCAAACGTGCGCGGTTGCGCTCTTCGCGGAAGCGTTCGCGAGCAGCCTTCTTGGCCTCTGGGGTGCGGTCACCAACCAGGGTCCGCTTGGTTGCGCTCTCGGCTTGTTTGCGGCTTGGCGTTGCCTTGCCCTTGCCGGCCGACTTTGGAGTGTTGTCGCTCATTCGTGTCCTACTGCTCTGAAACCCGCGTGGCTGCCCACCGGCGTTTGCGCTTGAAGTTCTCAATAAGATTACCCCTATGAGCAACTCCACCCCGCTAAGCGCAGACCTAGTTTCCAAAGCCAAATCGCTGGTTTCCGAAGGTTTCGATCGCGCCATTCAAGACCTGGGCGAACTGGTTCGCATTCCCGGAATCGCTTGGGACGCCTTTGACCCAGCCAATTTGGAAAAGAGCGCTAACCGCGTTTCCGAGCTTCTGACGGAAACCGGAGTGTTTGATTGGGTTGAGGTGCGAAAGGCGCCCATCCCAGAAACCGGCAAATTGGGGGCTCCGGCGGTTGTGGCCCACAGGCCGGCCAAAAACGGCGCACCTCAAGTGCTGCTGTACGCGCACCACGACGTGCAACCACCCGGGGACACGAGCATTTGGAAGACTCCGGAGTTTGAGCCAACAATCATCGATGGCCGCATGTACGGCAGGGGAGCGGCCGACGACAAAGCCGGAATCGTGGCTCACCTAGCCGCCATTCGCACTCTAAAAGAGGTTGCCGGGGCTGATTTTGACCTTGGAATCACCTGTTTCATTGAAGGCGAGGAAGAGGCGGGAAGCCCAAGTTTCCGCAACTTCCTTGAGGCCAACCGCGCCGATTTGGCTAGCGATGTGATTGTGGTGGCAGACAGCGGAAACTGGAGTACCGAGGTTCCGGCTATTACCACCACACTTCGTGGCCTGGTTTCTCAGGTGATTGAGGTTCGCACTCTGGATCATGCCGTTCACTCCGGCATGTTTGGGGGAGTGGTGCCCGATGCCATGCTGCCATTGATTCGCGTTTTGGCTTCGCTTCACGATGAGCGCGGCAATGTTGCGGTATCCGGATTGGTTGAGGGCAAGGCAGCCAACTTGCCTTACTCGGAGGCAGATCTAAGAAGGGATTCAGGTCTGCTTCCCGAGGTGTCACTGATTGGCGATGGCGGCATTCTGGACCGTAACTGGACCAAACCAGCCATCACGGTCATTGGCATTGATGTTCCATCAGTGGCGCTGAGTTCAAACACTCTGCAACCAACCGCCAAGGCCAAAATTTCCATGCGTTTGGCGCCGGGGCAGGTGCCGGAAGAGGCACTTGAGCTGCTCCGCAATCACTTGAGTGCCAACACGCCGTTTGGCGCACAGTTGCTGTTTCACGAGATTGAACTCGGAAAGCCTTATCAGGTGGACGCCAGCGGCTGGGCAAAGCCACTCATGCAGAGTGCACTCTCGGCGGCATTTGAGCGGGATTCGGTGGACATTGGCATTGGCGGCAGCATTCCGTTCATCGCCGACCTGGTTGAACTATTCCCATCCGCTCAAATCCTGGTCACGGGCGTTGAAGACCCAGATTCTCGTGCCCACAGCCCCAACGAGTCAGTGGACCTGAAGGGACTTGAAAACGCAATGGCGGCCGAAGCTTTACTGCTTTTGGGAAGCAATTCTCGCGCAAACTGATTTACAATTCTGTTGGTGCGGTTGCACCGTTTTTTGGGCGGAACCCCAAGTAAGGAATCACAATGAGCGATGTATTGACTCACGGAGTAGAACTCACAGATGTGGCGCAGGCCAAGGTAAAGAGCCTGATCGAAGCCGAAGGCCGCGACGACCTTCGTTTGCGCGTTGCCGTTCAGCCCGGTGGCTGCTCTGGCCTGATCTATCAGCTTTACTTTGACGAAGCCATTGCCGAAGGCGATGCCACTCGCGAATACAACGGTGTTGAGGTAGTTGTGGACCCAATGAGCGTGCCTTACCTCGATGGCGCAACCATCGACTTTGAAGACACCATCCAGAAGCAGGGTTTCACCATTGACAATCCAAACGCGCAGGGTTCGTGCGCTTGTGGAGACAGCTTCAGCTAAAGATTTGAGCAACCTTGGAACCCCCATTGAGTCATCGATGGGGATTTTGCTTTGCCCGTCAAATTCGGCACAAATTTGGGTGATTCGTGCCCAAACCGCCCTGCGCTTGGGAATAGACTAAGCATGTAACAATTCGCAATTTTGAAGGGTCGATTGTGCTACCAAAGCGTCGATTGAAGTGGGCCGCAATTCCTGCCGCAGCTTCCTTGCTCTTGCTCACCGGTTGTTCCGAAGCCCAGTTGAAGATGGGCTACCTGCCTGGCGACGGCAAGACCACAAATCACTCGCAGTCAATTGTTGACCTGTGGGTTTCCTCCTGGGTGATTCTGCTCCTGGTGGGAATCCTGTCGTGGGGACTAATGGCTTGGGCGCTAATTGTGTACCGCCGCCGCAAGGGCGACACAGCCCTTCCGGTGCAGTTGCGTTACAACATGCCTATCGAGACCCTGTTCACCGTGGTCCCATTCATCCTTGTGGTTGGCTTCTTTGCCTTCACCGCACAGACCATGACTGACATTGAGAAGCCAAACAACCCCGAGGTAACCGTTGGTGTTATTGGCAAGCAGTGGAGTTGGGACTTCAACTACACCAACAGCAATGTTTACGACTCGGGCATTCAGTACCAGGATGGTGCTAACGCGCAGACCGAGGCCGAGCTTCCAACTCTTTACCTGCCAGTGAACAAGCGTGTTGAGATTGACCTTAACTCGCGCGATGTAATCCACTCGTTCTGGGTTGTTGAGTGGCTCTACAAGAAGGACATGTTCCCTGGCAAGACCAACCGCATGTACTTCACTCCAACCGAGTTGGGCACCTTCAAGGGTAAGTGTGCCGAGCTTTGTGGTGAGTTCCACAGCGAGATGCTTTTCAACGTAAAGGTTGTGACTCAGGCCGAATACGACGCTCACATTGCTGCGTTGCAGGCTGCGGGTAACGTGGGCCAGCTTGGCTACGAGAACAACCGCGAGCAGAATCTGCCCGGAAACTAAGGCTCTGAACAAGGAATAAGGACAGCAAAATGGCTACCGCAACCGCAACTTCCAACTCTGGACTGGTTCAGCGCAAATCTAAGGGTCGTCTACTCGTTGACTGGGTGACCACCACGGACCACAAGAAGATAGGGTACCTGTACCTCATCACATCTTTCCTGTACTTCATCATCGGTGGCATCATGGCGCTGTTGATTCGTGCTCAGCTGGCCGCTCCTGGCCTATCGGTGGTAGCAACCAAGGAGCAGTACAACCAGCTCTTCACCATGCACGGCACCATCATGTTGCTTATGTTCGCTACTCCGCTGTTTGCCGGTTTTGCCAACGTGCTCATGCCGGTACAGATCGGTGCACCGGATGTGGCCTTCCCACGTTTGAACGCCATTGCTTACTGGTTCTACTTCTTTGGTTCGTTTGTTGCGGTTTCGGGCTACTTCACCCCTCAGGGTGCCGCCGGCTTTGGTTGGTTCGCCTATCAGCCTCTAGCAAACACCACCTTCACCCCAGGCATTGGCGGTGACTTGTGGGTCTTTGGTTTGGCACTTAGTGGTTTTGGAACCATCATGGGTGGTGTTAACTTCATTACCACCATCCTGACCATGCGCGCACCTGGAATGACCATGTTCCGTATGCCGGTATTCAGCTGGAACGTTCTGGTTACCTCCATTCTGGTAATCATGTGTTTCCCTCCATTGGCCGCTGCACTGTTTGCCATGGGTGCGGATCGCCGCTTTGGTGCACACCTGTTTGACCCAGCTAACGGTGGCCCAATGCTGTGGCAGCACCTGTTCTGGTTCTTTGGCCACCCTGAGGTCTACATTCTTGCTTTGCCGTTCTTTGGCATCGTTTCGGAAATCTTCCCGGTATTTAGCCGTAAGCCAATCTTTGGTTACAAGACACTGATCTACGCAACCATTTCGATTGCAGCCCTGTCTATGACCGTTTGGGCACACCACATGTATGTCACCGGTGACGTGCTCCTACCATTCTTTGCCCTCACCACCATGCTTATTGCAGTTCCAACCGGTGTAAAGGTGTTCAACTGGATTGGCACCATGTGGCGCGGCTCTATCACCTTTGAAACTCCTATGGTTTGGGCTATCGGCTTCTTGACCACGTTCATTTTTGGTGGACTTACCGGTGTGATTCTGGCGTCGCCAACTCTGGACTACCACCTGAGCGACAGCTACTTTGTGGTTGCTCACTTCCACTACGTGGTCTTTGGAACCGTGGTATTCGCAATGTTCGCGGGATTCTACTTCTGGTGGCCAAAGATGACCGGAAAGATGCTCAACGAGCGTTTGGGCAAGATTCACTTCTGGTTACTGTTCATTGGTTTCCACGTGACCTTCCTGGTTCAACACTGGCTGGGCGTAATGGGCATGCCTCGCCGTTACTACTCCTACCTGCCTTCCGACGGGTTTGCTGAGTTGAACTTGATTTCCACCCTGGGAACGGTACTCCTGGCTCTGAGCATGATTCCGTTCCTGTGGAACGTGTACATCACTCACCGCAAGGGCAAGATGGTTGGGTTGAACGATCCATGGGGTTATGGCCGCTCGCTTGAGTGGGCAACCGCAAGCCCATTCCCACGCCACAACTTCACCTCGATTCCACGCGTTCGCTCGGAGTCGCCTGCGTTTGACCTGAACCACCCGGAGTTCGCCGCTCCTGAGGCCAAGGCAGAGAGCAAGTAGAAGGATAAACAATGAAGACTAACGCAAAACTCTTCTGGCTCCTAACCGCCTTCTATGCACTAGACGCAGTGGTTTACGGAATCTTCTCGTACAACACTTCGGTTGGCTCTGGTAACTTTGCCACCACCGGAAAGCATGTTGAGATCATTGGTACGGCGGCAATTGCCATGCTGGCATTCCTTTCGGGCTTTGTTGGTTTCTACGTTCAGAAGACCGCCAATCACACCGGGTTGCTTCCCGAGGATCGCCTAGACGCAAACATTGAAGACGGCGATGCCGAAATTGGCTTCTACAGCCCATGGAGCTGGTGGCCATTTGCACTGGGTATCTTTGGTGCATTGGCTTTCGCCTCGCTAGCAGTGGGCTTCTGGCTAACTTTCATTGCCATTCCTTTGGCCCTGGTCGCCGTCATCGGCTTTGTATTTGAGTACAGCCGCGGACAGCACGCTCACTAGTTTTATTTGCCCAAGGACCCGTCGTTGGCGGGTCCTTTCGCTTTAATGTCGATGGCTGCATTTACTCTGGAATCTCGGTTGGGGGATTCAAAGCAGGGGAGTGCACATTATGTTCGACTTACTAGTTCACGCAGTGGTTAGTGTCTTCAACTATCTCTGGGGCATTCTTCCGGACCTAACAAACCTGTTGTCCACCATGTTCTTTGTTGCGCTAGTCTCATCGGTCAAGCGCTCTGGCAAAGGAGACCGTTTCATTCGCGATCGCCCCGAAAACGCGCCAATGGGGCAGGCGGTAAGCCTCAACGAGTCGCTCAGTCAGTCGATGGATCACAGCGAGTATTTCGCGGAAATTGAACATGCCTATGAGGGTTTGGTGGAACCGGCTCTAGCGGTAAAGAGCTACCACATTCAGATCCAAGAGGACTTCGGCCCGCTTACCCGAGCCGTGGCCTGGCTGGGTATTGGCCCCGATCCCGTGGCCGCAGCAAAGAAGTTTCCTGATTTCCAGCAGGAATTGCTAGCCAGGTATCCAGAGGCAGCCAACTACAACGAGGCTCTCTGGATTCGCGAACGTGAGCAGCTTGAGCAACCCGACCTGGACTGGTTTGAGCGCTTGCTGATTTGGCTCGACTTGCTGCCAAGAAGGCAGCGCTAGCCACCGGTTAAAAACTAATCCGCCCAGAGCAATCTCAGGGCGGATTTGTTTTAGCGTTTGTTAGTGGAGCGCCTTTGCGCTTCCTCCGGCTACCTCATCGTGGTGAGCGTGAGCTGCGGCCAGTTCACCTGCGGTAACAGGAGCAACTCGATCCTCAAAGAAGAATCGACTCCAGGCGGCGCGAGCCTTGGCATTGAAGGTGATCTTGCCTACTGCGTTAGGACGCGCAATGGTTGGCTGGTAGTCCACAAAGTCAACCAGCTTGTACATTTCGTGCTCTGGCAGCGCCTCGTGAACCTCAATGTACTCACCGTGTGGCATACGAACAATGCGTCCGGTTTCGCGTCCGTGCAGAACAATCTCGCGGTCCTTGCGCTGCAAGCTGAGGCAAGTGCGCTTGGTAATGATGAATGCAACGATTGGCAGCACAATCAGCGAAATCTGCATCGCCGAGAGAACGTTGTTCAGGCTCAGCGCAAAGTGAGTTGCAATGAGGTCGGTAGAGGCACCGGCCCACAGCACCGCGTAGAACGTCATTCCGGCGGCACCAATTGCGGTGCGAACTGGGGCATTACGTGGACGGTCGAGCACGTGGTGTTCGCGCTTGTCGCCGGTAACCCAAGCCTCAAAGAATGGGTAGAGCATAACCGCGGCAAGAAGTAGCAACAGCACAATGATTGGAAGCAGAATGTTCCAGCTCCAGGTGTATCCGCCAACCTCAAACTCAAGGTGGCTTGGAGCCAAACGAAGTGCGCCATCGGCCCAACCGATGTACCAGTCAGGCTGGGTACCAGCCGAAACAGGCGATGGGTCGTACCCACCATACATCCAGATTGGGTTGATTGATACGGTTGCGGCAACCAGCATGAGCACGCCAAACACCAGGAAGAAGAATCCTCCGGCCTTAGCCACGTAAACCGGCATTAATGGGTAGCCAACAACGTTGTCGTCGCGGCGGCCAGGGCCCGAGTAGTGGGTGTGCTTGTGGATTACCACCATGAACAGGTGGATAACAATAAACACCAGGATCAGGGCTGGAATCAGCAGGATGTGCAAGCCGTAGAGGCGAGCAACAATATTGTGTCCCGGGAATTCTCCGCCAAACAGCATCGATGAAATGTAGGCGCCAATCACTGGCACACCCTTGATCATTCCATCGATGATTCGCAGACCGTTACCCGAAAGCAGGTCGTCTGGCAGCGAGTAACCGGTGAATCCACCGGCCATGGAAAGTACAAACAGCATGAAACCAACAACCCAGTTGATTTCACGTGGCTTGCGGAATGCACCTGTGAAGAACACTCGCATCATGTGCAGGCCTGCAGCCGCAACGAATAGCAGTGCCGCCCAGTGGTGCAGTTCACGCATGAGCAAACCACCGCGAACCTCAAACGAGATGTCAAGCGCCGACTTGTATGCAATTGACATCTCGGCACCCTTTAGAGGCCCGTAAACGCCGTCGTAAATCACGTCGGTCATGGCTGGCTGGAAGAAGAACGTGAGGAAGGTTCCGCTTAGCAACAGAACCAAGAAGCTGTAAAGAGCAACCTCACCGAGCATGAACGACCAGTGGTCAGGGAAGATCTTGCGACCAAACTCCTTGAGGATGCCGGCCATGCCAACACGCTCATCAAGGTAATTAGCGGTTCCTGCTAGGAAGCCGCCCTTCTTTGCGGTGCTGCTTGCGTTACTCATTTACTTTGCGCTCCCAGAAGCTAGGACCTACAGGCTCGGCGAAGTCGCCCTTGGCAACGAGGTAACCCTCGGCATCAACGGTGATTTGAAGCTGTGGCAATGGACGGCTGGCTGGGCCAAAGATGACCTCACAGTCGTTGGCCAAATCAAATGTGCTCTGGTGGCAAGGGCACAGCAGGTGGTGGGTGTGCTGCTCGTAGAGTGCAACCGGACAACCCACGTGGGTGCAAATCTTGCTGTAGGCAACAATGCCCTGGTAGCCCCAGTCGAGTTCCTTCTGGCTCTGAACTTCTGCAGGATCAATACGAACTAGCAGAACAGCCGCCTTGGCCTTCTGCTCCAAGTAGTCATCTGGGTGCTCCTCGGAGGTGAGACCCTCCGGGATCACGTGGAATACCGAACCGATGGTTAGGTCGGCCGCCTTGATTGGAGTGCCCGTTGGGTCGGTTGCAAGTCGGGTGCCTGCCTTCCACATTGTGTGGCGCAGGGTGCCCGAAGGATTTGGATCGGTGGTCATGTCCTTGAACAGAACCAGACCCGGCAGCGGGAACAGCGCCAGAGCGCCGTATAGGCTGCGGCGGATTAGTTTGCGACGGCTAAAGCCAGACTCCTGGTTGGCGAGGTTGATGATTTCAACCGCACGGGCGCGTACTTCCTCGGAGCCTCGAGCCTGGTGGCGCGATTCGGCAACCTCGGCGTCTGGCATGAGAGTCTTTGCCCAGTGCACTGCACCAAAACCAATGCCCAACATGCCCAGCGCAATGGCTACACCAACAAAGAAGGTGTTGTTGCGCACGGTACCGAGGTCATCGGTTAGTGGGAAGGCAAAGTAGGCAACAATCGCTGCCACGCTTCCCAGAATGCTCACCAAGAAGAAAGCGGTCACCTGGCGGCTGGCCGCCTTGGCGTGCTTTTCGCTCTTGTCGGTCATGCGCACGCGGTGCGGCTCAAGACCCGGATCGGCAATCTTGTCGGCTGGAACTACTGCGGTGCCGGCACTGTACACGTGCTCGTCATGCGAGTTTGCCGACGCAGGCTTTTTGCCCTTGTTGTCGCTCACTTGATTGCTCCCTTTATTAGTGGTGAAGATTAGTTGCTCTTGGCGCCAAGCCAAACGGTGATTGCAATGATTCCGCCAAGTAGGAAGATCCAGGCAAAGAGACCTTCGGCAACTGGGCCAATGTTCTCTAGGTCAAGACCGCCCACCGATGGGTGTTGCTGCAGGTAAACCAGGTAGGTAATGATGTCTTTCTTGTCCTGAGGGGTCAGGTTGGCATCGTTGAAAACCGGCATGTTCTGAGGGCCGGTGATCATGGCCTCGTACATTTCCTTAGGCTCGGTATCCTTCAGGGCTGGTGCGTACTTACCCTGGGTTAGAGCTCCACCGGCACCGGCAGCGTTGTGACACATTGCACAGTTGGTGCGGAACAGCTCTCCACCGCGGGTTGCATTGCCATCGGCGGCCACCATCGACTCGCTTGGAATTGCAGGGCCAGGGGCTAACGAAGCCACATAGGCCGCAAGAGCGGCAATCTGCTTGTCGGTGAACTGGGGGTCCTTAGCAGGCATCTGTGGGCCGCTTGCCTGTGCCGGCATACGACCCGATCCAACCTGGAAGTCCACCGATGCAGCACCAACACCAATTAGAGTTGGCGCGTTCTTGGTTCCCTCAGCGCTCTTGCCGTGACACGATGCACAGTTCGAGAGGAATAGCTTGTGACCTTCGTCCAGCTGGCTTGCCGAAGCAACGGTAGGGGACTGGTCTGCCTTGATTGCTGCGTTAGCGGCTGCGTAGCCACCACCGGTAAGCATGAGACCCGCTGCAATCACAATCGCCGCTGCGATTGGCTTGCGGCGCGAGAACTTAGCGCCCATTGAGTTGTTCTTGAACATGTGCTGTGTGCTCCGAATCGATTACTTCAAAACGTAGATGATGAGGAACAGGCCAATCCAGACCACGTCCACAAAGTGCCAGTAGTAAGAAACCACAATGGCGCCAGTTGCCTCGTAGTGTCCAAACTTCTTGGCTGCAAAAGTCTTACCAACAATAAGCAGGAACGCCACCAAACCACCGGTAACGTGCAGTGCGTGGAATCCGGTGGTGATGTAGAACGCGCTGGTGTAGCTGTTGGCGTCGAAAGTCATGCCCGACTCGGTAATGAGGTTTGTGTATTCCCAAACCTGTCCGGCAACAAAGATTGCTCCCATCACGTACGAAACCAGGAACCACTCAACCATTCCCCACTTCATTGGGGACTTTCCCGTGGCCCGTGGCTGCATGCGCTCGGCGGCGAAAACACCAAACTGCGCTGTGAACGAAGAAGCAACCAGAATCAGGGTGTTGGTTAGCGCAAATGGAACGTTCAGGTTCTTGGTCATGTCAGCCCAGAGTGCAGGAGAGTTGGCCTTGAGGCTGAAGTACATGGCGAACAGACCGGCAAAGAACATCACCTCGCTTCCAAGCCAAACAATGGTTCCAACAGCGGTGGAATTTGGTCGGTTAATGACGGGTGCAGAATGCTGCGACACTGGCATGGAAGTCATATTCCAAGCATAGCCATCCGAGTGTGTGATGTTGCCCATTTTGCGCCCGAAAACTCGGCTTTTTGGAACGATTTTCCGCTTTGGGTGAGTCGGCAACCCTGCCCTAAACTTTTGCTATGAATGCACCGCTTACCTGGCCACTGATATTGGGTCGTTTGCTGGAAAAAACCGACCTAGATCGCGCCTCCGCGAGTTGGGCCATGGACCAAATCATGTCGGGCGACGCATCGGACTCTCAGGTTGGGGCGTTCATGATGGCTTTGCGCTCAAAGGGCGAGTCGGTAGATGAACTGGCCGGCTTGGTTGACGTGATGCTGGAACGCTCGGTAATTCTTGACACGGGCAACAACGCCGTTGACATTGTTGGAACCGGCGGAGATTTGGCCGGCACAGTGAACGTGTCATCGATGGCTAGCATTCTGACCGCAGCAAGCGGCATCCCAGTCATGAAACACGGCAGTAGGTCGGCAAGCGGCAAAACTGGTTCTAGCGAAATGCTTGAGGTGCTGGGCATTCGTCTAGACCTTTCGCCAGAGCGAGTAGCCGATGTATTCCGTGAAATTGGTCTCACCTTCTTCTTTGCACCGGTGTTCCACCCAGCCATGCGTCACGTGGCGCCTATTCGCAAGGAACTTGGTGTGCCAACAACCTTCAACTTCTTGGGTCCCCTGGCAAACCCCGCTCAGCCAATTGCCACCAGTTTGGGAGTGGCAAACGCCAAGGTTGCACCACTTATGGCCGCCGAAATGGCGGCTCGTGAACGCACGGGGCTGGTTTTCCGTGGTTCCGACGGCCTGGATGAACTCACCACCACCGGCACGAGTCGCATCTGGCAGGTTTGCGGGGGAGAGGTCACCGAGCACACGCTCGATCCACGAGATTTCGGCTTTGAAACCGCTACCTCGGCCCAGCTGGTTGGCGGCGACCCACATTTCAATGCCCAAGTGGCGCGTGACGTTTTTGATGGAAACACCGATGGCAACCTCGGCGCGGTTCGCGATATCGTGGTGCTCAACGCCGCGGCGGGTGTGGTTGCATACGAACTCGCAAAGGATTCAACGCGCGTTGATGTTGACCTGAATGTGCGTTTCCAAGACTCCATTGAGCGGGTCACTCGTGCGCTGGATTCCGGGGAGGCTCGCGCCAAGCTCAGCGAGTGGGTTGCAGTAACCCAGGCCTAGGCGGTCAGCTACTCGACTGAGTGTTTGAGGCACTCCGCGCGGCTATAACCACGTCAACTTGCGAGTTTATTGTTTATCGTTATTATTGAAAAACGATAAACAGCACTCGTTAGGGGAACCGTGGACATAACGCTTCTAGTCAATTTCCTAGGGCATACGTTTGGCCGTTGGGCCGTTGACGCATTCATGATCTTGTTACTGCTAATCCCAGTTTTTGCCATGTTTGAAGTTGTGCAGGGGAGTACCCCCGGCTTACTTGGTAAACGACTCCGATTCAATACGGTGGTAGCAGTTAGAAACTGGTCATTTCTTGCGCTAACGCTGGGCACCTTCTCATTTATTGGCAAGGCCTACCAGACAATGACAGATCGCGATGTTTTTACCGACAGCACGGTAGCAATTTCACTATCGGGAACCAACTGGCATATCGCTCACAATCGCGGTCAACACGCCTACATCCATAACGCTTGGTTTGAGGCTAAGGGACTGAATATGGCGAATCTCAGTTTTTCCACCCGTGAGTTGATTGTGTTGAGAGATTTCGCGGGTCAGGTTACCTACCTTGGTCTTGCAGCCGTACTGTTTGTGCTTTGCGCTAGCGCCTATCGAGGGAAGCCTTTCAACGCGCTGGTCGTCAAAGGCCTCTACTCCTATGCGGCCATCATTGCCATTGCCCAAACCGGGCTGCAGTATTTACAAGGAAGACTTTCTGGCGTTTTGGCAGACGAGGTGGCAATTCTTGGCGATAGGAATCTTTATTTGGCCTGGCCCCAAGGCGGAACCTACAGCTATCCAGGATGGCAGTTTGCCGCGGCAATCCTGTTGATTGCGCTGGCTCAAATATTTAAGCGCGGCGAATCACTTCAGCGCGAAACGGAAGGTCTAATCTAATGGGCATTAACTGGGTGGCGGTAATTGCGTTGGCTTGGATCCCCGTTGTGGCTGTAATCGCGGCGTATCTGCTTATAAAACGACTAAATCTGTCGAACGCGGTGTCGCTGGTCAAGGTCGCGTCTGTTCTTATTGGGGGAGTGACGCTAGCCATGAGCCTTTCTACAGTGCAGCGTTATGTATTCTCAACCCAAGCATATATTCCGCTAAACGTTAAGCAGTTCTGGCCAAGAACTCCGGACTGGATGTATCACACCACTAACGCAACCGCACAAGTTGTAGGCGGTGGGTTCACTCAAGCCAAGGTGGTTGTTGAGGGTCTAAGCGTGGTCTCAAAGGTCATGTTGTCGTTAAGTTCCCTTGCTTTTGCCACGGTGGTACTACTGGCTTGCTGGCAGGCCTACGCCATTTCACGTGAAATCGAAAAGGGTGAGCAATTCAAAGACCGCATGCCGGGGAGACTCACCTGGAGCGGAGTAACAATCATCGTTGTTGGAATGTTGGGACAGATTGCTAACGTGCTCGGCACTAACTACGCGGCACAAGATATTTTTGGAAATACTTCTGGCTATGGTTGGCAACAGTCTCAAAGCGGCGTGGGTCCGGCGCTAGTAAGCAACCCACTGGTAACTGTAAACGGTAACAATTTGAGCGATCAGTTGGTTTTTGGAATCGTGCAAAATGGTGCCGGAGCCAGCCTGGAATTCTGGCCAATGGCGATTGGTCTCGTTCTGTTGGTGCTTGCCCGTGTGTTCAAGCGCGGCGAAGAGCTTGCCGATGAAACCGAAGGCCTGATTTAGTTATGTCAACCAACGGATACATAGAGTGCAGGCTCACCGAGCTGCTGGAGGAGCGCGGTATGACGCTCTCGCGGCTCAGCGAGTTGGTTGGTGTGACCATTGTGAATCTTTCGATTCTCAAGAACAACAAGGCCAAGGCAATCAGGTTCAGCACGCTAGAAGCCATTTGCCAGGCGCTGGATTGCGAGGTTGGCGATCTGCTCGTGATAACCAAAGTTGAGGTAAACCTGCCGGAGTAGCTAGCCAGCAAGACTGCCCAAAGTGGAGGGGTCATTCAGGCGAGTGGCCCCTTTAGCCGATAATTCCACTACTTGACATAATGTTCATTATCGGAAATCGACAATGATTATCAGGGGCGGGTTTTTAGGTAATCCAGCAATCCCGGCGGTCCAACATGCACACCATGTTCAACCAGGTCTGACACGCTCCACCAGCGATGCTCCAGAACGTCTCGGTGTTCATCCTTGGTCCAGCCGGAGTTATCCAGTGCGAATCGATCGTCCACGCAAAGCTCGTAGAAATACGCAATACCGGTTTCGAAGCGACCATCCACCCAATCGGCTCGGAACCTAATGGTGTGAACAATCTCGCCCAAGTCTGCAGGTCGAACCAACAGTCCGGTTTCCTCGGCCAATTCACGCACCGCTGCATCGATGATTGTTTCCCCGGCATCTATGCCGCCGCCTGGAGTCAGCCAGCGTGGCTCAACGCCCGTTCCCGGATCCCAAAGCGTGTACATGAGGAAGTATTCGCCTACCGAGTTTGTGAGTAGTACTCGCGCGGTCTCACGATGCTTGGCGTGATTGGGCCCCTCCGGGGTCTCGGGCCTGTGCTTCTTGGGCACTTTGTAACTGCTTGACATAACGATTTGCTTGACATAACTCTGCGCTAGGCTACTTCGCCAGCCAGTCATCCGATTTTCCGGAATCCGAGGGCTTTCCTGTGCCAGCGGCTGCTGCTCCAGGCTTCTTAGCCGTTGCAATACCAAACACCCGGAACGACAGCTGCATCAGGTAGCCGATACCTATGGCAAAAATCAGTGTGCCTTCGCGCACCTGTCCCCCAAGTACCCAACCAATGACTAGAACGGTTGCTTCAATCGCGGTTCTAACCTGCCAAAGCGGCCGCTTCAGCAGGCGCTGCGAGGCCACAATGAAACCGTCACGCGGGCCAGAGCCCAGGTTAGAACTGATGTACAGGCCGGTAGCGGTGGAAAGAACCAGCATTCCCAGTATGAACATGGCTAGCTGCTGCCAGTAAGTATCCATCGATGGAAGTATTGGAAACACCGTGTCTGCAAACAAACCAATGAGAATGGCGTTCAAGACTGTTCCGATTCCCGGTTTCTGTTTGAGCGGGATCCAGAGCAGTAAGACCAGCGCGCTAACAATGATGGATGCAACGCCGTAACTGATCTTGAGCTGGAGCGAAATGCCCTGGGCTAAAACGTCCCAGGGTGGAATGCCTATCTTGGCGTGCACCATCAACGCAATTCCCCAGCCGTAAAGATAAAGACCAAGTAAAAGCTTGGCTAGGCGGGTAGTTAGATTGGCGCGCATGTTGCTAGCCTAACCACATGGCATACCTCTACCCCACCAATGCACCGCGCGTTCTAGCGCATCGGGGTTTGGCTCTAGCTGCAAACGGTGATTTGCTAGACGAAAACACCATTCCGGCATTTCGAAGGGCCGTTGAGGCAGGGGCTACGCATATTGAGAGCGACATTCAGGTAACCGCCGACGGCGTTCCCGTGCTCTTTCACGACAACACTTTGCTGCGCGTCGCTGGAATCGACCGTGCAATAAACCAAATTGACATGGCCGAAGTTAAGCAAATCAAGCTGATGCACGGTGGCACAATTCCCACCCTCGAGTCTGCGCTTCAAGAGGTGCCACATGCCCTGTTCAACCTTGATTTCAAATCAGAAGAAGCCCCCAAGGCTGGCGCGGCCGTGATTCTGGAGCAGAAGGCGCAGGAGCGCATCCTTGTTGCCAGTTTCAGCGAATCACGAAGGTCGGCTGCCGCAATGCTGCTGCCAGAATCCGCTACTTCGGCCAGCGGAGAGATGGCTGCGTTGGCTAGGCTCACATCGATGTTTGGTCATTTTGGACTGAAGCAGGCGGTATCCGGCGTCCAGGCACTGCAGTTGCCAACTCGCTCCGGCCCTTTCCGTTTTGACTCCGCCCGCTTTATTGGCGCACTTGCCGATCTTGGGGTGGAAACGCATTTCTGGACCATAAATGACCCAGCTGAAATGAAACGCCTGGTAGCGCTTGGCGCGGCCGGCATTGTTACTGATCGTGCCGATTTGGCGGTGCGGGCCCTGGGCCTTTAGTGAGCGCTGGGCCTTTAGTAAGCACTGGGTCTTTAGGGGGCGCACCGGGTAACTAGCTCACCAACCATCCACCACTCCCCTGTTTTAACAGGGTTTTCCCAGCAAAATCGGAATGATTTTCCATTTTTGTTTGTTTTATTTGGCGATACAAAGGCCTCAAAAGGGCCGCCCTACAGGTGACTTACGGAGGAACCATGGCACAGCAAACAATGCGCGGAATGCGTCTCGGAGCCCAAAGCCTAGAGAACGAGCGAGGTGTTGTGCTTGAGGGTAGAAGCGCTCACAGTTATCAATGTGCCGATGGTCACGTAAGCGAACTGATTTTTGCGGCCGATGCCGATGTTCCAGCACTCTGGGAGTGCAAGACCTGTTCTAAAGATGCGGTACTAGTTGAAGAAGGCAAGTCGGTTGACCTTGGTCTCTTGACCGAGAAGACCCCCAGATCGCACTGGGAAATGCTGCTGGAACGTCGCTCTCTCGATGAGCTTGAAGAGATTTTGCAGGAGCGCTTAGAGGTTTTGCACGCAAAGCGTGCGGCTGGAGCAGCCAGTAGCGAAGAGCGCTAAGCCACCATCGGTGCCGGTCTCCCCTGGCCACAAATCCAAGTGGCTAAGGGCTACCGCTTGCCTACCAGGCGCTGCAATCCCCAAAGGGTAACTCGAGTCAATGCCTCAAAAACAATGGCCCGGCTCATTTTGGAAACGCCAGTCTCTCGTTCCACAAAGGTAATTGGCACTTCAACTATGCGTGCGCCTGCCTGCCAGCTGCGATAAGCCATTTCAACTTGAAATGAATAGCCAGCCGAGGCCACGTGGGCGCGGTCAAGATTGCGCAAGAATGCTGCCCTGAACACTCTGAAACCGGCGGTTATATCTCGGACACCGGCGCCCAACATTACTCGAGCGTAGGCATTTCCTATTCTGCTAATCAGTTGACGACTCAGCGGCCAGTTTTCAATTTTGCCGCCTGGAACCCAGCGCGAACCAATTACTAGGTCAGCCTCGAGAGCCGCATTCAACAGCTTGGGTAGGTCTTGAGGGCGATGGCTCCCATCGGCGTCCATTTCACAAATAAACCCGTAATCTCTATCCAATCCCCAGAGGAAACCTGCCAGATAGGCCGGACCGAGCCCGTTCTTCTCCGAACGATGTAATACGCTTACGCGACTGTCGGTGGCCGCGATTGCCTCAACCAAGACTCCGGTGCCGTCGGGGCTGTTGTCGTCAACCACCAGCACGTCAATGTCCGGAACGGTTGCCAGCAACTTGCCGAGCATTTGTTCAATGCCGCTCGCCTCGTTGTAGGTGGGCATAACTACCAGAGTCTTCAAAAGGCAACCTTCCGTTCTCTGAGGAGCCTAGGCAGAAATTCTGGAAGTTGGCTGAACACTTGGGTCACGTTTCAATCTGCGCCAACAGGCATCGATGATTACCAAGGCGACCATGGCGCCGGCCAAAATATCCACCCACCCGTAGAAACGCATGGCTGGCGTGATCCCGCTGCGTAACTGAACGGTTTGCGAGATGTAACCGCGCTTGAAGGCGGGTATTCGCTGCGTTACATTGCCGTTAGCATCGATGAACTCGGTGACACCAACGGTACTCACGTGCACCACGCTGCGACCGGTGGCAACGGCCTGAAGTCGAGCCAGTGGTTCCTGCTGGTAGGTTTCGGCGGTGTGACCAAAGTCGGAGTTATTGGCCTGGCTGAGAATGAGCTTGGCGCCTTGGGTAACGAGATTGTGGGGCACGTCATCAATGGCGATTTCAAAGCAAATCAGCGAACCAACCTGGGTTTTTGCAATGTCAAAAACACCCGAACGAGTGCCAAAAGTGAAGCCA
>Ga0228702_1000437_pt1 | contig 32619 bp, 49 predicted proteins | sample McNCre217_Aug_MG_2_FD_178018 | JGI IMG/M metagenome (GOLD analysis project Ga0228702, IMG submission 178018) | Freshwater microbial communities from McNutts Creek, Athens, Georgia, United States - 20-17_Aug_MG | ecosystem: Environmental > Aquatic > Freshwater > Creek | place: USA: Georgia...
CGGGCCGTGTGTTCGCTACCGACCACGCGGTGCTCGACGCCCTCGACGCCGCTGGCAAGCCGATGGCCCCCGCCGACATCCGGCGCGCCCTCGGGGTGCAGTCGTCGCTGGGCCGGTCCCTGCAGCGGCTTGAGGTCGCAGGGCTGGTGCGACGCGAGGGGGCGCTATGGTCGCCGGTCTGATACCCCACCGCTGGCAGCTCGAGGCCCACGACCTCGCCATGGCGGCGCTACGCTCGGGGCGACGCAACGTCGTGCAGGCCTGTACCGGCAGCGGGAAGTCCATCCTGCAGTCGCTGGTCGTCCGCTCGGTATGGGCCTCGCCTCGCCTGCAGCCCGCCGACGTCGTCGTGGTGCTCTGCCCTACCGAGGCGCTGGTCGAGCAGCTCGCCGCCACCCTGTCGGCGCATTCTGACTCGCGGGTCGGTCGGTGGTACGGCAGGCGCAAGGAGCTGACCGGAAGGCAGACCGTCGTCTGCTGCTCGGCGTCCCTGCAGGGCCTCGCCGACGCGCTGCTGGTCGAGGGGCGGCGCTGCGTGGCGCTGCTGGTCGACGAATGCCACCGTGGCCTCGCCAGCGACGACGCCCGCGCCGCGCTCGATGCCCTCGCGCCGCTGACGCGTCTAGGGTTCACCGCTACGCCATGGCGGACTGATAGCGCCATCCCCGGCTGGGACGCGCCGCTGCTCTACCGCTACCGGCTGTCCGACGCCCTGGCCGACGGGGTGGTGGTGCCGCCCGAGGTCGTCTACTGGCGTGGCGAGGATGGGGTGTGCGTCGACGACGCGCTGCTGGCGATGCTGGCCGAGCACCGCCCCGAAGGCCCCGGCATCGTGTCGGCCGTCGACGTCGCCGACGCCCGCGCCACCGCCGAGCTGCTGACCTCGCGGGGCTGGCCTGCCGAGGCCATCTACGGCGAGCAGTCCGCGCACCGACAGGCGGCGCTGCTGGAGGCCCTGCGCGTCGGTGCGCTGCGATGCCTCGTCCATGTGCGACTGCTGCAGGAGGGGGTTGACCTGCCGTGGCTGCGCTGGCTCGGCATGCGCGTCCGACGCACCGCGCTGGGTCAGGTGCAGGAGGTCGGGCGAGTGCTGCGCCGTGCGCCCGGCAAGGACCGGGGCATCATCCTCGACCCGCTGTGTCAGTCGCCGGTCGCGGCGTTCTACAGCGCCGAGGCCCTGGGGGCATGGGAGGCTGAAGCAGAGACCGAGACCCGCCCCCGTGACCCGCTGCCGCCCGCCATCCGACCGCTACCGCTGGCCGTCGCCGTCGATGACCTGCGCGCATGGACGGTCGCGCTGCGCTCGCTCGCTCCGGCGGCGGGGCTAAGCCTCCAGCCCCCGCGCACCGTCAGCCGAGGGCCAGCCACCGAAGCGCAGGTGCGGGCGCTGGCCTCGTTCGCTGACCGCCCCCACGGTGCGTGCAGCCGGTTCCCCGCCGCCGTGCGCGACGGGCTGCGCGAGCTATGCCGAGGCGCTGCGGCCCTCGACCGAACCACCGCCGCTGAGCTGCTCGACGTGCTGGTGGCCGTAGGGCAGGCCCTGTCCGCATCAGTCGGCCGTCATGGGTGGTCACGCGCATGGCGCTGGCCGGATGCCGTGCCGCTGGCTACTCTCCAACCGGCGGCGCTTGCCGCACTCACGACCACCGCGTAAAAGCAAAGAGGCACGGGCGACCAGACCCGTGCCTCAGGAGCAACCATGAAGGCCGACCAAGCCCTCGGGGGCAGCGTACCCCGACCCGGACCAGCACGCAATACCCCCGACGCCCTGCTGCGCCTGCAGGACCTGCGCGACCAGCTGCTCGCCGAGCGCCCCGACGGCATCGAGGCATGGCGGCGCTACCTCGTCGACCACTGGCCCGCCGACTCTGCGGCGCTCGCTGGCCTCGGGTACGACGACGCTGTGCTGGCCATCGACGCCATCGGGTCCGCCCGAGGGTTCTCGGGCAAGGCATCGCAGATGCGCGCCCATCTGCGCCGGCTAGAGCGCGAGCAGCGCCGAGTCGCCCGCCGCCACGTAAGCACCGAGCGGTACGCGCTGGACCTCGACTTGAACCAGTTCCAGCAACCGAAGAGGCACATCTCTAACGTGCAGGCGGTCCTTGAGGGCGACCCCGACCTGTCGGCCCGTGTTGCGTGGTCCGAGTTCAGCGAGCAGCTCGAAGTCGACGGGCAGGCCGTGACCGACGTCGCTATCACTGACCTGCAGCTGGCGATGCATGCCCGCTATCAGCTCGACCCCGGCCCCGACATGCTGCTGCGGGTCGCCGAGCGCCATGCCCGACTGCACCGGTCATACCACCCCGTGCGAGCCTACCTAGAGGGCCTGCGCTGGGACGGGGTGCCGCGCTTGGGGCGACTGCTCGCCGACTACCTCGGGGCCGAGGACACGCCGCTGCACGCTGCCTACAGTACCAAGACACTGGTCGCACTGGTGCGCCGTGTCATGGACCCCGGCTGCAAGGTCGACACCGTGCTCATCCTGCAGGGCAGGCAGGGCCGAGGCAAGTCCACCGCGCTGCGGGTGCTGGCTGGTCAGTGGTTCGCCGACGGCGAGCTGGACCCCGGCACCAAGGATGCCCAGATCCTGCTGCGCGGCGTCTGGCTCTATGAACTCGGCGAGTTTGAGAAGTGGCTCAGCCGCTCCAACCTCGCCACCATCAAGGCCCTCGTCACCCGACAGGTCGAGACCTACCGCCCACCCTACGGTCGCTGCGCCATCGAGCAGCCGCGACAGGTCGTGTTTGTGGGCACGACGAACGCAGACGAGATCCTGACCGACCCAACGGGGCACCGCCGCTTCTGGGTGGTGCGCACTGGCGACATCCAGCTCGACGCCCTGCGCCGCGACCGCGACCAGCTGTGGGCCGAGGCGGTCGCTGCATGGACGGCAGGCGCCGAGACCTACCTGACCCCCGAGGAGGTCGAGGCCCACGCCACCGCGTCGACCGAGTTCGAGGCCGAGGACCCCCGGCAGTCGGTGCTGGCTGGCTGGCTCGCCGAGCAGTTTAGCGACGGCTGGACCACGGCCCACATCCTGCAGCATGCGCTCGGCCTCGAGACCGCCAAGGTCAAGGGCAGCGACGGTCGCGAACTGGCCACGATGATGCGCCGTCTAGGCTGGGTCAACCGGCGCAGCGGCACCGGCATGCACCGTGCTCAGCGGTGGTATCGAGCCTGACCGCAAAAAAGATGCGCCGATGGCTTTACAGCCTAGGCGCAGTGGGTAATAACGTCAGCACAAGGAGCGACCATGACCATCACCAACACGCAGATGACCCTTGCCCGCCAGCTCGACGCTCTGGCACCCTCCACCATCACCTACGGCGGCAAGGCCTACCGCCGGTCGTCCATGCTGGCAGAGGACGACGGGCTGACCTTGCGTCAGGACTACATCGCCCGCAAGGCTCGCGGCGCATACATGGGTGACAAGGTGTGTTTCAAGGTCAGCTACGACCTCGGGTCGGACACCTACGATGTCGACTCGTCCCACTTCGACGGAAAGACGTTCTGCGTCACCGACCGCAAGTCGTACAGCTACATCTACACCGAGCAGCTCGCTGGCCTCGGCGAGATGGTCTGACCCACACCTAACCCCCACAAGGAGCGACCATGACCCACGGCTATATCGCCGAGCGCAAGCCATACGACCACCAGCCCACGGCCCTGCCTGTCTACCCGACCGGCGAGGGCTGGCGGACCACCGAGGGCGACCGTGTGCGCCCCGGCACCCACATCTACGGCTGCCAAGCCGACGCCATCACCGCATTCTACCGCCGACTGCCTGCGCCTCGCCGCATCGCAGTGGCACGCTGAGGAGCTACACCATGACCAGACTGTCACCCGAGGCCCTGTGGAACGTCGCCGAGCGCGTGCACAAGGGCGGCATGTTCGCCGCAAAGTTCAAGTCTGCCGAGGCCGTCTACACCGCCATGCTGCTGATGCAGGAACTGGGGTTCGAGGCGGTCAGTGGCCTGTCGTCGGTGCACATGATCCACAACGTGCCCGCCCTGTCCAGCCGCGCCCTGCTCTCGCTGCTGCTGCGCCGCGGCTACGACCTGACATGGCATGAGCGCAGCGACACCGCCGCCGAGGTCACCGTGCGCCACCCCGACCGCACCGGCGAGCACCGGGTGCGCTACGGCATCGACGACGCCAAGCGGGCGGGCCTGCTGTCGAACCGCGCCTGGGCGAACATGCCCCGGTCGATGCTGACCGCCCGCGCCCTGTCCGAGCTGGTGTCCAGCTGGTGTGCCGACGTCCTGGGCGGCGCCACCATCTACACCGAAGAGGAGGTCGGCGACTTCGCCAAGCCTGCCGTTCCGCCGCCCCCGCCCGAGCAGCCCGACCACGCCAAGCGCATCGAGGCGGCTATCGAGTGGCTGACGCGACGCGGGCTGATGGCCGTCGCCGTCGCCGAGTACGGCCCTACCGAACAGTGGGACGATGCCGTGCTGGCTGACCTGCGCTCGCTCGCCCGCCGCCACGAGGCGACAGCCAACCGCAGCGAGGCGACCCCATGACCGCCCCGCGCATCATCTCCGCCTATCAGGCCGAGGAGCTTAGGCGAGTATCCGACGCCGCCGCCGAGAATGAGGCCGACCGGCTGCGCGCCGAGGTGGCGAGGCTATCCGCCAGCCGCGACCGCTGGCGAGTAGCGGCGGGTAGGGTGGCGGATACGATGTGCCCCGAGTGCGGGCCAGCCGTCGAGGTCGACGAGGACGGATGCTGTATCTGCTGCGGCAACGGGGCGATGGGGGCCTATGCCACCGAGCGCGCCGATCTCATCCGCGCCGCCGAAGCGGCGGATCGTGACGCCATGTTTCGCGAGGTGGCCCCATGACCCCCCGCATCATCACCGCCGACGAGGCCCGCGTGCTGCGCGAGGCTGCTACGCCGGGGCCGTGGAGAGTGACGGACTACGATACCGTGGCTCCGTCTATCGGATGCGGCGGCTGGGATATTGCCGTCGTCCACGGCGACGACGACGGGAGACCGTGGGATGCCGACGATTCCGAGCCAGTTGCGCCGCTGCCTCTTTCCGACGCCGCCCTCATCGCCGCTGCCCCCGACCTCGCCGCCACGGTCGAGGCGCCGCACGCCGAGGTGGCGAGGCTTCGGGCGCTCGTTCGGGAGGCGTACCGCGAAGGCTTCGCGGCCAGCGACGAGATGGGATGGCATAGCGACGACTCTGCCAGCGAGACACGATGGCTTGCGTCGGCTGCGCGTGCTGCGCTGGAGGTGACCCCATGACCGCCCCGCGCATCATCTCCGCCTATCAGGCCGAGGAGCTTAGGCGAGTATCCGACGCCGCCGTCGAGGGCATGACGGCGGCCGGCGCAGGCGAGCGAGAGACACGCGCCGCCGTGCTGGTGCGCGACCTTGCCGCGTCCGTCGTGGCGCTGCACGCAGAGGTCACGCGGCTGACGGCACTGGTAGAGGACCAGCGCTGGGATGCTCGCGATGATGTCCGTATCGCGGGGCTGTGTGAGCGCAGCCGCATCGCCGCGTGGCTGCGCCGCAAAGCCATGGTGGGCCTCACCGCTGGCCTGCCCCAAACCCCCACCCTGCTGGCCCTGCTGTCCTATGCAGACGCCATCGCCAAAAACCACACAGAGGACTGAACTATGCACTGCGAAGTTACACTAATCGGCAACCTCGGGCGCGACCCCGAGGTCAAGACCTCCAACGCTGGCACCGCCTGGGCTACCCTGTCGGTCGCCACCACCCGCCGAGCCAAGGATGGCGACGCCTGGGCCAACGTCACGGAATGGCACGCGGTCAAGGTATTCGGGCGCGAGGCTGAATGGCTCGGGCGCGATGCCCGCAAGGGGTCGCAGGTGTATGCCGTCGGGCACATCGAGACCGAGCGGTGGACCGGCAAGGACGGCACCGAGAAGCAGCGACAGGTCATCGTGGCGCGGTCCTGCCGCGTGCTCGGCAGTCGCGGCGCGCAGGCAGAGGCTGCTCCCAGCACGGCCCACGGCGGCGGGGCGTCCGACGACGACATCCCGTTCTGAGAAAAGATGCGTCTAGGGCTTTGCGGTGCGGACGGGGTGGGTTATAGCGTCAGCACAAGGAGCGACCATGACCACCATCGACCACGCAGCCAAGCCCTACGAAGTCATCGTCCAACGCGCCTGCAAGGAGCGCAACCTCTGGTCGGTTGGCCTCATCCAAGAGGCTGGCGTCGTCATCTACATCGAGGCCATCGAGCAGCTTGCGGCCTTCTACGCGTTCAACCGGCTGGCGGCATGCGTGACGCTGAGCCAGCAGGATGCCATGATGACCGAACTCATCGAAGCCTGACCACCCACCCACAAGGAGCGACCGACCATGAACGACTACACCATGACCACCCTGCTGACCCGCACCGACCGCGACGTCGAGGTGCAGCTGACCCTGCGCGCCGAGACCCGCGCCATCGACCTGACCGGCGCGTGGTGGCGTGACACCGGCGAAGGCACGCAGCTCAGCGATGCCGAGTTCAGCGAGGTCTACGACAACCTGCACGCCATCGTCTACCGCGCCACCCGCCGCAAGGTGCGGTTTGCCCACGAACTGCCCCGCCGCCGAGTGCGCGCCGTCCGCGTCTGCCCCTCCACCCTGCCGTTCTGATAGGAGCGACCACCATGCGACCCAGCCATCTGACCCTCGCCGCCGACCACTGCCCCCACGCCGTCACCCTGTCCGAGCAGGGCGCGCCCCGTGACGAGTCAGTGTTCGCCGTCGGCATCGCCGCCCATGCGTTCCTCGAGCACTGGGCCGTCCGCGAGGACTGGCCCCAGCTCGCCGCTTGCCTCGCGACGCAGGGCACGCCCCACGCCGCCGACCCGCACCCGCCGCTGCCGCTCGAGGCGGTGCAGGAGGGCATGACGCTCGCTGGCCGTTGGCTCGACACCCACGGCACGCCGCCGAGCGCCTGCATCATCGAGCAGTCGTACAGCGACGGGGTGGTCGGCACCCGCGTTGACGTCGCGTGGTACACGACCCCGACGTCCCTGCTCATCCGCGACTACAAGTCATCGTGGGCCGCTGACGCCTCGACCGTGCTGCGCGTGCAGGCTCAGGTGCAGGTCATCGCCTCACTGGCCGAGGACCCCGAACTGCAGGAGGTCCGCGTCGAGGTCGCCAACCTGCGCACCCGTCAGCTGCACGGCGAGACCATCCAGCGCGACGACCCCCGCGTGGCGATGTGGCGCGCCACCCTGCACGCCGCTGCTGATGCCCTCAGCGGGCCGCGCAAGGCCTCCCCTGGCGCTCGGTGCCTCGGGTGCCCCTACGTGCTGTCCTGCGAGCCTGCCGCCGCCCTGAAGGCCAACGGCGACGTCGTAGAGCGATGGGCGGTCGCCGCCGCCGAGGCCAAGGCGCTGGAGCCTCTAGCGCGTGCTGCGACGCAGGAGGCCCCCGCCGCCGGGGTTGGCTGGTACGCCACCGAGCAGCGCGAGCTACGCGACGACGCGCCGCAGGCCATCGCCGCCGCTCTGGACGGTCGACCGCTGGCCGAGGTGCTCGGCGCCGCCCGCCTCGGGGTGACGGCCGTTGAGGCCCTGGGCAAGGTGCTCTTCCCCGGCCGAACCGAGGCCAAGGCCCGCGCCGCTTGGGTGTCGGAGCTAGTGCAGGCTGCGCCTGTCCGGCGGTGGGGCCGACTGCCCGATGAGAAAAGTTGAGCGGGTGGCTTTACAGCCTAGGCGCAGTGGGTAATAACGTCAGCACAAGGAGCGACCATGACCACTACGAAGATGACCGCAACAGAGCGCGCACATAGGGCACACGGTGCCATGCGTGGGCTACTCGACAGCTACGGTAAGGGCCAGCGCAGCGCGCAGCGCGCCGCAGGACACTGCAGGCAGGTCGCCGACCTGCTCGACGACGTCGCCTACTGGGCCGAAGAGGCGCTGAGCGACGGCGAGATGACCCCGGCAGAGCACCTCGAGCTGATGCGCGACGCCGCCATCCTGAACGCGCTGATGGCCTCGTCCATGCTGGCGGTGCTGGCATGACCGCCTACCAGCCCGACCTGTTCGCTCAGGTGCTCGTCCACCCGCCCGGCTCGCTGGCCGACGTCGCCGCCCACGTGGCGCTCGCCCTGGTCTGCGGTCTGCCCGTCGTTGGGTTCTTCGCGGCGACGGCGCCGTGGTGGCGAGGTGAGGCATGACCTCGCTCCCACCCATCCCCGCCCACCTGCCCGCGTGGCAAGCGAGGCACCTTGCGTGGCTGGCCTCGCGGGGTGAGCCGACCCGGTACGCCGTGCCGGATGGCACCGTGGCGGAGCGAGCGGACCTAACCGGGGCCGTCCTGAATCGGGCCGATCTGCGCTGGGCCAACCTGACCGGGGCAGACCTGACCGGGGCCCGCCTATACAGGGCCGACCTGACCGGTGCTGTCCTGACCGGTGCCCGCCTGACCGACGCCGTCCTGCGCGGGGCCAACCTGAGCGGGGCCGACCTGACCCGGGCCGACCTGTACTGCGCCGACCTGACCGAAGCCAACCTGACGAAAGCCAACCTGACCGAAGCCGACCTGTACAGGGCCGACCTGGACTTTGCTACCGGGATCGCCTCTATCGGTCCAGTGGGCCGCGACTGTCGCACCATCCACGCCGTCGCGCACGACGACGGCCCGCGCATTCAAGCCGGGTTGTGGTGGGGCACGGTCGACGACACGATCGAGCACATCAAGGACAGCTACGACGACGACCACGCCGAACGTGACCGCTACGTCGCGGCGGTGCGGGCCGTGGCTGCGCTGGTGTCGCCATGATCCGCTGGATCAACAACCCTTCCTGCACGGTCGCGTCCGGCTTCCGGCGTGAGAAGGATCGTCTGTGGTTTTGTCCTCTCACGCTGGCCCGCAAGGGCCTCGTGGACGGCAGGACGACCGTGGTGAGCCTCATGCTCCTTTGGGGCTGGGATGCGGAGACGCCGTTCTCCTTCATTCCATCGTCCCGCCTTGGCCGTCGATTTACCGGCACGCGCAAGGAACTGATCGACGTAACCCTAACTCTGTCGTGGCTTGGATTTGCCGTCGTCATCCACGGCTGCACCGACCCCACCCGATCTGAGAAGGTGTCCCCATGATCAAGTGCCACGTCTGCAAGCAGGACACCGGCCTCGTTCGCGACGAGGAACGGGACATCGCTTGGATCACCAAGCGCGCCCACGTCGATTGCACGGGAGGTCACTCTCAATACCGGCCTGTCACCGAGTCCGAACTCCGAACCAGCGACGTCATTTGGGGTTCGCGCACCAAGACCGAGGCGTCCGATGGCTGACACCACCTACTGGAACGAGCCTGTGTTCATCTACTTCGCGCCGCCGCCGCCCGTGACCGCTACATCGCTGCGGTTCGGGCCGTGGCTGCGCTGGTGACGCCATGACGCCCGCGATCGAAGCCCTCGAAGCCCTCGCCCGTCGCGCCGTCGCTTGCCGTGGCTGGCGGTGGATGCCGGGAATGCTCACGCTCAGTGATGAGCGCATGTTGGACGATGGGTGGCCCGAGTACGATGTTCGCGAATACGGATCGTCTGGGGTAGCGGAGTGTGTGAAATGGAACCTGAAGCCAAAGAAAGGCGCGCTCCCCGACCTCACCGACGCCGCCACGCTGGGCTGCCTGCTGGCGCTGGTGCGGGAGGCTTGGGGCGATCCTTTGACCTACATGATGGCCTATTACGGGCGTTGGACGCTATGCTCCGACCGTTACGAGGAGATAGATCCGGGTGACGGCGCCACCGAAGCCGAAGCCCTCATCGCCGCCCTGGAGGCTGCGCCATGATCCACGACCTCGTCCTGTCCTACCTGCGCGACGCACCGCAGGGTGACGGCTACTCCACTGAGGACTTGGCCCTGCTCATCCATGAACTGAGCTTCACCGACATCGACGCAGAGGTGCGCCGCCTCCAGCGACGCGGGGCCGTCATCGAGCGCGAAGGCGTCTGGTATGCCGTCGCACCGAAGGCACGCCGCCCTGCGCCGTCTGCCGCGCTCGGCCTGTCGCCTCGACCGCCCGACCTCGGGGTGGCCGAGGAAATCAAGGAGGCCCGCGCCGCTGTGCGCGCTTGGACCGCCCACCTCAAGGCCCTAGAGGCATACAGAGCCATCATCAAGGAGAGACCATGAACTACGTCATCCGCAGCGGCGTCGTCGTCGCCGAGCACCCCCGATACTCTCGCGAGGCCGCTCCCGATGGGTGCGAGCTGTACCGAAGCCGTCGCCCCCTGACCGTCGGTCAGCCCGTGCCCCGCCGCCGGGGTGACGCCTGGCCCGAGGGGTGGGTTAGCCGTGGTGCGTTCCGCGTGACCGAGACGCAGGCCGAGGCGCTGCTGCTGCGCGCCCGTACCTCTGGCACGGGGCTGGATGCCTACGTGGCCACGGCCATCGAGACCGCCGCCATCGAGGGCCGCGACATCACCCCCGCCGCCTCGCCGGTCGGCTCGACGCGCCGCCTGCGTATCGTCTGCGGGCCAGACGCCGCCGACTGGATGCGCCGCCGCGCTGCTGCCCTGGGCTGCACGCTGGCGTCGCTGGTGCGGGGGTTACTTGTGAGCGAGCGCCTCTAGGGCCTGCACGGCGCGCTCGGCGACAGGCAGGGCGCGCTCGGCCAGCCCGAGGGCCTTTTCGAGCATCGTGACAGCGCGGGCGAACCCGTCGCGCACCAGCCAGCCCAGCGTCACCACGGCGGCGCTGATAGGGCCGTCACCGAGCGCCCACACGGCGGCGGGGTCGGGTGTGACCACCCCGGCATCCTGCGCGAGAGCCACGCCACCGAACGTCAGCGCGGCGACGGCGCAGCCAGCGGCGAGGCCGCGACCGATGGACGAAGAGAACGCTGAGCAGACCAGCGCCAAGCAGGCGAACACCGAAGCGTAGAAGAGCATGAGGCCCCCGATCAATGGCCCGACACTAGCACGCCCGCGTCAAGGCTTCCATGGGTGATACTGCGACCCGTCGAACCGCAGCGTTTGGCCCCGCCGCCGGGTCAGCGAGTACGACACGTGAACCCACGTAGGCTCCCAGATAAGCTGGTCGAACGGCAGCTTCTCGGCCGCGATGAACGTCGCCAGCTGCTGCGGTGTCATGCCGTCGACTCGGATGTCTGCCGCCTCGCCGAGCATGTGCTGGCTGGTCGTGCTGCCGCCGATGGCCCGGTTGACCGCTGCCGAACGGTACGCGCTGTTCACACCGACCGACCGCCCCAGCGCCTCGCGCAGGGGGTCGAGCACCGCAGCGCAGAGGGCGATGAGTCTGGCCTGCGCCTCTGGCGGCGGGGTGTTGTCTGCCTGCTGTGATGTCGTCGTCATCTCGGCCCAGCTGAACCGGACCCCTGGCCTATCGAGCAGCATGTCGCCTCCCCTTGCGCGCCCTGCGGCGCTCTGCGATGTGGGCGCAGTCGTCGTGCACGCGGCGCACGATGATGACCACCGCCTCGGCGAGATGGTCGGCCTCCTCGTCGGTGACCCCCGGCAGCTCATCCAGCGCGTCGGCTACCATCTCGCGCAGCTCGGCCTCTAGCGCCACCGTCCAGCCGCCACGCGAGGCGCGCACGACCTGCGGCACGTCCTCGACCAGCGCCGCGAGCAGGTCGGCCAGCCAGTCGGCGGGGGCCGGTAGGGCGAGGCGAAGCGCCCACCGAAGCACCTGCGCGGGGGTCATGCCTCAGCCCCGACGCCGGTCGCGGCGAACTCGGCGACAGCCCAGCGCAGGCGGTGCATCAGCGCACCGCGCATCGCCACCGCCATGCCGTCAAGCTCGGCGGCATGGTCCAGCAGGCCCAGCTCGACCGCATCGGCAGCCGCCTCGACCACCGAGCGGTAGGCAGCGAGCGCGCCGACGATGGTCTCGTCTGGCGGTGTGTCTAGGGTCAGGTGCATCGCTACCCCCTCGGCCTTAGCGCATCATCGCGCAGGTAGATGGTAACCCGGAGGGCCTGGCCGTCGTACTCGACCTCGCCGACCACCGCCGGGGCGTCGGTGATGCCGAGGCGCGTGCAGGTGTAAGTGACGACCTGCCCAGCGCGCAGCTCCTGCGACCCACCGGGGCCGTAGACGTCGGGGTCAGCCATGTGCGGGATGCTGCGAGGCGGTGCCGCTGCCATGGCCAGCCGCATGCGCGCCGCCGCTGCCGCCGTGGTCTCGTCCCATACGCAGGTCGACTCGATGACCTCGGACGCCGAGCCGAGCGACGGCACCGACGCAGCGACCGCGCCGTAGGGGCTGTCGGCCGACGACAGGGTCACCGAGCGCGTGCAGCCGCCCGAGCGCGCCGACCATCCATAGTTCACGGTGACCGACCTCAGCGGGCGCGTCGCGAGGTAGCGCACCAGCCCCGCCTGGGCGAAGCCTGGCCCCTCGACCAGCGACCCCGCCGCCGGTAGGTCGGCGTCATCGGCCCATGGATACGGCATCGGCGCCAGACCGAACGGACCCGCGACCACACCGATAGGCAGCATCGGCAGGACCACCGACTGCAGGTAGCCGGTCGGCGAGGCGAAGGCGTCGATGTAGCCCGCCAACCGGAACCGGTTGAGCCACGGCCGCAGGGCGTACCACGCGGGCAGGTCGACCTGCAGCGTGGACTGCTGAAGCAGGTATAGGCAGAGGTCGCCCGCCGCCCCCGGCAGCGCCTCGCCGTCTAGCCACTCGACGAAGTACTCGCCCTCATCGGTGCCCACGATGGTAGACCCGCCGCCGGTCGCGGGCAGCTCCACGTACGAGTAGCCCTGCCCGAGCGCGTCGACGTCGTACAGCACCGACTTGGTCTGTGAGATGAAGTCAGGGTTCGAGCCGCCATGCAGGCCGTAGACGGTGACCTGCGACGCCGCGACGGGGTGCCGTGCGATGAGCAGCCGCCGGGGGTCGCTGACGAGGTCGACGATGTAGGCGGGCGTGGCTGGCGTCGGCGCGCCGCCGCTGTTGCCTGGGGCACCGTAGACCAGCGGGCCGACCTTACCGACGGCGCGGGTGGCTGGGTCTGAGAACGCCGTCGCGAGCGTCTGCCATGGGATGGCGCGCACCGGCGCAGGGCCTTGGCTCTGCTGGCCGAGACCGAATGAGACGTAGGACAGCTGGGCGTTCCATTCTCTGGCGGCGAGGTTGGCCGCGCTGATGGAGTAGATGGTGGCCCAAGCCTCAAGGTACTCGGGCGGGTAGTCGAAAGTGCGGAACTCGGCAGGGATGACGCCCGCGTCGTCGCCCGCCGCTTGGCTGATGGTGAGCTGCAGCACGGTCTCGTCGTACTGCACGTCGCGCCATGGCCCCGCCATGACCAGCCGACCGTCGAGGTACAGCGCCCCGACGCCCGAGAACGGCGAGCAGACCTGCGCCATCGACGCGGGCGAAAAGTCCAGCGGGGCGAACGCGACCGACGCGCTGCGCTCCTGCGAGGTCAACGTGCCGAAGAGCGCCTGCGACTCGGTGACGGTCGCTGCGACGGACTCGACCGCGCCCGAGCGCCCGCCCCACGACCAGAGGAAAAGCCAGCCGGATGCCATGTCAGACCTCCTCCTCGAACGACAGCACCGGCACGCGGTAGCCGTCGTCGACCCCGAACTGCCCGATGCCCAGCTGCTCGCGGCGGTAGGCGTTGGTCAGCCGCCCGTAGAGCCACTCGGTCGCGCCGCCTGTGGTGTATGCCACCCAGCCAGCCGACGCCCTCGGCAGGTACGGCACCAGCACGCAGGGTGCCCGCCCGACGACGCGCACGATGCCCTCCAGCGTCAGCGGCGCGGCGTATCTGTCCGCCGCCGGGGTCGTGCCGCCTGTGGTGACGACGACGTAGTCAGGCGACGACGCGGCGCGTCGCAGCTGCTGCAGGTCGATGTGGCTGTCGACGATGGCGACCTCCATCCGGCGGCGGGTAGGTTCCCGCTGGACAAGGTAGCGCGAGCCATCGGGCGCGGTCTGGATGACGTCACCCGGCGTGACCTCGACCGAGGTTCCGCGGTCCCAGTTGCGCCCCATGACCTCGACCCGGCCCGCCACGACCTTGGCGATGGCGCGGTAGTCGTCGGCATGGATGGGGTCCGTTCCCGGCATGGTCAGCTCCAGTGACACCGACGGCGCGCCGCCGTAGCGCACCAGCAGCGCCCTCGGGGGCCAGAGCCTGACCGCCTGGGCTGCGGCCGGTGCGTCCTCGGCCAGAAACACCACCGCCCGACGCTCTGCGGCCGAGCTGCCGTAGGTCAGCGACCCGCTGGTGTTGCCGGTGATGCGCAGCACCGTGCCGCTGGTGACGAACTCGGCATAGCCGCCGACCAGTTCGCCCTCGCGCAGCCACGGCCCGAGGGTGCGGGTGCCGGTCGACAGGGCCTGCAGGGCGTTGCCTTGCGTCGCGCTCACCGACCACGGGATGCGCAGGTCGAGCGTCGTCGCGCCGCCGCCGTCGTCGGACACCACGACCGTCGGCACCGACTCCAGCCCGAGCAGCGCGACAGCGTACAGCTCAGAGCCTCGGGCCTGCGCCGTGCCAGCGTTCAGGCTGTACCGTAGCGTCTGGTCGCCGGGGGCCGCACCCGACCGCCAGCCGCGCCGAGGCGACGGCTGCACGCTCGGCAGGGTGTTGCGCTTGGCGTACTGGCCTCCGGTTCGCATCGTCCATGTCCCGCCGTTGCGCGCCCCGGTGCCGCCCCTCGGGGTCACCGACAGCCCCGCCGCCACGTAGGTGCGCGCCCCGCCGCCGAGCCGGATAGGCGATAGGTCGCTGCCGTCGCTGGCGTTGCCATCGGCGAGGGGATGGCTATACCCGACGCGCTCCCAGACGTCGACCGACAGCCAGAATGCGTTGCTCGATGCGTCGGTCTGCAGGCGCACGCCGTCGTTCGCGAGGACGCCGAGTCCGGTCGCGGTCAGGCCCAGCCGCGAGAACTCACGGGGCACGCCGCCCGCCGAGTAGTCGCGCCACCAGACGGCGAAGTCGGACCCCGCGCTGTCGAGCACCGCGACGATGTCTACGTAGTCGCCGCCGTGGGTGTCGGTGTTGGTGCCGTCGGTCAGCGTGGTGGGCGTCAGGTCCACGACCGCGCTCTTGTTGTCGCCTTCGAGCCGGATGCTGGCCGTGCCGCTGTCGACGCGCACCACCACCCGCGCCACGACCGACCGCTCAACCGTGCCGCCGAACGACAGGGTGTGCGTGACTGTCGACACTGCGTTGTTGTTGTCGGACTCGCCCGTGGTCCTCGATATCGAAGTGCCGGGCAGGCCCGTCGTCGTGCGGGTCCAGCCATAGTTCGCCAGCGTGTCGATGGGATGCCAGACGTAGGTCCACGCCTCGCCGAGCAGCCGAGCGCCGAGCGTGTCGGGCAGGCTCGGGGTGAGGTCCGCGGTGCCGCCGTAGACCGACTCCATCAGGTGCCCGATGGTCGACGTGCTGCCGTCCCATCCCTGATGCAGCACGCAGAGCGAACCGCCGACCAGCCGCGCCACCGGCTGCTGGGGCCGGATGTCGCCAGCGCCTGCGAACATCAGGGTGTGCGCGCCGGTGAACGTCGCGAGGTCTGCGCTGGCCTCGCTCTTGAGGCCGCTCGTGCTGTCGTAGACCGCGAGGTAGCCGCCGCCGGGCGTCAAGGACAAGGCCCCGCCGCCGGTGTAGACCGGGCCGGATGCGGACGAGTCGACGGTCACCGCCGCGCCGTCGTAGACGCTCTGGGTGGCCGTTGTGGCGCGCCGCAGGACGAAGGCAGGCGTGCCACCGACGTCCTCACCGCAGAGCGCATAGAGGCCCGTTGCGGTCGCGATAGCGTCCCACACGACCGTGCTGGACGTCTGCGTGCCGAGGCTGCTGAAGGTATAGCCGCCGTCGACGCTGGCCAGCTCGGTGACCCTGCGGCCCGTCGTGGTGCCCGTGGTGGCGAACAGTCGCACCGCGCCGCCGAGCACGGCCCCGCGCAGCTGGTTGTACCTCGTCGACCCGCTCAGTCCGTCGATGTACCGGCCCTGCGCGTCCCACGTGGCGCCGCTGTCCTCGGAGCGCCAGAGGCTCAGCGAGTAGACCGACCCGCCGCTGCCGTCGGGGGCCTGCTGGTGGGCGTACAGATGCAGTGCGCCGTCGGGCGCTGTGAGCAAGCAGACCGCGTGCGTGCCCGCAGTGGATACGGGGTTGACGACCGCGATGTCGGCGCCAGCGTCGTAGACCCCGTCGGCGTCGCGCAGGTAGACCCGCAAGACGATGGTCCCGCCTGACTGCACCGTCGCCGCCACCACGGCGGTGCCGTCGGGGCGGGGCAGCATGTCGTAGGTTTCGAGCGTGTCGGTGTCGACCGTCTGGTAGCCGGTGCGCCACGTGATGGCGTCGGCGCCAGCCCATGAGCCGTAGCCCGCGCCGACGTCGACGCGGTAGAGCAGCGAGGGCGGCGCGCCTGCGTCTTGCACCTTCCATTGCAGCCGCAGGGGCATAGGCGGCGTGCCAGAGACCTCGGGGTAGAACCGGCTGGCGAGGGTGCCCGAGTAGACTGACGCCCCCGGCTGCGGGTCGGCCTCGGTGAAGTCGACGTTGAACTGGTCGTCGCTGGCGAAGTCGGGGTCAAACGCCATCGGCAGCAGGATGCCGGTGATGATGGTGGCGTCGGTGTTCTGTTTGGTGCCCATTAGTAGACCCCCGCGAGGCGCATGCCGTAGGTGGGATCGGGCGCGGCGAAGAGTCGCGTGCCGATACGACGACCGTCTAGCATCACGAACACCCCGCCGCCGGACTGAGGCGCCTCGCCTGCGTTCATCCGTGCTAGCCCCGACTGCCCGAGGGCACGCGCCCCCTGTGCGGTCATCATTGCCGGGACCTCGTTGCGCCTGATGACGACCTCGTCAGGCGACAGCATCGACGGCGACGCAAGGTAGCCGCCGCGATGGAACGTAGGTCGCTGCTGAGCGATGAGCCCGATCTGCACCGCTGTCTGCGCGCCGACGATGGGGGCCATGACCGCGCCGCCGATAGGTCCCAGCTCGGCGAACGCTCGGGTGATGGCCACCGCGCCGTTGATGACGGCCTCGCTGATGCGCGCCGCCTTCATGGCGGTGAACAGGCGCATGCGGACTTGGCGCGATGCGCCGTCGGCCAGCTCCAGCGCGCCCTCGAACACCGAACCCAACCCGCCGATGCCCTGGCCTACCTTGCTGAAGGTGTCGCCCGCCGCCGTGGCTCGCTCCCTGATGGCGTCGAGGCTGTTGACGATGGCCTTCTGCTCGGCCAGCACTTCCTCGGGCGACTTCAACTTAGGCAACTGAAACTGCCCGATGTCGATGGCCTCGCGGATGCGCGTGCCCGCCTCCTCGTATGCGGCGATGGTCTCGTCGAGGTTGGGCGTGCCTACGATGACAACCTCGGGGTACTCCTCGCCGATACCCGACGACGCCACGGCATCCGCCGCCGCCTTGGCCTCGCGTGCCGCCGATGCGACCTGACGGTAGCCGTCCGCCACGCTTTTGATCTTAGGCGCCGCCTTGCTTGCGGCCTCGGCGCTCTTCTCGGTGGCGTTGGCTTCCTCGCGGACTTGGTCCGCCATCTGCTCGCGCTGCCTAAGGTAGCCCTGCACCGTCGACGCCGCGGTCTCTATGGCCTTGGCGTGCGCGTTGAAGATGTTGCCGCTCAGGACTTGGTCGGTCAGCTCGCCGAAGTAGGTGATGCTGCCGATTAGACCCGTCATGAACTTGTTGAAGAATGGCGAAAACTTAGCCGCAAGCGTGGCTTTAAACGTGTCCCAGACGTTGGTCGCCTGCGTCACCGTTGCGTTCGCCTGATAGAGCTGGTCGACCTGGCCCTGCGTCACCATGTCGGCATGTGCCGCCCGGTTGATGGCGTCGGTATACTCGCCGATGTTCGCGATGACGTCCCACGTGGCTGCGCCCAGCGCGGAAAGCCCAGCGACCACCGCCAGCGCGCCGACGGCCAGCGCCGCCGTGCCCTTGCCTGCGGTGGCCGACAGCTCGTAGAAGTCATTCAACGGACCGGCGATGTCGCCCATCGCCCCGTTCAGCACACGGGTGCCCTTGTCGAGCGTTTCGAGCGTGCCCCCGAGGTCGCGGCTGCTGTCTGCTGCCTTGTCGGCGGCGCGCTCATACTTGCTGATGTCAACCCCGGCGCGCCGTGCCGCGTCTGCCGCGTCGCCGAACTTCTGTTGAGCGTCTGCGGTGGCGCGGTTGAGCTCGCCGGTCGCGTCGTCGGTGGACTCGACAGCGCGGGTCAGGCGGTCAAGCTCGGCGCGTGCCCGCTTGACCTCGCCCTCCATCCGGCTGGCGTCGGCGCTGATTACGATGTTGACGTCGCCATTCCCGCTAGCCATGTAGCCCCCTCATCCGTGCGCGTGTGTCCGGGTCGCGCTGCCAGTATGCCACCCACGCGACCCGCTCGGCGTGGTCCAGCGACCACCAGTCCACCCGATACCTCGCCCAGAGGTCCAGTATCATCCACTCGACCTGCCCCTCAGCCGCGAAAGGTTGCCGCCGCCTCGTCGACCTCCGTGGCGGCGGGGAGACCTTGCAGGAGCGCCAGCCCCTCGCGGTACAGCTCCATGCCGGTCTCGATGATGGCGTCCTCGGGCCACCCGTCGTCGTAAAGCTCATCCGCAGCCAGTCGACCAGCGGCGCGCCGTCCGCCCTTGGCGCTGAACGCGAGGTCGTCATACAGCTTGCGCGCCTGCAGCTCGGTGGCGGGGTCGGCCCAGCACCGCATGATGATGTAGGCAGCAGCCTGCACTAGCTCCGACTGCGCCGCCAGCAGGCCGTCGGCGTCTGTCGCGTCGCGTGCTGCACCGTAGGCCTGGGCTGCCTCGGTCGCCCAATCGAGCACCCCGACGACCTCTGACGGCCTCGGGATGCGGTAGGGTTGCCCCACCGCCGTAGGCGTATCGAGGCGGACGTAGGGCATCCGGTCGGGCGGCTGGGGCAGGGGTTGCGGTCGTGGTTGCATCGGGCACCTCCGACCGCGTCATAGCACCGTCAGGGGTTGCGCGTCACGGTGATGGTCGGCGAGGCAGACTCGACGGTGAAGTTCAGCATGATGCCGTCGCGGGCCGGGTTCATGCTGTACCCCGGCTGCACGACGCAATCGCTGAGCTGGTACACCGCGCCCTTGTTCGTGCCGCTGTCGGCCAACGTCAGCGTGAAGTCGAAGGTCTCAAGGTCGCTGTCGGTGTCGGTCGAGACCCACGTCGAGGCGAAGTACCCGCTGCTGTTCATGATGTCGAAAAGCACGGCTTCGCTCGCGTTTGCGCCCGGATCGAACAGGGCGCCGCTGATGGACACCGTCGACGGGTTGGCGACCTCGCCCTTGCGCGCCGGGCCGATGTAGTCGCCCGCGGCGTCCTTCATGCGCACGATGGTGAACCCGCCCGCAGTGATGGCGGCCTGGCCCGACGTCAGGCGGATGGTGTATTCCTTGGGCGTTCCCGACGCGTCCTTGAATTTCAAAGTCGCGCCGCGCAAGGTATGGAAGTAGGTTTGCTCGGCCATATCGGCCTCCTCAGGTGCTGTTGGCGTGAAGAACGTCGAACCGCGCCGCGACCTCGTAGACCTCGGCATCAGGACGGCGAAGCACCGTCACGTCGACAGGTATAGCGTGGGCAGATACCGCCGCAAGCGCCGCAGACGCGTCGAGCGCCCGCTGGATGGTGCGCGCCACATCGAGGCCTGCGCCGTGCTGCGACTGCGGGTAGGCCGAGACCAGCACCACGACGTCGACCTGATGCCGGTCGATGACCAGACCCGAGCCGTCGGCGGGTCCGCCCTGCGTCGCGATGAGCTGGATGGCCACCCACTCGCCGACCCCGGCAGAGGGCAGCAGCGACACCTCGCGCACCGGCGAGACGGTGAACCCCGCCGCCGTGAGCGCCGTGCCGATAGCCGTCTCTAGGTCCGCCCATGCCGCCATGTCAGGCTCCGAACAGTTGGCGCTTGAGGGGCGCGCTGAGCTTGCCGCTGATGTCCTCAATCAGCTCGCGCTGGAGCTGCTCGCGGATGTACGGGATGACGTAGGTATTGACCACGGTCTTATCGCGCCGCGTTCCCTTGCGGTGGACGTAAAGCGAGTAAGGAACAGGGTTCTGCATCGACATCCGCAGCTTCAGCCCGCCGCCGACGTCGTCGAGCTGCACCGACCAGTTGCTCATGAACGCGCCGGTCTCGTAGGTCGGTCGCGACAGCGCCCGCACCTTGTCGATGGCGCGTTTGGCGGCGTTCCTCATGATTTTGTTCAACGCCGCCCGCAGCGTGCGGTCGGTCGTCGCTCGCGCCAGCTCGGTGGCGTTCAACAACATCGCCGCATTGAGGGCCAACCCGTCGCCGCCCTGCACCGGCACCGGCCGCCCGCGGAACGTGTCGAGGCGCGACTGCAGCGCTTCCTGCCGCGTGTCGAACCGAAGCAGGGGGCGGTTGGCTGTGTCGCCGATGGTGGTGCTGACGCCGCGGGGTGGTCGCGCCATGGCCTACCGCCTCGCCGCAGGGGCGGGCCGCGGGAACTGTGCACCCATCTCCATGTAGGTCGGCGCGGTGTCCGCAGGGCCGTCGCCGGTCAGGTCATACCGCAGCAGCATGCGCTCCCATGCGTCGCGGTACTCGCGGCGGTGGTAGTCGCGCTGGCCCACCGAGGCGACCGACGCGGTCAGCGCCGCCTGCAGGTTCCAGACCAGTTCGCACGTGCGATGCAGGGCCGGACCCGACAGCCGGTCAGCCGAGAAGAGCGTGGCGTCGGCGCCCTGACGGCTGTAGGTGACGAGGTCGGCGCGCACCTGGGCAGACGCCACCTCGCAGAGCACATCCCACGACGTCCAGCCGCTCGGGTAGACCGTCAGGTAGGGATACAGCGCCAGCACCGACTCGCTGTTGCACAACGGGCCGTCGAGGTTCGATGTGGCCCCGAACACCTCGCGCTGCACCAGCAGCGGGTCGCCATCGACGGTCAAGTCCCACGCCTCATAGTTCCCGCCGCCGAGGTCCAGCCCCGACGGAACAGCGAACGCAGGGGTAGCCGCAGCGGTGACCGACTTGGTGGTCAGCAGCGTGCCCGACCTGTCGAACAGGCGATAGGTGCCCGTGGCCGTCGTCGGCGCAGCCCCGTCGACCGTCACCGGCAGACTGCGGGTGACAGTCTGCCCGATGGCGAGGAATACGGGGTCCTGGCGTCCGACGAATAGAGCCACGGGCTACCTCACGCGGTCGGGGCGGTCGGGACGAGCGCGAAGATGGCGTATTTGATGGCGCCCGCCGACGGAGTGTTGTCGGCCCCGCCGCTGAGCACGAACGTCGCCGCATCGGCCGTCGACACCGAGACGATGCCAGCGGTGAAGCCCGTGGTGCCAGAGGTGAACGCCGCAAGCTCGACCAGCGTGTCGGCGCTGCCGTTGAGCTTCAGCCGCGCCTCGGTGCTGTTGATGCCCGCGATGCTGGTGCTGATGCGCACCGAGCCAGCGACGACCGCCGAGCCAGCGGGCAGCGTGCCCGACGCCAGCGTGATGGTCGTGGTAGCCCCGCCGGTCGCCAGCGTTGCCGTGCCCGAGATGGACTTCAGTTGCAGCGTCGCACCGTTGGAGGCGGTAAGCGTGAGCGCGCCGGTGCCCGTGCCGAGACCGACGGCAGACAGCGCGCCCGCAAGGGTGACCGCGCCAGCGTCGGACACATCGAACAGGTCGGCACCTGCGGAGGTCTTGAGAGTGAGAGCAGACATCAGACACCTCGACGGAAGTAGCGGTCAGACGGGGCGAGGCCCAGCGTGCTGACGGCGACAGTGGGTAGGATGGGACCCTGCGCGGCGTACTCGGTGATGAGCGCCTGCAGGTATTGGGCGGCGGCGGTCTCGTCCGTGCTGCCGTCCTCGTTGCTAAAGTTGCGGGCGAACCGCCCGATGCGCATCAGCAGCACGCGGGCAGCCTCGGCCACGGCGCCGCGCCAGCTACCGGCGTCGGTGATGAGTGCGGTCAGCTCCTCATCGCTGAAGAACTGGTCCTCGGGCCGCGTGTCCATGATGCGCAGACGGACGCGCCCGATGTTGGTGGTGGGGTCGTAGCTGAAGCTCACGCCCCACCGCGCTTGCCCTTGGCGGGCTTAGGCCCCGCCGCCGAGGGTGCCGGGGCCGGGGCTGGTGCCTCGACCTCGACAGCCACCGGCTGCGGGGGCAGCGCATCGAGGATAGCCAGCGCGACCCCAAGCAGGGCGCGCAGGTACTCCACCGGCCCGCCGAGTCGCGGCGAGTCGGCGAGCGCCCGCGCCTGCGAGAGGTCGCGGGCCATCAGCTGGTCGCCTTGTTCGCGCAGTAGGCCCCGCGCCAGTCACGGACCGCCGCACCGAAGCGGAACGACGCCTGAAGCACGGTGCACTTGCGGGACTCGTCACGGTACGTGACCAGCACCGGCGCGCCGCTATCGGCGATAATCATGCCAGCGTCGTCGGTCGCGATCCACCACGCATCGGCATCGTCCGTCAGGAACGGGTTGACGACCACCGACAAGAGGCCCCGGTTGGGGTTGATGTCGTTGTTGGCGCTGCCCGGCAGGTTCTGGCTTTCGAGGACCTGCATCGCCGTCGTGCGAAGAGCAGGGCCGACGATGAGCTTGGTCGGGCGGACGACGATGCGCTGACCGCGTTCGTCGATGGCGTTGGTGGTCGTCATCGCCTGGTAGGCGGTGTCGAGGTTGGTCGCCGACAACGCCAGCGAGGCCGTCAGGTTGACGCCCTGCGCGCCCGCGTTGGTGGCGAACTTCAACGGGTGAGCGTTGCCCGAGGCGGCGAACCACGGCTTGCCGTCGTAGATGAACTTGCGGTTCGCGTCCGGTGCGCCGGGGTAGGACCCGTCGAAGAACTGCGCCGAGCCAGCCGACAGCGTGCCCTTTTGGAGCATGCCAGCGACCACGCCATCCTTGGCGACGGCGGCGTTCTTGGCGTACTCGGTGACGAACAGCTGCACCAGCGACTGCACGCGGGCCTGGGCGTTGGCAGCCTCGAGGATGCTGTCAGGAACGACCAGCTTGTCCGCGAACTCAGGCGCGGCGAGCTGCCACGCGTAGCCCTCGCCGAGCGTCTGGGCCGCGACCTCATCGCCGTCACGGTGCAGGGTCGGCTGGCCGACGCCCACCATCGTGACGCCACGGTGCCCGTAGGGGGCGTCGTGCAGGGCGCTGATGGGGATGATGTTGCTCGACACCGACCGGAAGTGCTCGCGGTCAGGCTCGTAAGCAGTGGCCATCACCTCGTAGCCGAGGTCGATGACGTACTTGGGGATAGAACCGGGGGAAAGGGTAGCGCCGCTCATAGGTGCCTCCGATCAGACCACGCCAGCAGGCTGGCGCTTGATGGTGATGTGTGCGAGGTTGGCGACGAGGTCGACAGCCTGAATGAGGATGCAGTTGTCGGAGGCCGCAGTGATGTCGATGGCCTGAGCGCCCGACACATCGCAGGTCTTGCCGACCATGGCCTGCGTCAGCGAGCCGGAACCGGGCGGGTAGAGGTAAACCGACGCCTCAGAGACGTCGACCTGCGCCGAGGCGGCACCGTCGGCGGAGGGGGCCGAGGCGCACGGGTCGAACGCAACGCCGATGACCTTGTCGCCGCTGTTTGCCTGCTGCAGGTAGCCGTTGGTATCGAGGCTGACGAGGTCGCCAGCGGCGAAGGTCTCGCCGGACTTGATGGGGAGCGAGATGAACAGACGCTCGCCCTTGACGTATCCGTAGGAAAGGCTGGCCATGGGGGGCCTCCATGAGTGAGGCCCTAGTGGCTACCGCTTGGTCGCCTTGCCGGGGCCGTGCAGGTTGTAGAACTTGCGCACCACGCTGGGATTGATGTTCCGAAGGTCGGGACGCTCGGACTCCACCCACCGCAGCTCAGCCGGGGTCAGCTCGTTCGGGTCTGGCGTGGCTGTCGGGGCCATGCCGCCCTGAGGATACCCCGCCGCCGGTGCTGCCGGTGCGGGGGTCTGCGCCGTCGCCTGCGAGGCATGCTGCGACGCTAGCTCGACCGCATCGAGCCACGACTGCACCATGCGGTCGTCGGTGGTCTCGGGGGCCTTGGTGCGCAGCACCTCGGGCAGCGCCGCGATACGCTCGGCGTTGCGGACCCGTAGGGCCTCGGCCTGCTGGGTCTGGTACGCCTGCCACTCCTCGGCGGCAGTCCGCCAGCCGGTCGACTGCTCGCGCAGGGTCTCCAGCTCGGCCTGTGCCGCAGCGAGGGCCTCGGCGGCCTGCTGTGCCCGCTTGCGCTCGCTGACGAGCGCGGCGATGGGCACCACGGTCTGCGCCTCGGTCTGGGCTGTGGTGGGGGGAGTCGGAACGTCAATGACCGGCGGGGTGTCACCCGACATGCTGCATCCTCGCTACGCCCGTCACGGTCGGCGGCACCGGTTGAGGATGGACTAGCGGTAGCACATGCCCATAGGGGGCGTCAAGTCAGGGCAGGTGCCTTCGCAGGATGGACTCGGCCCACGCCCTGCCCGCATCGCCGCCCCAGCCGAGCCAAGCCTGCCAGCCCTTGCTGTCCTTGCCCCACCCCTCGCCCTGCCGGTCAACCTCATGGCGGGCGAAGTACGACGCCATGCGCTGCACGGTCTCCAGCGTCAGGGCGCGACCGTTGGCCAGGTCTCGAGCGCGGGCGATGCCTACCGAGGTCATGGCGCGGCGGCTAGGCGGTAGGCTGGCGCGCAGGTCAAGCGCCCGCTTGGCGGCCTCGCGCACCGCCCGAGGCGGCACGAACGACAGGCCCGAGGCGGCGGCGCGGCGGCGCTGGATGGTCTCGCCCTGCAGCTCGGCCTTGGCGCGGGCTGCGGCCTCGCTCGCACGGTCGCCCTCGGTGTAGGGGTAGAACGCCCCAGCATCGCCCCAGCGGTATCCGCGCTCGCCGTCGATGGTGACCTCACGTACCGGCATCGGTCACCGGCCCGCCGACCACCCACGCATCACACGTGCGCGCCGAGGCACATTTGAAATCGAATGCCTCGCAGAACCCGAGCTTACCGGCCGCGACGACCTCGGCGGCAGCCTCTCCGATGCCCTGCTCGATGCAGTCGATGGTGCGCTTGCGGATGTCGAAGAACGCGCAGTTGCCGCAGACCATGGTGCGCACCTCGTCCTCAGACGCCCGCATGCGGCGTGCCTTGCCCGCCCAGTAGTCGCCGGGATCGTCGGGGTTGGCCGGGCCATAGTTCGCCGCGTCGATGGCCCTCTGTCGGTTGCGCAAGTTGGTCGCGATGTCCTGCGTGGCGATGGGGCAGGCCTCGCCCTCGTCCTCCATCTCGCCCGCGTCGGCGTCAGCCTCGGGCAGCCCCGCCGCCTCGGCCTGCTCTTCCTCGGCCTCGACCATCGGCGCCTCGGCCTGCTCATGGTACGCCATGGCCTGCAGCGCCTCCAGCTTGGCCAACACCTCGCGGGCGCTGTCGAGGGTGCCGCCGGTGCGCGCCGCCATCTCGGCCTGCGCTCGGGCGGCGTAGTCCGCCGAGTCGGCATCCTCGGGCACCCCGACGCCGAGGCCCTGCAGGACGCGCACTGCGTCGGACGCGGTCAGCAGGCCCTGCGTGAGCAGCGACACCGTCAGCTCCGACGTCGCGGTGACGTCCATAGGCAGGGCGCTGCCGCCGTCGACGACGTAGACGTCGGCGAGGTCGTCCCACTGCGCGCCGTAGTCGATGGCCACGGCCATGCCGACCACCTCGGCCAGAGCGCGGTAGAACCCGCGGCGGATGGGCTCAATCTTCGCGACGAATGCACCGGCGCGGTACGACAGGGCCGTGCCGCTGGCCGATGCGCCGCTGTCGACGAACAGGAACTCGGGCAGCGTCTGCACCAGCGCCTCGCGCATCCGCGACGCGGCATCGAGTGCTGTGTTGGCTCCCTGCAGCGTTGCCTCCAGCCACTGCAGGTCCGCACCGATGGGCAGCGCCACCGACCGGCCCGCCTCGCTCAGTCGTGCGTCCTGTGCGACCTGCACGCCGATGGCCTTGAGGATGGGGTTGGCGTGGCGGGTGGTCAGCGCCTGCAGCTGGGTAAAGAACGAGTCGACCGCCGCCAGCGCGTCCTCGTAGCCGTAGCCCGCCCACGTCGAGAGCGACCCGTCGCCGACGTCGCGGTAGGCCACGCGGACCAGCGGCACCGCCCCGAGGGGGTTGCGGCCCGACTCGGCGGGAACGGGCTGGCCGTCGCGGAACACCTGCACCGCCGCCGGGGTGATGACGCGGCGGTACTGCACCGTCTTGCGCTCGCCGGTGTAGGCCCCGGTCTCGGGGTCAATCTCCAGCCCCGAGGCGTGGTAGATCGTGATGACGGCGCGCTCGATGTAGCGGCCCGTCGGGTCGAGCTGCACCTCGACCGTGCGCGGGTCGTGCCAGACCACGACCGCGCCTTCCTTGGTGTTGAGGGCTTCGAGGTAGCCCTCGCCGAATACGCAGAGGTTGAGCGCCCACCGTTGGCGCTGCCGGTCGACGCCCGAGCGCCGCCAGACCTCAGCGCCGCGCTCCAGCGCCAGCCCCGCGTCGTCGTCGGGGCTGATGAGGTCCGGCCGCACCTGCAGCGCGAGGCTGTTGCTGGCGATGCTGGCGGCGTCGACCTCGCACACAAACTGCAGGTCGCGGGTCATGCGGCGGGTGACCGTGATCTCCCTGTCCTGCGAGTCGACCGCCACGAACAGGTTCATCCTCTCGATGTCGCCGCGGCGGTAGGCCAGGCCGAGATAGGCCTCCCACCGGCGCGTCAGCTCCTCGATGACCTCTTCACGGCTGCGGGGCCAGCGTCGGCCGAACGCGAGGGTCTGGCTGATGCCATAGACCAGCTCGTCGGCGCTGCGGCGAAACGACTGGTCGGCGGAACTGTCGAGCAGGATAGGCATGTCAGACCCCGAGGCTATGACGGAATGACCCTAGCACGGCTGGTGCCGCCAGCCACCGCAGGGCGTATGCCGTCGCGTCCCACTGGTCATCGTGCGGCGACGCTGGCACGCTGGCCAGCTCCTCGACGTATTCGGACACCCACGGCGCAGACGACGGTAGAAGCACCTGCCCTGCCGACCATAGCCCGTGGTACGGCCGCATGCGGGCGACCTTGTCGTAGGCCCCCGGCTCGACCGTCTGGATGCCCCGCACCAGTGACCGCAGGTCGGCCACCAGCGGGTCGCCCGTTGCCTTGCCCTCGACCAGCACCGCGTCGGGTTGCCACCGGTTCGCGAGGTCGCGCAGGGTGGTTCGCTGCGTCGGGTAATCGAGGCGAGCGCAGGTCACATGCAGAACGTAGTGCAGCGCGCCCTTGACCCCGAGCACGACGAACGCGCTAGGGTCGCTGCTCTGCTTGGCCCGGAACGCGGTGTCGGCCGCGAGCACCACGCGGTCCATCGACCGACGCACCATCATGGGGTCACCGTCGTATCGGTGTGACAGCCACTCGCGGCGCAGTTCTGACCCCTCGGCCGGTGTCGGCCGCTGCTGGTAGAGCGCGGCGAACCGGCGCGCCCCGATGACGGCGCGGGTCTGCTCCAGCTGCTCGGCGGTGATGAGGTCAGGGTCTAGTGCCTCGCCCTCTGCCCGCCCGAGCAGGTCGTCGGCCTCGGCGAGTGCAGGGTACGACACCAGCCGCCAAGCGTCGCCGCCGGTGCGCTGCGCTGCAAGCAGCCGCCCGACAAGGTCGTCCTCATGCCATCGGGTGTGCATGCAGACGATACCGGCCCGAGTCGCGGCGGCGCGGGGGATGACCACCGAGGTGTACCACGACCACACCGCATCACGCTGGCGCTGGCTGTTGGCCTCGGCCTCATCCTTGAACGGGTCGTCGACCACCACTAGGTTCACCGTGCGACCCGTCAGGCCCTGCCCGACGCCCCGCGACAGGTACCGCCCCGGCGGGCGCTGCTCGGCCTGCCCGAGCGACCAGTCGTCCAGGCGGTCGATGTCGTTGCGTGCGTAGCCACCAGCCTCGGCGACCCTGCGCTCCATCCGCAGGTGAGGCCACACCGCCAATGCCTCGCTGCCACGCGCCATCTCCCGAGCCGCTCGCGAGTGTTCCACCGCCAAGGAGTCGCCATAGGAGCAGACCGCCACCGTGCCGCCGTACCGCGCCCCGTAGGCCACGGGCATGCGGCGCGACACCAGCTCCGACTTGCCATACTGGGGCGGTGCGCAGACGATGAGGCGTGGCGCCTGCCTCGCTGCCGCTTGCGCCATGACCGCGTCAAGCTCGGCGCACAGGTGCCGCTGCCACGCCGACAGGCGCAGCGGGCCTCGCGCCGTCGGCGGGCCGTACTCGCACCACGCCGACAGCCGACGCCGCGCCAGCTCGCGCCGCGCCAGCTCGCGCCGCGCCTCAGTCCTCTGCGGCGAGCCGTTCAAGCACGTCGTCGGGGGTGTCTGGTCCGATGTCGACGCGCAGCGCCCCGCCGCCACGGCCGGTCAGTTCCACGTGCGACTGCTTGGGGATGGCGAGGTCGGCCAGCTTGCTCGCCGCCGCGACCCGCGCCGACGGGCTGACCGACCTGTCGCCAGCCACCTGCGCCAGCGTCTGCACAGCGACGGGCGCCACGCGCACCACGGCGCGCCGCAGGGCATCCTGCGCGGCACGCTGTGACGCCTCGACCCATGCAGCGACGTGCGGACGACGGCTAATGCGCCACGCGTGGGTGTGGGAAAAGCCAAGCTCCTCGCCGATCTTTCGGAACTCGCGCCCCTGCAGCATCAGCTCGGCGACCTTCAGCTCCTCGGGGCTGAGTACGTCACCTTCAGTTGCCATCGGACACCTCTGACTTTCCTCGCATCTTCGCGATCTTGACAGCCTCGGCCTGACCAGGCTGACCAAGCAAGTCAGTCCGAACGTAGAACACCAGCGATAGGCGCCACCAGTCGACATTCTCCATGCCGACGGTGTTGGTTGGCTTGATGTTAGCGTGCCAGCAATGAGGATTAAACAGGATCATGGAGTTATCGCCCATGTCGACGCCGACGCCGTATTCAGGCATAAGCAGTTCAAACCCATCGAAGTCTCCGCTCCGCATGGTGACGATGACGCCGAGGACGCCATCCAAGTCGCCCGCATCTTGATGGTATGCGGCTGGCACCGTGTTGTTGACCGTCAGCGTGGTGAACGGGCTTTTGCCGAGCCGGTAGTCATCATGGACCGAAGCCGATGCTTTGACTAGCTTGGCGTAACTTCTCGGCGCCATAACTCGGTAAGCGTCAGCGACAGCCTCAGCTAACGCCTCGATCGCTGGAAGATGTTCCGGGTGGTCCAAGTTGAATGCAGCGAACCGTGGGAACGGGAAGTAGCCACCCATCGGGCCGATAGCGCCTACGATGGCGCTCCGTACCGTCTTGCCTTTCTCGCCTGCGTATGTGCCTCGCCTGTCCGTCGTGTATGTCGACAGCAACCGTAGTCCTGGCACGGCCTGCCGAACGACATCCATCGGCAGTGCGTTTGTGCGATGACTGAACACCATCGATCCAGAACACGAGACGATAGCGTTTCCGGTGACGATGATGTCGACATCTTGCTTGCGACCGAAGGTGCCCTTTCTTGATAGGTCGAAGGCCTTCGCTGCAGCGATCTGAACGGTAGTCAAGGCATCACCCCGTGAACTTCTGCGGTCGATTCGACGCACTTGAAAACGGTATCGGTAACGTTGTCACAGCCGAGCATGGCCGCGAGTCCATTGCACATCGCTCGCAGCTTGGCCTCCTGCGGAACGGTTAGGTACAGCTGCACCATGCGGATAGCAGCGACAGGTCCGTCATCATCGCTAGTTTCTGATGCCTCTGCAGTCTGCTGCGGTTGATGTTTCAGGTCGGGCTGTCGGTATGCTTGTGACTCTGTACCGCTTAGGAGCACGTCTAGCTCTGAGTCAGTCCAGCCGAGATCCTCAACCTCGATGCCTGCATCGTTGACCTCGTTGATGATCTCTGACAGCGCATCCTCGTCCCACTCGGCCAGCTCACCGAGCCTATTGTCTGCAAGCGCCAGCGCAGCCGCCTCCGCTGGGTCGAGGTCGAGGAACCGCACCGGCACCTTGTCCATGCCCAAAGACTGTGCCGCTTTGAGCCGCGTGTGCCCGCCGATGACGACGCGGTCGGCGGCGCGAGCGATGATGGGCGAGCCGAAGCCGAACCTCTCGATGCTGCGTGCGACCATGTGTACCGCGTGGTCGTTGCGCCTCGGGTTACGGTCCCACGGGGTCAGGCTGTCGATAGCCTCCCACGTGGCTGCAGCGTCCATCTTGCTGGCCATCTCACACCTCCACCGCACACCTACCCGCCGCCGAGGTTAGCCGTCAAGCGCCGCCCCGCTCGGCTCGCACCTCCACCGTCGGGCGGGTGTCGGCACCCATCGCCCAGCACGCCAAGCCGACCGCCTCGGCCGCATGGTCCGGCACCGCCTCGGGCAGCTCAACCGCCAGCGTCGGATGCCGCAGCGACAGCCCCCGCAGCCCCGCGTGGGGCCTGCCGTAGAGCCAGTCGAGCGCCAGTCGCTTGGCCCGCTCGCGGTCGAGCGCCAGCCGTGCCCCGGTGTAGACCGTCCGCCACTCCTCCGGCCGCGGGCGCTTGACCGAACGGCCACCGACCTCGAGCATTCCCACCGCCAGCCCAGCCGCCTCGGCCAGCACCAGCGGCGACCCCTTGCCCCTGAACGCCTGCACCGCCTCGACCGCCGCGCCGTTCATGACGTCAGGCCAGCCGTCGACCAGCCACCGCACCCCGCCGCCGAGGGTAGCGAACCGACGCACCGTCGCCCCGTCCGGCCCATGGCGGCGGACGTCCCAGGCCCTGCCTACCGCCCGCCACCAGCCGACGTAGACGACCCCCTCGTAGCCGACGACCCCGAGGCCCCCGGCGAGTCGTCCGGGGTCCACTCCGACCCAGTACCCAGCTCCTCCATCATCGCGACAATCGCCCGCTGCGTACTGGCTGCCCACGGTGAACCCCCCATCCCTGCACGCTCCTCGCGCATGTAGTGCGCCTCGGCAAGCGCCCAGCTGCTGAACGTCGTTCCTGCCACTGTCTTGACCCCACACTGGCTCACACTGGCACCCCACACTGGCATCGAAAACGCGCGCCGAAACCCACCTATCGAACGATACCAGTGTAAACCACTCTATATATAGGGAATCTCTTTAGAGAGTATAGAAAAGCCGTCAGGTCGACTCCGAACACCTCCAAACTTTTCTACTCTCGGGTCTTGGCGCCGGTCTGACACTGGCACACTGGTATTGCGCCAAAGTCGGCGGGAGACGCAGGCTTTCAACACTGGCAGCACACTGGCACGACACTGGCGCACACTGGCACCGGCGGCGGGCGAGCGAAAAAGATGCGGCAGGGGCTAGACGCCGCGGACGGGGTAGGTTATAAGGTCGGCACAAGGAGCAAGACCATGACCCTACGAGAAGCCGAGCAGACCATCACCGACGAGATGTGGGCCACCAACGACCTGCACTCCATCCTCGTTGCCCACGAGGCCCTGCTCGTTCGCCTCGGCATGTCCGAGGCCGAAGCCGACGCCGAGGCGAGGCTGCTGCAGCGCGCCGTCGACCGCGCCGACGAGGCCATCCGCGCCGGCATGCGCGCCCGCATGGTCGCGGCGATGTACCGGGGGGTGGTGTGATGGTGCGCCGTCACTTCGACGACCCGCCCGACGACGACTACACCGATGAGGTCGAGGTCGAGGTCGACGGCCCCGAGGAACCCTACGACCCCGACGCGTGGGTCGACGGCCAGACCGCATGGGAACGTGCGAGGGGGTACTGACATGTGGAAGCAGCAAGCCAATGCCATCGGCGCCGCCGCCCTGGCCTCGCAGCTCGGCCTGTCGACCTGCCCCGCGTGTGAGTCGGTGACATCCAGCCCCCGCCGTGACCGCCTGGGTTCCGTCAAACTGCGCGACGACGGCTCGTGGCACTGCTTCCACTGCGACACCGGCGGCGATGGGGTGGCGCTGCTCGCCGCCTACGCCGTCGGCACGACGCGCCCCGCGACCGCGCAGGGCTGGGCCGACACCGAGGCCGTCGCTGCGCGGCTGGGCATGACGACCGGCCCGATGCGCCCCGCCGCCGAGCGCGCCCGCGTGGTCCTGCCCGAGCGTGGCACGGCGCGCTACTACGCCGCCCGCACTCTGGCCTACCGCATGGCGCGGGCCTACGCCGAGCACGCCGACACCAGCTGGCGGCGCGAGATGGCGTGGTGCTACGAGTACACCGTGCGCAACGCCCCCGAGCAGATCGACCGCCTGCTGGCCGAGGAGTCGAGCGAATGACCACCCAGACCCTACGCCGCCGCATCAGCCCCCTGCTGCTCGCGATGCACGACCGCATCGGACGCCGGCCAATCACCATCGACGAGCTGGCCGAGCTGGTCGGCTGCGTCCGTGATCAGGCCCCGAACTACGCCTCGACGCTGGTGCGCTGGGGCTACCTTGAGCGCGCCGACCGGCGGGGCGTCTACTGGATAGCCCCCGAGGCCATCCCCGCCGCGCTGCCGCCAGCCCCGCCGCCGCCTAAGCCGAAGGCCCCGAAGCGCCCGCCGAAGCGCCCTGAGATGGAGCCACCCGACCTGACGGGCCGTGTGTTCGCTGCCGACCACGCGGTGCTCGACGCCCTCGACGCCGCTGGCAAGCCGATGGCCCCCGCCGACATCCGGCGCGCCCTCGGGGTGCAGTCGTCGCTGGGCCGGTCCCTGCAGCGGCTTGAGGTCGCAGGGC
>Ga0228702_1000442_pt1 | contig 32291 bp, 30 predicted proteins | sample McNCre217_Aug_MG_2_FD_178018 | JGI IMG/M metagenome (GOLD analysis project Ga0228702, IMG submission 178018) | Freshwater microbial communities from McNutts Creek, Athens, Georgia, United States - 20-17_Aug_MG | ecosystem: Environmental > Aquatic > Freshwater > Creek | place: USA: Georgia...
CGAAAGACCAAGGGTTCCAGGGCCAGGTTAATCCGCCCTGGGTAAGTCGGGACCTAAGGCGAGGCCGACAGGCGTAGTCGATGGACAACGGGTTGATATTCCCGTACCGGCGAAGAACCGCCCAAACCAAACCAGTAATGCTAAGTGGTTGAAGCTGCATTGGATCCCTTCGGGGTGAATTTGTTGTGGAGCCCACGACCCAACGCTGGCCCGGTTAACGTATTAACAGGTGTGACGCAGGAAGGTAGCCTCCGCGGGGCGATGGTTGTCCCCGTTTAAGGATGTAGGGCGAACGATAGGCAAATCCGTCGTTCATATAGCCTGAGATCTGATGATGAGTCCGCAAGGACGAAGTGGGTGATCCTATGCTGCCAAGAAAAGCATCGACGTGAGGTTCTAGCTGCCCGTACCCCAAACCGACTCAGGTGGTCAGGTAGAGAATACTAAGGATATCGAGAGAATCACGGTTAAGGAACTCGGCAAAATGCCCCCGTAACTTCGGGAGAAGGGGGGCCCGAGGTGTGTAGAGACTTGCTCTTGAAGCACCGTAGGGCCGCAGAGACCAGTTGGTAGCGACTGTTTACTAAAAACACAGGTCCGTGCGAAGTTGCAAAACGATGTATACGGACTGACGCCTGCCCGGTGCTGGAAGGTTAAGAGGATCGGTTAGCGTAAGCGAAGCTGAGAATTTAAGCCCCAGTAAACGGCGGTGGTAACTATAACCATCCTAAGGTAGCGAAATTCCTTGTCGGGTAAGTTCCGACCTGCACGAATGGCGTAACGACTTCCAAGCTGTCTCAACCGTGGACTCGGCGAAATTGCATTACGAGTAAAGATGCTCGTTACGCGCAGAAGGACGAAAAGACCCCGTGACCTTTACTATAGTTTGGTATTGGTGTTCGGCGTTAGTTGTGTAGGATAGGTGGGAGACTTTGAAGCTTGGACGCTAGTTCAGGTGGAGTCATTGTTGAAATACCACTCTGCTAACTCTGGATATCTAACCACGAACCGTGATCCGGTTCTGGGACAGTGCCTGATGGGTAGTTTAACTGGGGCGGTTGCCTCCCAAAAAGTAACGGAGGCGCCCAAAGGTTCCCTCAACCTGGTTGGTAATCAGGTGTCGAGTGTAAGTGCACAAGGGAGCTTGACTGTGAGACTGACAAGTCGAGCAGGGACGAAAGTCGGGACTAGTGATCCGGCAGTGGCTTGTGGAAGCGCTGTCGCTCAACGGATAAAAGGTACCTCGGGGATAACAGGCTGATCTTGCCCAAGAGTCCATATCGACGGCATGGTTTGGCACCTCGATGTCGGCTCGTCGCATCCTGGGGCTGGAGTAGGTCCCAAGGGTTGGGCTGTTCGCCCATTAAAGCGGCACGCGAGCTGGGTTTAGAACGTCGTGAGACAGTTCGGTCTCTATCCTCTGCGCGCGCAGGAAATTTGAGAAGACCTATCCCTAGTACGAGAGGACCGGGATGGACGAACCTCTGGTGTGTCAGTTGTTCCGCCAGGAGCACCGCTGATTAGCTACGTTCGGGATAGATAACCGCTGAAAGCATCTAAGCGGGAAGCTAGCTTCAAGATGAGATTTCCATGACTTCGGTCGAGAGGCCCGCAGCTAGATTACTGCGTTGATAGGCTGGATGTGGAAGACGGGACTAAAGACCGTCGGAGCTGACCAGTACTAATAGGCCGACTATTTGATAACACTTTTGCTTGCGTCCACTATGTGGTTCCCGAGGTATGGTCGGGAATCGCACAACAAATTACACGTTCGTGTCAACGATTCACATAACTCAATAGTGTTTCGGCGGCCATAGCGGTAGGGAAACGCCCGGTTACATTCCGAACCCGGAAGCTAAGACTACCAGCGCCGATGGTACTGCAAGGGGGACCTTGTGGGAGAGTAGGACACCGCCGGACTTAATTTGCGAAAATGGCCACCTTTTATAGGTGGCCATTTTTGTTTTAACTTGAAAAATGAGGTTTTTATGGCTGAGCAGCCAAGACGACGTAATGAAGGTCGATCTGATTTTCAACGTCCTCGCGACGGATATCGCAAACCAAATGATGGTGAGAGACGTCCTGACTGGCAAAATCGCGTCGATCGCAAGCCAAATGATGAAACCAGGGTTCGCGCGCCGCGAATTCCTGATGAAATCTTGGCAACCGATCTCGAAATGCCGCTCAGAGCACAGCTGAAAACACTCACTGCGGAGAACGCCGAAACCACCGCAAGACACCTGGTAATGGTGCAAATGTTGATAGAAAGCGATCCTGAGTTGGCTCTTCGCCATGCACAAGCAGCAGCTTCGCGTGCGGGTCGCATTGGATTTGTTAGAGAAACCCTCGGTATCGTCGCCTATACAGCCGGCGAATACTCATTGGCGCTGCGAGAGCTTCTTGCTCACCGTCGTTCATCTGGCAGTCTCGATCAAATCCCTTTGATCGTGGATAGCGAACGAGGTCTAGGACGCCCAAAACGTGCTCTAGAGGAGGGTCGAGCGATTGATAGGTCTAAGTTGCAACCTTCGGTGCGAGTCAATCTTGCCATTGCAATGTCTGGTGCAAGATTGGATCTTGGCGAGAATGAACTTGCTCTTGCCGAACTAGAAATTCTCGAACTAAATCCTGCTAAGGCCTTTGACTATTCTGTTCCGCTATTTTGGGCCTATTCCGATACTTTAGAAATTCTGGGAAGGACATCTGAGGCTGAACACTGGGCTCAGCTGGCACTTCGTGCCGAGAAGGCGTTTTTCTCTGAACCAACTGGAACAGCCGAATCTGTTTCAGTCATCGAGGAGCTTGAGCTTCCCGATGCCTAAGCCTCTAATCGCTGGCTACGATGCTCTTTTTGCGGACCTCGATGGTGTAGTTTACGAGGGCGGCAAGGCTATCGAAAAAGCCGTAGATAGCATTTTAGCCGTAGGGAAACTAGGAAAAAGAGTTGCCTACGTAACCAATAATTCGTCTCGCAAACCTTCAACGATTGCTGACCAGTTGTCGGATTATGGTCTTCCTGTCACCGAGGATGAAATCGTTTCCTCAGGGCAAACCGGTGTCGAACTTCTTTCGAGATTGGTGCCTGCAGGTTCTAAAGTTTTGGTAGTTGGTGGGGAAGGGCTTAGAAACTATGTGCAGCTTGCAGGCTTCGTCGTTGTCTCTGACAGCGAAGATCACCCTGTAGCTGTGATCCAGGGTTTCGCTCCTGATGTGAGCTGGCGAAACTTGGCAGAGGCTTCCTATTCGATCCAAAAGGGGGCCAAATGGGTCGCAACAAACTCCGACTGGACCATTCCTCAGGAGAAGGGGTTGGCTCCTGGAAACGGTACCTTGGTTTCCGCTGTGCACACTGCAGTTGGGCAATTGCCGGTAGTCGCCGGTAAGCCAGAACCGGCTATTTTCGAAACGGCAAGTCGTCGTTTTGGCGTGAAGCGTCCACTATTTGTAGGTGATCGAATCGATACCGATATCCTTGGCGCCAATCGTGCCGGCATCGATTCTGCGCTTGTTCTCACTGGCGTTTCGACTAGGAAAGAGTTGTTGGCTACGAAATCTGATTCATGGCCAACTTTCATAATCGGTGACCTGTCCGAGCTTCTCGTTCCATACAGGCAACCTAAGGCAACTAAATATGGCTACAAGTTAGGTGATGTCGAGGTAGAACTTCTAAACGGTAAGGTTCGCGTGACCTTTGGAGACCCAAAGTCTCTTGATGCCCTTCGCTGCGCCTGCGCTGTAATTTGGGGAAGCGGCCGAGCAATTCACACTCTTGACGTTGAAACCGCTCTGTTTGACTAGGCTTTACTTATCATGACGAATGAAATCCTAGAAAAAGTTGTCGCCGAATTGACCAGAATTGAGTCGCTTCCGATCGACGAGCAACCTGCGGCTTATGGAGTGCTTCACGCGACTCTTCAGTCGGTTCTAGATGGTCAATCTTGGTCAGAATAGACATTGCGCTAACCGAGGCAGGCTTAGCCAGGAGTCGAAACCAGGCTCACATGCTGATCGAGGCTGGGCGAGTAATTGTTGCTGGTAGGCCGATTCGAAAGGCCTCTCAAAAGGTTAACCCGGATGTCAAGATCGAGCTTTTAGACGCTCTTGACTACGTTTCAAGAGCTGGCCACAAGTTAGCAAAGGCACTAGATATTTTCTCAGCGCTAGAAGTTGAGGGGAAAACGGCGCTAGACGTTGGAGCTTCAACCGGTGGTTTCACCGATGTCTTGCTTCGTAAAGGCGCTTCGAAGGTTATTGCCGTTGATGTCGGTCACGACCAAATGGTATCTGAGTTGAAGGCTAACTCAAGAGTATTCTGCCTTGAGGGTTTCAATGCAAGGGAAATGACCAGCGAGGCATTGTCCGAGGCAATCGGTATCGAAAATTATTCAGAGCCAATGATTGTTGTCGCGGATCTTTCTTTTATATCGCTGACGCTTGTTTTACCTGCGATAAATCGCGTTGCTCCAAACGCTGACTTGGTGCTATTGGTCAAGCCACAATTTGAAGCCGGAAAGAAGTCTCTAAACGCACACGGCATCGTTACCGATCACAGAGTGCGTGCAGAAGCAATTAGGTCGGTTGTTGAAATGGCTGAAACTTTGGGTTTCCGCCTTGTGGATATGGTGCGGTCGGCGTTGCCTGGAACACATGGAAATGTTGAATATGTCCTGTGGATGAATAAAAAAGATGGCAAATATCTATCACAATGGATAGAGCAGATAAGCGAGATAGCCAAGGAGGGAAAATGACCGCTGAGAGGCTGGTTCTAGTTGTTTCCCACACCAGGCGCGACGACGCCATTTTTGCTGCTCGAGAGGTCTGCCAACAGTTGACCGCGGCGGGAATAACACCTGTAATGCCGGAATCGGACCTAACCGAACACCTGACTCTTGCCAAGCAGCTCGGCGTTGAAGGCATCTTTGAATCGGTTAAGGTCCTGGGAACTCATTGCTCAATCGAAGCGCTTGAACTAGTTATGGTTTTGGGCGGCGATGGAACAATTCTCAAGGCTGCCGAAATTGTCAGGCAGGCGGCAACCCCGCTGCTTGGAATTAACCTAGGCCACGTAGGGTTCCTGGCTGAAAGTGAGCGAGACGGCCTCGACGATGCTGTGAAGCGAGTGGTTCAACGCGACTATTTGATTAAAGAACGTCTCACTATCGATGTCGGAGTTTTTGTCGAAGGTGTCGAGGTATTTAGAACCTGGGCTCTCAACGAGGCAACCATCGAAAAAAGCTCTACCGAAAAAATGTTGGAAGTCGTCATCGAAATCGATAAGCGTCCTCTGACAAGTTTTGGTTGCGATGGAGTGATTCTCGGTACTCCAACCGGTTCAACAGCCTATGCGTTTTCTGCCGGTGGCCCAATTGTTTGGCCTTCTGTTGAGGCTTTGACTCTAGTTCCACTGAGCGCTCATGCGCTATTTGCAAGACCACTCGTGGTCAGTCCAAAAGCAGACATCGCGGTAGAGGTTCTTCATCGAAGTAACGGATCCGGTGTGCTTTGGGCCGATGGAAGACGCACGTGGCACCTGCCGCCGGGTGCAAGGGTTGAGGTTAAGCGATCAGACATCCCTGTTCGTCTTGCGCGATTCCGCCAAGGACCGTTCAACGATCGACTGGTTAGAAAGTTCTCGCTACCCGTTGGCGGTTGGCGCGGACCCGTAGAGGGCAAGTAATTGATTGAAGAAATCTCAATTAGGGACCTCGGCGTTATCAGCGATGCCAAACTTAAATTCGGTCCTGGCCTAAATGTACTGACTGGTGAGACCGGAGCTGGAAAGACCATGGTGCTTACAGCGCTCGGACTCCTGCTTGGGGATCGTTCAGATGTCGGCGCCATTAGACAAGGTTCCGAGCAGGCAACAGTTCAAGGAACTTGGCGGCTGCCGGAGGGCAATGCAGTCGCTCAGCTTGTGGTCGAAGCCGGTGGATTCGTGGAAGAAAACACACTCTTCGTCAATCGAACCGTAAGTCGAGATGGCAGAGCACGTGCAGCAGTTGGCTCGGTGAATGCTCCGATAAGTTTGCTTTCTATGATTGGCTCGAAGCTAGTCGTCGTCCATGGTCAGGCAGACCAGATTCGCCTAAAATCGCCCACCGCTCAGCGAGAAGCTCTGGATAATTTTGCCGGTCTGAAATTATTACTCGGGGAATATGCGACAGCATATGAGGCCTGGAAAGAGGCCTCAAGACGATTGAAAACACTTCAGGAGAATTTGAGCAGGGCAGATCAAGAACATTCCGATCTAACTGCAGCATCTGAAGAGATCGCAAAGGTAAACCCTTTAAAGGGGGAAGATGCTGAACTAGGCGAAAAGATTGAGCGTCTTACGCACAGTGAAGAACTTCGACTTGCTGTTTCCAACGCTCACGAATTCATCTCCAACCAAAGCTATGAAGAGGTTGAGGATGCGATTGGACTACTTGGTAAGGCCAGAAAACAACTTGAGTTAGTTTCGCAATTAGACCCAAAGCTACAAGAGCAGGTGGAGGCCTTAAAAGATCTGGGAATGCAGCTTGGCGAGGTTTCAACCTTCCTAGGGGCTTACCTTTCCGGCATGGAAGAAGGCGGCCCAGCTGACTTGGAGCTGCTTCAGTCAAGGCGAGCCGATTTATCGAGCTTGATCAGGAAATACGGACCAACTCTTGACGATGTTTTGAAATATCAAGAGTCCCTCGGAGCAAGACTTCTCGAAATTGATACTTCAGATGAAATGCTAAACAGGCTGCAAACCGAGGTGGAAGACTGCCACCAGCGAGCACTTGTTCTGGCGGCTAACCTAACCGAAAAGCGACTTGAGGCTGCGGCCACTCTGGCAACCGAAGTTACCGGCGAGCTGGCAAATCTTGCCATGGGCGGTGCCAACCTCAGGGTTTTGGTAGAGCCAACCGAAGAACTTGGCCCATTTGGCAAAGACTCGGTAAGCATTTTGTTATCCGCCTACCCCGGAGCAGAACCAAGAGCTTTGGGTAAGGGTGCTTCCGGTGGTGAACTCTCCAGAATCATGCTTGCGTTAGAGGTTGTGTTGGCTAAAAATGAGCAGGCTCTTACCTTCATCTTCGATGAGGTTGATGCTGGCGTCGGAGGTGCCGCAGCAATCGAAGTTGCCAAGAGACTGGCTCGACTTTCTAGATCTGCTCAGGTGATTGTTGTTACCCACCTTGGTCAAGTTGCTGCCTATGCCAATGAACATTTGCGAGTGTTGAAGACTGTAGGCCAGTCTTTTACCGGTTCCGACGTGGTTAATCTAGACCTTGAAGCGCGCGTTGAAGAGATCGCCAGAATGATCAGCGGTCTTTCCGAGAGTGACAGCGCAAGAGGAAACGCTCGAGAATTGCTTTCGCAGGCACAGGCTTTCGCGAGTCAGCAGCTTTAAAGTCATCAATCATTGGTAAACTGATATTCCATGGCAGACGCTAAAAACCATGGAATCCCAAGACACATTTTCGTTACCGGCGGTGTTGCATCATCGCTAGGTAAGGGCCTTACTGCAGCCAGTTTGGGTAACCTCCTCACCGCTCGCGGACTACGCGTTGTTATGCAAAAACTCGACCCTTACCTAAACGTTGACCCTGGAACGATGAACCCGTTTCAGCACGGTGAAGTTTTCGTTACCGAAGACGGAGCCGAAACAGATCTTGATATTGGTCACTACGAGCGTTTCCTTGACATCGAACTTGCACAGTCTGCAAACGTAACAACGGGTCAGGTTTACTCTCGTGTAATTTCTAGAGAACGTGCCGGTGAATACCTAGGTGACACCGTTCAGGTCATCCCTCACATCACCGACGAAATCAAACGCAGAATGCGTTTGCAGGCAACTGAGACTCCGGCTCCAGACGTTATCATTACCGAAATCGGTGGAACTGTTGGAGATATCGAATCTCAGCCGTTCCTCGAGGCTGCTAGACAGTTGAGACACGATGTTGGTCGTGACAACGTTTTTTTCGTTCACGTTTCTCTGGTGCCTTACCTTGGCCCATCCGGTGAATTAAAGACCAAGCCAACCCAGCACTCGGTTGCGATGCTAAGAAGCATCGGAATTCAGCCTGACGCAATCGTTTGTCGAAGCGACCGCGAGCTCCCCGAGGGAATCAAGAAGAAGATTGCCCTGATGTGTGATGTTGATTACGAAGCAGTTATCAACGCCGCTGACGCATCTAGCATCTATGACATCCCCACCGTTCTAAACAAGCAGGGGCTCGACAGCTACATCGTAAAGAAGATTTCGCTAGAGGTAAACGAGGTCGACTGGACACGTTGGTCGAGTGTTCTCGATGCCGTACACAACCCGAAGCACGAGATTTCGCTTGCACTTGTAGGTAAATACATCGACCTTCCAGATGCCTACCTATCTGTCACCGAAGCTCTTCGCGCAGGTGCCTTCGCTAACCAGGCAAAGGTAAACATCAAGTGGGTTGCCTCTGACCTTTGTGAGACGGAGGAAGGTTCCAAGGCGAATCTTGGCGACGTGGACGCCATCTGTGTCCCAGGTGGTTTCGGTGTTCGCGGAATCGAGGGCAAGCTCGGCGCCCTAAAGTTTGCAAGAGAAAACCAGATTCCAACCCTCGGTCTCTGTCTTGGCCTTCAATGCATGGTCATCGAGTATGCCCGTAATGAGGCAGGACTTGAAGGTGCGTCTTCTACTGAGTTTGATGACAAGGCTAAATACCCGGTTATTGCCACGATGGCCGAACAGGTAGACATCATCGCTGCCGGCGATCTTGGCGGAACCATGAGGCTCGGTACCTACGATGCCAAACTTCAGCCTGGGTCGATCGTTGCGCAAGTTTACGGAACCACCGATGTAAACGAGCGTCACCGTCACCGTTACGAAGTGAATAACGAATATCGCGAGCAGATTGCCGCTGCCGGTCTCGTTTTCTCGGGAACCAGCCCTGACGGCAACCTAGTTGAGTTCGTTGAGCTTCCTCGTGAGGTTCACCCATACTACGTGGCCACTCAGGCACACCCTGAGTTTAAGTCTCGACCAACCAAGGCACACCCGTTGTTTGACGGTTTGGTCAAGGCTGCCATTGCCAGAAAGGAATCGTCGCAACTATTTGATGTTGCCGATGAACAGTAACAATTCAAACCCGCTAGATAGGCAGGTTTCAACGTATCTTCGCCATCTCACAATCGAGAGGGGGATGGCGAAAAACACTGTGGCGGCCTACGCGCGAGATTTGGATCGTTACGTGACTTTCCTTTTTGGAAAGAACATTTCGACACCCGAGCAGATTTCGAAGTCAGACGTTGCCGCGTTTAGCCAAGAGCTCTCCACTAAGTATGGGTTAAAGGCTTCGTCTACTTCACGGATACTTTCAGCCGTTAGAGGCCTGCACAGGTTCTGGCTTTTGGAGTCAATTACCACCCTGGATGTCGCGGTTAACCAAAAGCCCCCAAAGCTTCCACTACGGCTACCTAAAGCAATTTCGATTAACGACGTTTTGGCGCTTCTCGCCGCGGCCGGGCCGGAACCTAGCGACGAAATTGCCATAAATAATCCAATTGGATTGCGCGATCGAGCGTTGCTGGAACTCCTTTACGCCACCGGCGCACGAGTGAGCGAAATTGCAGATCTGAATATTGACGATCTCGTCGATTCTGGGCTGTTAAGGCTCCTTGGTAAAGGTGACAAACAGCGAGTCGTTCCAGTAGGTTCTTATGCGCAGGAAAGCCTGAACGCATATCTAACTCGGGTCAGGCCGGTACTAACTGCCAGGGGCAGGGGAACACCGGCGGTATTCCTAAACCAGCGTGGTTCGAGATTGAGTCGGCAGTCGATTTGGCAAATTTTGGTTGATGCCGCCGAAAAATCTGGAATTCAGTCGCATGTTTCTCCTCATACACTCCGGCATTCATTTGCCACCCACCTATTGGAAGGTGGAGCCGATATTCGAGTAGTTCAAGAACTTCTTGGACACTCCTCAGTTGCTACAACCCAGATTTACACATTAGTAACCGTGGATGCTCTGCGTGAGGTCTATGCAACCGCGCATCCACGCGCTCGGCGGTAGGCTAGTAGGAGCAAAACCTCAGGAAAGGGGGAGAGATGGCCTCAGAATCTAACACCGACAAGCGTTTTCCGGTGCCAAAGCCTTTGACCACCCACGGTCCTGCCAGAATCATTGCGATGTGTAACCAAAAGGGTGGAGTGGGTAAGACCACGACTTCGATCAACCTTGGTGCCTCGCTGGCTGAGTATGGACGTAAGGTCCTCCTGGTTGACTTTGACCCTCAGGGTGCGCTTTCCGCTGGTCTTGGCATTCAGGCCCAGGACGGCCTAACAATCTTCAGCCTCATGCAAAATGAAGAACTTGACCCTCACGAGGCAATTCGCAAAACCGCTCATCCAAATCTTGAATTGATTGCCGCAAACATTGATCTTTCTGCGGCTGAGATGAACCTCGTAAACGAGTACAACCGCGAGGGGATTTTGAAACGAATCCTTCGCAAAGTTCAAGACGAATACGATGTGATTATTGTCGATTGCCAGCCATCGCTTGGCTTGCTGACAGTTAATGCCTTGACGGCAGCACACGGGGTTATGATCCCACTAGCCTGTGAATTCTTCGCACTTCGCGGTGTCGCGATCCTAGAGGGAATCATTAAAAAGGTTCAGGGAAGCCTAAACCAGACCTTGGTTCTCGACGGGGTCTTGGCAACGATGTACGACTCGAGAACCCATCACTCTCGTGAAGTGATCGACATGCTTCGTGACAAATTTGGTGAAAAGTTGTTCAAAAGCATCATTGCCAGAACTGTGAAGTTCCCTGATGCCACCAGGGTCGCTGAACCAATCAACTCTTACGCACCTTCCTCTGAAGCTGCGGAGGCCTATCGCACCGTTGCCAGGGAGCTGGTTCTACGTGGCGGCGCCCCTTAATCAAGAACTGACCGAAACCGGATCTGGGTTTCAGGTCAGTCTCGGAAACTTTGATGGGCCATTCGATCTGCTACTTAGCTTGATTGGAAAGCACGAGCTAGACATTACCGAGGTTTCGCTTTCCAGGGTCACCGACGAATTTATCAAGTACCTGAAACAGCTTGACACTGATGAAGAACTGGATCAGGCTTCCGAGTTCATCGTCATTGCTGCAACTCTGCTAGATCTCAAGATTGCAGGGCTTTTGCCAAAGGGTGAAGTTGTCGATGCCGAAGATGTTGCGCTGCTTGAGGCAAGAGATCTGCTGTTTGCCAGGCTTCTGCAGTACAAGGCATTCAAGGAAGTTGCCGGTTGGTTTGATTCTGCGTTTGAAAGAGAATTTGGAAGGATCGCTCGAGATGTTCGAATGGAAGAACGTTTCAGAGAGCAGAAACCGGAACTCATCTGGACCATTACGGCTGCAGAATTCGCTGTATTGGCAGAAGACACGCTTACGCCAAAACTTATACCTGCGGTTGGCTTAACTCACCTACACGCCTCTCGTGTAAGCATCCGCGAGCAAGCGTCTATCGTGGTTTCACAGCTTAGATCCAGACAAACCATGACGTTTTTCGAACTTATTCGAGAGATTCGCGATCGCGCTGTCGTAGTTGCAAGATTCTTGGCGATATTGGAACTTTACCGATTGGCTGCCCTGTCTTTCGAGCAGGAGACTCCACTCGGTGACCTGCAACTTACCTGGCGTGCAGAACACTTTGATGACGAACAACTAGCAGCGCTCGGAGCAGATTATGACGAATGACAGCAACGAACAGAATCTAGAACTATTGGGTGCACTTGAGGCGATCCTGATGGTGACGGACACCCCGATTACTCTTGTGAATCTGGCAACTGCGCTAGAGCAACCAATGAACGTGGTTCGAGAATTGGTTGGACGGTTGAAGTCCGACTACGACGGCGAGTTGGGAGGCCGACCGCGTGGCTTTGAGCTTCGCGAGGTTGCCGGTGGTTGGAGAATCTTCGTGCGCCAAGACTTCGACTGGGCGGTGAAGATGTTTGTTGCAAGTGAAAACCCGACCAAATTGTCTCAAGCCGCACTCGAAACCCTTTCGGTTATTGCCTACAAGCAACCGATAACCAGAGGCCAGGTCGCCTCAATTCGAGCGGTAAACGTTGACTCGGTAGTAAAGACACTCCTAAGTAGAGGTCTCATCACCGAGCTTTATACCGATTCGGAAACCGGTGCCGTGAACTTCGGAACCACCGACCTACTACTCGAACTCCTTGGAATCAATTCCTTGGATGAACTACCGCAAATCAGCCCATTCCTACCGGACAACCAAAGTGACTTTGAACTCAGATAACGAAACCAACGAGCCAATTAGGCTACAAAAAGCGCTCGCGGCAGCTGGCGTTGCATCTAGACGCGCCTGCGAAGACCTGATTGTTCAGGGCCAGGTCAAGGTAAATGGCAAACTTGTGAAGGAGCTGGGGACAAGGGTCAATACTGAGACCGACCACGTGACAGTGCGCGGTGTTCCAGTGGTTTTCGACACCAGTCGTATTTACTTGGCTTTGAACAAGCCAAAGGGCGTAATCAGCTCAATGGCTGATGAAGAGGGGCGACCTGACCTTTCCGAATTTGTACTTGATTACGATCGTGTTTTCAATATCGGCAGGCTAGACGGTGAAACCACCGGTCTAATTCTCCTGACCAATGATGGAAACCTTGCCAATCACCTTTCGCATCCAAAATTTGGCGTGGAAAAAACCTACATCGCCAGAATTTCAGGAATCGCAGGCGAGGAAATTGTTCATAAACTGCAGAGCGGTTTTGAGCTGGAAGACGGATTTATTAAAACCGACAGGGCCAAGCTGATTCAAGCGACCAAGGGTGAGAGCCTAATCGAGTTGGTTCTGCACTCAGGTAGAAACCGAATTGTCAGAAGAATGTTTGAACACCTTGGTTACCCTGTGATCGACCTGGTGAGGAAGCAATTTGGGCCAATCCACCTTGGTGGCTTGAAGCTTGGCCATGTTCGTCGACTAAGTAAAATTGAAGTCGGCGAATTGCTCAAATTTGCTGAAGGAAAACCAGTTAAGACCTCAAGGCCGAAAAAGGTTAATCGATGATTAGAGCTATTCGTGGCGCCATCCAGCTGGATGTCGATGAAAAAGAACACCTAATCAAGTCAACCGCCGAATTGCTCACCAAAATTTTGCACGCTAACGACATTGACAATTCGTCGCTTATTTCTATCTTCTTTACGGCCACCCCTGACATCCACAGTGAATTCCCCGCGGTGGCTGCTAGGTCGCTCGGTCTTGGTGATGTTCCTCTGCTCTGCTTCGTGGAAATGGATGTCTCAGGAGCGCTCCCTAGAACTATCAGAGTTATGGTGAACGTTGAAACCGACAAGGCAAGAGGCGAAATTCAGCACATTTACCTTCGAGGCGCTACTGCTCTTCGAATGGACTTGGCTCAGTGACCGGCGGCAGGTTTAAGGGCAAAGTCAAGATTGTTGGAGCCGGCTTAATCGGCACCAGCATCGGACTTGCACTCTCCAAACAGGGCGTATCGGTTTACCTTGAAGATCTTTCACCTGCCACTCAGCGTCTGGCATCTGAATACGGTGCTGGTGAGGAATTTTTCGAAGGAGTAAATCCTGACCTAGTAATCGTGTGTGTACCGCCTGAGGTCACAGCACGTTTGGTGAAGGCCGAACTTCAAAGGCACATACAAGCGACCGTGATTGACGTCTCTTCTGTGAAGTCTCCGATCCTTGATGAGTTGGCGGCTGAAGGTGCAGACCTGACCAGATACCTGGGAACTCACCCTATGGCTGGAAGAGAACGCGGAGGTGCGGTAAGCGGAAGGGCCGACATCTTCATCGGACGTCCGTGGGTTATTGCAATCAATTCCGAATGTTCCGTTGAGAGAGTAAACGATGTAGAGGCGATGATCCTTGACCTTGGAGCTCAACCGATTCGAATGTCGGCCAAGGAGCATGACCGTGCGGTTGCATTGGTTTCTCACGTTCCGCAGGTTGTATCATCGCTTTTGGCAGCAAGGTTGGTAGGAGCAAGTGGCGTAGAGCTTGCAGGGCAAGGTTTGAGAGACACAACCAGGATTGCCGCCAGCGACCCAAAACTTTGGGTGCAGATTCTCGGTGCTAACGCATCTGAAGTAGAGCAAGTTTTAGTCTCCTTCCGTGACGATTTGGACACAGTGATCGATGCCCTCGGGAACATTTCTGGACAGGGCTCGTTGATGGCTCTGGATCGACTAATCGGAAACGGTAACCGAGGGGTAGAACAACTCCCTGGAAAACACGGCTCAAGGAAATCCGACTACCAGACGTTCATCGTCATGATTGATGACCGACCTGGTGAGTTGGCTCGACTTTTTGCCGAAGTTGGGGAAATCGGTATCAACATTGAAGATATGAAACTTGAGCACTCACCGGGTGCCCAAATTGGCTTGGTTGAACTTTCAATTGCGCCTAAATCGGCAGATAGGCTGCAGGCCGAATTGCTTGAGCGTGGCTGGAGGTTTGCGGGGTGAGTGTAATTATCGCCATCGATGGCCCAGCGGGGTCTGGAAAATCTAGTGTTGCCAAGGAAGCCGCTAGGCGACTGAATTTTGGCTATCTTGATACCGGAGCAGCCTATAGAGCTTTAGCCTGGGCGGTTTTGCATGGGTTGATCACGCTGCCGCCAGATCGAGATGCCGATTTTGTTGGCTTCGACTATGAGATTTCGCTCGATCCTGATAACTACTACGTTCGCAGTTTTGGGGTCGACATCACCGAGGCTATTCGTGGTTCTGAAGTTGCGAACTCCGTGTCGTCGGTTGCGTCTCACTTTGGAGTGAGACGCTGGATGAAACAATTCACCAGAAATCTGGTGGAACAAAATGAGCTAAAGGGCGTTATCGTAGAAGGTCGAGACATTACCACCGTTGTGGCACCAGATGCCCCGGTTCGGATTCTCCTGACCGCATCAGAAGCCGTTCGTCTGGAAAGACGGGCCAAAGAACTCAGCGAGGCTGAGTTGGCAACATTGCGCCAGCAGGTTCTTGAAAGAGATCGTAATGACTCGAAAGTCGTTGACTTCATGTCACCGGCCGAGGGTGTTGATTTGGTTGACACCACAGAACTAAATTTCGAGCAGTCGGTTGGCGCCGTACTGGAACTTATTGCAAAGCAGGTGAAGCCATGACAGATCACGAGTTTGATGGCGAGCTAGACCATGACTTCGTTGAAAAACTGGAAAGTATCAGCGACTTCGATGCCCAAACCAAGGCGGCGGCACTTCGTGCTGGTCTTGACGATTACGAACTTGAGGCAGAAGACTTCGATGTTTTAGAGCACGAAATCGCAGATGACTTTGATGACGAGGAAACCGGTCCACAGCCGGTATTGGCAATTGTCGGACGCCCGAACGTCGGTAAATCGGCACTTGTAAACCGAATTCTTGGTAGGCGTGAAGCGGTTGTTGAGGACAAGCCAGGTGTAACTCGCGACCGCGTTTCATACCGTGCCGAGTGGGCTGGGCGTAAATTCACCTTGGTCGACACAGGCGGTTGGGAACCAAACGTTTCCGGCATCGACAAGGCAGTTGCTGATCAGGCCGAAATTGCCATGGAACTTTCAGATGCAATTTTGTTTGTTGTTGATGCCACGGTAGGCGCAACTTCAACCGATGAGCGTGTTGTGAAGCTGCTCAGGTCTAGCGGGAAACCAGTGATCCTGGTTGGAAACAAGATTGACGATGCCTTCCAAGATCCTGAGGTTGCCGCGCTGTGGTCGCTAGGTCTCGGTGAACCTATGCCGGTATCAGCCCTTCACGGTAGGGGTGTTGCTGATCTACTGGACAAGGCAATGTCTGTTCTTCCAAAGTTCTCTGCTGTTGCACAGGAAGAACTCGGTGGTCCAAGACGCGTTGCCCTAATCGGCAGACCAAACGTAGGAAAATCCTCTCTGCTAAACAAGGCCGTTGGCTCCGAGAGAGCCGTTGTAAACGATCTAGCCGGAACCACTAGAGATCCCATCGATGAGCAGGTAGTCATTGCGGGTAAGGTTTGGCGTTTTGTAGATACCGCAGGTATTCGTAAGAAAAAGCATATGAACCAAGGTGCTGACTTCTACGCCAGCCTAAGAACTCAGGCGGCCCTAGAGCGCGCTGAGGTGGCTGTGGTGCTGTTCGATGTTACCCAGCCAATCTCCGAGGCAGACATTCGAATCGTTGACATGGCACTGGAGTCTGGGCGCGCGCTCGTACTTGCGTTTAACAAGTGGGATGAACTGGACGACGACCGACGTCGTTACCTTGAGCGAGAAATCGAGCAGCAGCTAGCTCACGTTTCATGGGCACCTCGCGTGAACATTTCCGCAAAAACCGGTCGTCACATCGAAAAGCTGGTCCCGGCTCTTGAAGTTGCTCTCGATTCTTGGGATCAGCGTGTGGCTACTGGCAAGTTCAACGCATTCCTGCAGGAACTTACGATGGAATTTCCTCACCCTGTTCGTGGTGGAAAGCAGCCGAGAATTCTGTTTGCTACCCAGGCTGCGGTGCGACCTCCAAAGTTTGTTCTCTTTACAACCGGATTCCTAGACGAGGGTTACCGTCGCTTCATTCAGCGTCGTCTTCGCGAGGTTTATGGTTTCGAGGGAAGCCCAATCGAAATCGGTATGAGAGTTCGCGAAAAGAGAAAGCGCGTCTAGTCGGTTTTCGGGCTGTAGCGCAGCTTGGTAGCGCACTTGACTGGGGGTCAAGGGGTCGCAGGTTCAAATCCTGTCAGTCCGACCAAATAAAATTTGCCTAGAGACTTAGGGAGGGTGTCCGATGACTGAAGTTTCACTTTGGAAACAGTTGCTTACCCTGCCAAATTTATTGAGCGTTCTCAGGCTGTTATTGGTTCCTGTTTTCCTTTACCTAGTAATCGGCAATCAACCGCTCCTTGCTTTCCTGGTGTTGGTAATCGCATCGATCACTGATTACCTTGATGGATATTTAGCTCGCAAACTAAAACAGGTAACCAGGTTGGGTGCCCTATTAGACCCTGCAGCAGATCGTTTATACATTTTTGCAACGCTTATTGGCCTTGCTGTCACCGGAGCAATTCCTTGGTGGTTGCCGGTGGTGGTCGTGCTTCGTGATGTATTGATGGCATTCACCATCCCAGTATTGGCAAGCATCGGATATGGTCCACTTCCGGTTCACTTCTTTGGCAAGGCGGGGACCTTTGCGCTACTTTACGCCTTTCCACTTTTGCTCTTGGCTGACTGGTGGTCGTCGGCACAATTAGTCATCCTTCCGATTGCTTGGGCATTCGCGCTTTGGGGTGTTGGGCTTTACTGGTTTGCTGGTTTTCTTTACGTTAAGCAAGTCGTGCAACTGTTGAATTCGACCAAAGGATTTAACGCTAGATTGGATAGACCATGACGAACCCGGCAGACAAAGATCGCGCTAATTTCGAAGACGTTACTTCGACACAGCGTTTCGCCGACGATTTAATTCCAGATGCAAAAGATGGCTTGGATGAGGTTGAACTAGCAGCCGTTGCAGCACTTCCAAAGGGCTCGGCATTGCTTATCGTAAAACGCGGCCCTAGCGACGGATCTAGATTCCTGCTCGACGTTGATGTGACCACAGCTGGTCGCCACCCGAATGCCGAAATTTTCCTGGATGACGTAACCGTTTCTCGCAAGCACGCAGAGTTCAAGCGAGTAGGCCAGGGCTTTATAGTTACCGACCTTGCCTCGCTCAACGGCACGTACCTTAACGGCGAACGAATCGATTCCGCGCCGCTGAGCGATGGCGATGAGGTTCAAGTTGGAAAGTTCAAGCTGACCTTTTACTCGGCGGACAGCGCAAAGTAATGGCAACTGCACCAGCATCGATTTCCGCCGCGAGATCACAAAAACTCTTTACCATCGGAAGGGTGCTCAGTCTGCTTCAGGCTGATTTCCCTGACCTAACTCCTTCAAAGCTCCGCTTTCTGGAAGAGCAAGGGCTGGTTACTCCTCAACGAACCGATTCTGGTTATCGGAAATTCGCAGAATCCGACGTGCAGCGACTTCACGTCATTTTGGAACTTCAGAGAGACCAGTACCTTCCCCTTAAAGTTATTCGCCAGTATCTTGAGGATTTAGATTCTGGGAAACGTCCTGAGTTGCCAAATGGCACAGGTGTCATGCTGATTCGCGGCGTTTCCTCAAAAAAGTTCTCTGAGCTTGACCTAATCGCGGAAACTGGCATCACCCCAGCGCTAATTGCGGCTGCTCGCGAAGCAGGTTTGCTAGAAATCGAGCCATACGATCATTCGCAAGTAGAAATTGCTCGGTCGGTTGTACACCTTCAGCGTTTTGGTATTTCACCGCGTCACCTAAAGGGACTTAAGGCTGCTGCGGATCGCGAAATCGGAATCATCGAAGGTGTAATCAGCCCAGTTCTGGCTAAAAATGAGACCGGCTCAAGATCTAGGGCTGCTCACTTTGCGCAGGAAATCGAGAGCCAATTTGCCTCGATTCGAACCGAGTTGATTCGCTCGGTGATCGGAAAAATCGACTCCTAGTTCAGGCGCGACACGCCGAAGATATTAATTAACCTAGATGTGGGCGTGTCAGACGCAAGAATTAAACCTAAGGTTGAAGGTAAAGGAGGACAGCATGAGCGATCAGACCAGTTTTGAGTTTGGCGAAAACGCCGATATGTTGTTCACCGACGGCCTCCCGGTTGAAAACCCGAACGAAGGTTATCGAGGCACCTCTGCTGCTTCTACAGCTGGAATCAGTTACCGACAGCTCGATTACTGGGATCGCACCGGATTGGTTCAGCCAAGCGTGCGAGGTGCATCTGGTTCTGGAACTCAGAGACTTTACGCATTCCGCGACATCTTGGTCCTAAAGCTTGTGAAGCGACTTCTAGACACCGGTGTATCGCTTCAGCAGATTCGTATTGCCATCAACCAACTTCGCAAGTCTGGAATTAGCGACCTTGCTAGGACCACACTTATGTCAGATGGTGCCAAGGTTTATCTATGTAACTCAGACGCCGAAGTCATCGACTTGCTAGAGCGTGGGCAGGGTGTCTTTGGAATTGCCGTTGGTAAGGTTCTCGAAGAAGTTGAGGCAACCCTTTCGACTATTGCTCCGAGCTCTCTTGATGAAGAGCTGGTTGATGAGTTATCGATTCGTCGCCAAGCTCGAGCTGTAATTTAGTTTCCTCAGCTTCTGCCTTCAAAACGTCATCAATCGACTGGCCGCGTAGCACACGATTAAGTCTTAGAACCTTGCGCGACTGTTTGCCTGGGCGGCTGCCAACTTTTTGACCTAGAGACTGCTGGGCAAATTCTAAAACCCTGTCGAAAACCTGAGCGACCTCAATCGCAGACTGTCCTGGCCAAGAGTGGATCGGTCGACCTGCTCCCTGTGCCTGTTGCAATACAGTTCGTTCTTCAAGAACTTGAGGAAGAATCTTGGTGCCATAACGTTCCCTTAGTTCGCTCAGGCGATAGTCGCCTTCCGAAGACTGGGGGCGGAAGCGGTTAATCAAAATTCCCAGGGTGCCGAGCCTTGGAGTTAGATTCTTGCGCAACTCCTCAAGCGCGTGAAGAGATCTCTCGGCGGCAACCGCAGAGAAAAGGGCTGGTTCGGAAACGATGATCACTCTGTCGCTGGCAACCCAAGCGGTTCTGGTCAGGCCATTGATTGATGGAGGAGTGTCAATGATGACCAAATCGTATTCGCGTTCAAGTTTCGCAAGGGCGATTTCAAGTTTCCAAATCTCACCAATGGTTGGAGCGGGGTGGTCGAAAGACTGAGTTTTTGGACTTCCAACCATGACATCCATGGTTCCAGGGTGCAGTTTGGTCCAAGTACTAGATACGATTGCTCTATGCACAATGTTGTGCTGGGGAGTTTGTAAAACATCAGCAACGGTTTCGCTAAATTCTCCAATGGCGCCCAAGCCGGTAGTTGCATCACACTGGGGATCTAGATCCACAACAAGTGTTCTTAAACCAGACGAAAATGCAGCGGAAGCCAAACCCAAGGCAACCGTGGTCTTTCCAACGCCCCCTTTCAGGGAGCTGACGCTGAGAACATGCACGCTAATAGGCTACCTTCTTAAACAGGGCACCAAAATCCCAAAGTACGCATCGACACACTTCAGAGGTGGCTATGTTCAAAAAGATCCTCGTGGCAAACCGCGGTGAAATTGCTATTCGCGCATTCCGTGCAGCTTATGAATTGGGAGCAAAAACCGTTGCGGTATTCCCATACGAGGATCGAAACTCTAGCCACAGGCTCAAAGCAGATGAGGCTTACCAGATTGGCTCAGAAGGTCATCCGGTTCGTGCCTACCTAAATGTCGCTGAAATCATCAGGGTCGCGTTGGAGAGTGGCGCAGACGCCATCTACCCTGGGTATGGATTTCTGTCGGAGAATCCCGAACTAGCCAAGGCGGCAGCAGACAACGGAATCACTTTCATCGGTCCTGGAGAATCAGTTCTCGAAATGGCGGGAAACAAGGTAAACGCCAAGGAAGCGGCAATTGCAGCAGGTGTACCGGTTCTAAAGTCATCTCAACAGTCCGCTGACATTGAACTTTTGGTTTCAGCTGCAGATGAAATCGGTTTCCCAATCTTTGTCAAAGCCGTTGCCGGTGGTGGCGGTCGAGGCATGCGAAGAGTTGAAAAGCAGGAAGACCTGCGAGCAGCTTTAGCAGAGGCTAGTCGCGAAGCGGAGAGCGCCTTTGGCGACCCGCGCGTGTTCCTTGAACAAGCGGTTCTACGCCCAAGGCACATCGAGGTTCAGATCCTTGCCGATGGCGTAGGCGGCGTGGTACACCTGTTCGAGCGTGACTGCTCCATTCAGCGACGAAACCAGAAGGTTGTCGAAATCGCTCCGGCGCCACACATCACCGAAGAACTTCGCAACGCGCTTTATCGAGATGCCGTCGCCTTTGCAACCAAGATTGGTTACAAGAACGCCGGAACCGTTGAGTTCCTAATTGATACCGTTGGAGCCAACGCTGGCAAGCACGTGTTCATCGAGATGAACCCTCGAATTCAGGTGGAGCACACCGTCACCGAAGAAATTACTGACGTTGACCTTGTACAAGCACAGATGAAGATTGCAGCAGGTGCTACCTTGCAAGATCTTGGGTTGACCCAAGACCAAATCACAATGCACGGATTCGCAGTTCAGTGCCGTATTACCACCGAAAATCCAGCAGCTGGATTCAAGCCTGACTCTGGAAAGATCACCACCTACCGTTCGCCTGGTGGCGCTGGAATCCGTTTGGACGGCGGAACAATCGCCGCCGGTAGCGAGGTTAGCCCTCACTTTGATTCGCTACTTGTGAAACTTATTGCCAGAGGCCGTGACTTCCACTCTGCAGTGATAAGAGCAGAACGTGCGCTCGCGGAATTCAGAATTCGCGGAGTTTCCACCAACATTTCCTTCATGCAGGCCGTTTTGGCGGATCCGACTTTTGCCTCTGGTGACCTTTCGACCTCGTTCATCGACGAACGTCCCGAGTTATTCACTCAGAAGCCTTCGCAGGACCGTGGAACGAAGATTCTGACCTGGTTGGCAGATGTAACCGTAAACCAGCCATACGGCCCTAGAAGCGGCCGTATTTCGCCAACTTCAAAACTTCCTAATGTAGATGTGACCCAACCTGCACCAGCAGGGTCACGTCAACTCCTCAAGGAACTCGGCCCAGTTGGTTTCGCCAAGGCTCTCCGTTCGCAAAGCAAGGTCGCAGTCACCGAAACTACTTTCCGTGATGCTCACCAATCGCTATTGGCCACCAGGGTTCGCGGAAGAGACTTGGTCAAGGTTGCTCCTTACGTAGCACGAATCACTCCAGAATTACTGTCAGTCGAGGCATGGGGCGGAGCAACCTACGACGTAGCTTTGCGCTTTCTGGGTGAAGATCCGTGGGAGCGTCTGAGTGCGCTTCGCGAAGCCATGCCGAACATCTGCATCCAGATGCTCCTCAGAGGCCGAAACACCGTTGGATACACTCCTTACCCAACCGAGGTGACGGAGAGCTTCGTGCGCGAAGCAGCGGCCTCTGGAGTTGACATCTTCAGAATCTTTGACGCTCTAAATGACGTTGACCAGATGAAGCCGGCCATCGAGGCAGTCGTTGCAACCGGTACCGCAGTGGCCGAGGTGGCAATGTGCTACTCGGGTGACCTGCTTGATCCAAATGAAAACCTATATACCCTTGAGTACTACCTGAAGTTGGCCGACGAAATTGTGGCCGCAGGCGCCCATATTCTGGCTATCAAGGACATGGCAGGATTGCTGCGACCAGCAGCCGCAGCCAAATTGGTAGCGGCTCTGAGAGAGCGTTTCGAACTTCCGGTTCACTTACACACTCACGACACTGCCGGTGGGCAGTTGGCTACCCTCATGGCTGCGATTGATGCGGGTGTCGATGCCGTAGACGTTGCATCGGCTCCGATGGCTGGAACCACAAGCCAACCTTCTGCTTCTGCACTTATCGCGGCTCTTGCGCACACTTCTAGAGACACCGGAATTACCCTCGATGCGATCACCAAGTTGGAACCATACTGGGAGGCTGTTCGCCGCGTCTACGCTCCGTTCGAATCTGGCTTACCTGGTCCAACCGGACGTGTCTACAAACACGAGATTCCTGGCGGGCAACTGTCGAATCTTCGCCAACAAGCCATCGCACTCGGGTTGGGAGACCAGTTTGAACGCGTGGAAGACATGTATGCCGCGGCCAACGAAATTCTTGGGCGCCCAACTAAAGTCACTCCGTCATCAAAGGTCGTCGGTGACCTGGCGCTGCACTTGGTAGCCGTCAATGCAGATCCGAAGGACTTCGCCGAAAATCCTCAGAATTACGACATCCCAGATTCCGTCGTTGGTTTCATGGCTGGAGAACTTGGAGACCTACCTGGTGGATGGCCAGAACCATTCCGCACCAAGGTACTTGCAGGCAAGCAGCCGAAGTTTGGGCTAACCGAGTTGAGCGATGCTGACCAGGCAATTCTTAAGAACGGCCAATCGTCTGAGGTTCGTGCAGCGTTGAACCGCCTACTATTCCCAGCTCCGACCAAGGAATTCCTAGCGAACAGGGCGGCCTTCGGAAACCTAGACCAGGTAGACACGGTTGACTACCTTTACGGACTTGAAGCCGAGCACGAACATGTGGTTGAGATTTCCAAGGGAGTAAAGCTATTCGTTGGTCTTGAAGCCATTGGCTCTCCGGATGCCAAGGGAAATAGAACGGTTATGGCTACCCTGAATGGTCAGCTAAGGCCAATCGACATTCGAGATCGCAAGATCTCGGTTGAAATTCCTCAGGCAGAAAAGGCTGACCCTTCGAATCTTGGACACATTGCCGCGCCGTTCTCTGGCGCAGTTACGGTTACTACTGTTGAGGGGGCTCACGTGGAGATTGGCCAGGCAATTGCAACGATTGAAGCCATGAAAATGGAAGCGACAATCACGTCAACGGTTGCTGGAATAGTTCGCAGAATTGCAATCCCGAAGACTCAGGGTGTCGATGCCGGCGACCTAATTCTTGTGGTCGAAAACGAATAACGTCCTAATCGCAGGTAAACTTTTATCTGGTCTAAACGATTGGAGTGCCAGTGGCTTTCGGCGATAAAAGAAATCAGGGCGACGAAGAGGCTAAGACTCACTCGTTGGCCGAATCGGCGGTAGACGTATCCAGCGCAGAACTTGCTCCGAGCACTTCGACAATTGCTGTTGTGCCTGAAGAACAGGTGGTTCGCGAGCCAAACACCGACACCGGGCCTATTTCTCGCAGATCGAACTACACCAGAAGAGACCAACTTCGAGGCGATGTCTTTGACCAGCCAGAGCCAGCTGCAATGCTTACGGCTGACCGCCTCATCGATGTGAGCTCTCGTAACCGTCCAGCCCCAGAGTCAGGCTTCAGACGCTTCCTATACCTTGTAACTTTCCGCGCTGTGAACCTTGGGGACTCACGAAAGGTTCGCGAACGTAGAGCCCTTGACGCCAGAATTGGAATGCAATTCGAAGGTGGAGCGAAATTTGTTCCTGTACTTACCAGAAAGGGTGGCGTTGGTAAGACCACGGTGACCACCCTTCTAGGCATGGCACTCGCCTTAGCGCGAGAAGACCGCGTAATTGCCATCGATGCCAACCCAGACCGAGGAACTCTTGCTGAACGAGTAAGCAAGAACACTCGATTTACCGTTCGTGACGTAGTAAACCGCGCTGCAGCGATCGATGGATTTACCGAATTTTCAACCATGGTTTCGCGAGACGAAACTCGCCTTGATGTTCTCGCATCTGACTCAGATCCAATGCTTTCTGAAGCCTTTGACGAAGGTGACTACAACGTTGTCGCCGACATGGCCGCTCGTTATTACTCGATCGTGCTTACCGACTGCGGTACCGGAATCGTACATTCAGTTATGCGTCCTACCTTGCAGCGTGCTAGCGGATTGGTAATTGTTTCTGGTGGTTCGGTTGATGAGGCACGTTTGGCTTCAGAGACGTTGACCTGGTTGGAAGCTAATGGCTACGGCGACTTGGTGAGAAACTCTATTGTTGCGCTGAACACCGCTACCCAGGCTACGAACCTGGTGAAGATCGATGAGATCGAACAGCACTTCAAGACGCGTGTTCGAGATGTTGTGAGAATTCCTTACGACCCGGCATTGGCTGCGGGCTCAGTTATTAAGTTCAAGCAGCTAAAGGAACACACTAGGGAAGCAGCTCGCGAGTTGGCAGCCCTCGTCGTCGACGGCCTAAATCACTAACCTGCCGTGACCGTTAGAGAGATTCGCCTGCTCGGCGATCCAGTACTTAAAACACCCTCGGAAACCGTCGAGAACATCGATCAGAACATTCGAGATCTAGTCAAAGACCTCGTTGACACTACCCAATTGCCCGGTCGTGCAGGCGTCGCTGCTCCTCAAATTGGGGTAAACCTGCGTGCTTTTAGCTACAACGTGAACGGCAAGGTGGGCTATCTCATCAATCCGAAAATCGTAGAACTCATTGGGGAGCCGGTAGAGATAGACGAAGGATGTCTTTCCGTTCCTGGGCTTTGGGAGAAGACTCCTAGGTTTCCAAAGGCTGTTGCCGAGGGGATAGACCTCGATGGCAACGCGATTCGAATCGAGGGCGAAGGCCTTATGGCACAGGCGCTTCAGCATGAGTGCGATCACCTAGATGGGATGGTTTACCTAGATAGGCTTTCGTTAGAAGGCAGACGAGTTGCCATGCGCAAGCTTCGCGAAACCAACTGGTTCTAGAAATTCACCGCTCGGTCTATGTTGCCTTTGCCAGCATAAATCTCAGAAATTTCTTTGGCATAGTCTCTGGCAACAGCTTCCCTTTTGATCTTCAAGCTAGGGGTTAAGTGCCCACTACCTTCGCTGAGAGTTCTGTCACTGATGATGAATTTTCGAATTGACTCAGCGGTAGAGAATGATTTGTTCACCTGATCGACAGCCTTTTGAATTTCTGAAATTACCAGCGGATCCTTCGCGGCCTCGGACAGCGTTAGCTGTACATTTCCCTTGTGATTCTTTAGCCAGGTAGGGAGCATTTCAGCATCAAGCCAAATCAATGCACCAATGAATGGTCGCTTGTCACCAACGACAACAACCTGGCTGATCAGAGGGTGCGCCTGCAGTGGGTCTTCTAGACCCGCTGGTGCCACGTTTTTCCCACCAGCGGTTACGATGATTTCCTTTTTGCGACCTGTGATGGTTAGGAAGCCGTCCGCGTCAAGTTCGCCAAGATCTCCCGTTCTAAACCATTCACCATCGAAGGCTTCTGCTGTTGCCGCTGGATTTCTCCAGTAACCACGCATGATGTTGTTACCTCGAAGCAAGATTTCGCCATCTGCAGCAATTTTGATTCCGCAACCTGGGAGAGTTCTGCCAATTTTGCCAATCTTGATTTGGCTTGGTCGGGCAACCATTGCTGGGGCCGTGGTTTCGGTTAGTCCGTAGCCCTCGAGGACGGTAAGCCCAATGCCATTAAAGAAGAATCCAAGTCGCGACCCTAGTGGGGCGCCGCCAGAAATGGCGTACTTTAGTCTGCCTCCCATTGCGGCGCGAATCTTTCGGAAGACCAATAGATCGAATATGAAGTGCTTGATGGAAAGTGCCAAACCAGCTTTTCCGTTGGTTTCCTTAGCCTTCGCGTATTCAACCGAATTGAGGGCAGCCTTTCTGAAGATGTCGCCCTTGCCTCCGGATTCTGCCTTCTGCTCAGCAGCGTTGTAAACCTTCTCAAATACCCTAGGTACAGCAAGGAGGAAGTCTGGTTTAAAAGTGGTCATGGCAGGACCTACATCTTTGGCATCCATCTTGTGACCAACTTTGACTCCGGCATGAACCGCCAATACCTCGACAAATCGTGCGAAGACGTGGGCAAGCGGTAGGAAAAGTAGCGTACTTCTTCCAGCTTGGAGTACCTCTGGGATTTCGAGCGTCGCGTTTTTACTCAGTTCAACGAACCCGCGGTGAAGTAACTCACAACCCTTAGGTACACCGGTGGTACCTGAGGTGTAAATGATGGTGGCCAAGTCATAAAGACCGGCACGCTTTCTTCTTTGTTCTACGACATCGTTTTCAATGTCGTGGCCGCGTTGAATCAAATTTTCTATTGCATCTTCGTCGAGGCGGAAGACCTGTCTGGTTAGGGGGACCGAAGCCTTTATGGCCTCGAATCTCTCTTGATGTTCAGCCGTTTCGAGGAACAGAGCCACAGAATCGCTATCGGAAAGAATCCAGTGCATTTGAGTGGGAGAGGAGCTCTCATAGATAGGAACCGAGATCGCGCCAGCGAACCAAATGGCGAAGTCCAAAAGCGTCCACTCAAATCTGGTGCGGCACATGATAGCCACCGCTTGACCAGGCTGAATACCTGTTGCAATGAGTCCCTTTGCAACCGCAATTACCTTGGCTAGAAAATCCTCACCGGTGATGTCAATCCATGAACCATCCGATTGTTCGGTGGCGTATAGCGGAAGTTTCGGGGTTGCAGTAACTCGATCAACAAGTAAATCTGTGATGTTCGATTCATTGCTCGAAACCACTATCGGCTCAACGTCGTAGGTTTTCATTAGAAAACTCTAAGTCCTAAAGACTTTAACAAGGCTTTAAACTGGTAAACCGAGCTTCATTCGAACCTAATTGTTATCAAAGGAAAAAAATGCACGCAGTAGGCATTGACATCGGTGGCACCAAGATTGCTGGAGCCCTAGTCGATCCGAATGGAGTTATCGTACGTGAGTTGAAGGTGCCAACTCCGGCAACCGATCCGGACGCAATTGCCGATGCAGTTGTTGGGCTAATCAAGGACCTAAGCCAAGATGCAGATGTCGTTGCGGCCGGGGTAGCCGCGGCTGGTTTTGTCGATGCTTCAAGAGCAAACATCGTCTATGCGCCAAACCTTTCTTGGCGAAACGAACCATTCAAGGCCAAGTTGTCGGCAAAGCTAGATCTACCTGTATTCATCGACAATGATGCCAATGCTGCTGGTTGGGCGGAATACAGATTTGGCGTTGGCCGTGGATATAACCATATGGTCACCTTGACCATTGGTACCGGAGTTGGCGGTGCAATCATCACTGATGGACGTTTGCTTAGAGGCGGATTTGGTGTGGCTGCGGAACTAGGGCACATCAGGCACATTCCCAACGGAAGACTTTGTGGCTGTGGACGTCACGGTTGTATCGAACAGTATGGTTCTGGCACGGCACTGCTACGTTCCGCCATTGAATTGGCAACTTCCGATCATGAAAAGGGTGCCAGACTTGCCGAGCTGATGCGAGAAAACGGCGGAGAACTTACCGGTGTTCAGGTCTATCAAGCTATTAGTGAAGGCGATGCCGGGGCCTTAGAAATCCTTAGAGATCTGGGTATTGCTCTAGGTAAAACCATTGCGACAATTGCTGCGGTTCTAGATCCGGAAATCGTAGTTATTGGCGGTGGCGTTGCCGCGGCAGGAGAACTTCTTCTATCACCGATGCGTGAGGCTTACCTCGGTTCGCTTTCGGCTCGCGGCTACCACCCGGAACTCGAAATCAAGGTTGCACAATTTGTAAACGATGCTGGGGTTGTCGGGGCGGCCGACCTAGCCAGACTTGAACTAACCGCTCGTTAGAATAGACGGATAACACGAGGAGATTTTTGATGGCTTACTTCATCTTGAAAAACTTCGTGCTCGGGCCGCTCCTAAAACTTCTATTTAGGCCTTGGGTCAGGGGTATGGAAAATATTCCGAAAAACGGCCCAGTGATTTTGGCAAGCAACCACCTTTCATTCTCGGATTCGATCTTCCTTCCGCTGCAAACCAGGCGTCCGGTTGTCTTCTTGGCTAAGAGCGAGTACTTCACCGGTAAAGGCATAAAGGGAGCGCTAAGTCGCTGGTTTTTCAAGGCAACTGGTCAGCTTCCCATCGACAGATCTGGTGGTAAGGCTTCTGAGGCGTCTCTAAACACCGGCCTGAAGGTCCTTGGGCAAGGGCAGGTACTTGGTATCTACCCAGAGGGTACAAGAAGCCCAGACGGTCGCTTATTCCGCGGCAGAACTGGTATTGCAAGAATGGTCCTCGAAGCCAAGGTTCCGGTTGTTCCGGTTGCCATGATCGATACCGAAAAGGTGCAACCAATCGGACGTAAGTTCCCTAGAATTCGCAGAATCGGCATCATCGTCGGAGAGCCTCTAGATTTCTCCAGATTCGACGGGATGGAAGGCGACCGCGTAATTCTTCGTGCAGTCACCGATGAAATCATGTACGAATTGATGAAACTGAGCGGTCAAGAGTACGTTGACGTGTACGCATCTACTTTGAGAGAGAAGCGTGCCAGGGCACGCTAGCAAGGGAAAAATGGAAAACGAAGTAATCGTAAAGCCTGAGGTGCTTTCTGGCCTTGACAATCACGCCAAGCTCCCGGCTGCCCAGCAGCCAATCTGGCCAAGTGCTGAAGAGGTTGTGAAGGTTCGCACCGAACTTGCCAAGCAACCACCATTGGTTTTCGCTGGTGAGGTAGATGTTTTGCGAGCAAGACTTGCCGAGGCAGCATCTGGAAAGGCATTTTTACTTCAAGGCGGAGACTGTGCTGAAACCTTTGCAGATGCAACCGCTGACAGAATCAGAAACCGTGTCAAGACGCTTCTCCAAATGGCTGTGGTGCTCACCTACGGCGCCTCTATGCCGGTTGTGAAGATGGGGCGAATGGCTGGACAGTTCGCAAAGCCACGCTCATCCAACGATGAAACCCGCGACGGCGTTACACTTTCGGCCTACCGCGGCGATGCAGTGAATGGTTACGAATTCAACGAGGCAAGCCGTACCAATGATCCTTGGAGAATGCTGAAGGCATACAACACGTCTGCTTCCACATTGAACCTTATTCGTGCATTTACCCAGGGTGGCTTTGCCGATCTGAGGAGCGTTCATGAGTGGAACCGAGGTTTTACCGATAACCCTGCGAATGCGCGCTACGAATCTCTTGCCAAGGAAATCGACCGCGCAATCAAGTTCATGGCTGCCTGCGGTGCAGACTTCGATTCCCTTCGTACCACCGAATTTTACGTGAGCCACGAAGCGTTGCTTCTTGACTACGAACGTCCGCTAACCAGAATCGATTCCAGAACCGGAAACCCTTACACCGTAAGTGGTCACTTCCTATGGATCGGTGAACGCACTCGCCAGCTAGACAACGCTCACGTTGATTTCCTCTCTAAGGTTAGAAACCCGATTGGTGTGAAACTCGGCCCAACCACCTCGGTCGATGACGTGAAGGCGCTGATTGAAAAACTTGACCCAAACCGTGAACCTGGACGTCTGACCTTCATCAGTCGCATGGGTGCTGGCAAGATTCGCGAAGAGTTGCCGAAACTAGTTGAAGCGGTAAAGGGAACCGGAGCAAACCCGCTCTGGATCACCGATCCGATGCATGGAAACGGAATTACCACCCAGAACGGTTACAAGTCACGCCGATTTGACGATGTCATGGATGAGGTTCGAGGATTCTTCGAGGTTCACAATGCACTTGGTACCGTTCCTGGTGGTATTCACGTTGAACTAACCGGTGATGACGTTGCAGAGTGCCTAGGCGGTTCCGAGAAGATCGACGAATTAACGCTCGAATCTCGATACGAATCGCTATGCGACCCTCGTCTAAACCACAGTCAATCTCTTGAGCTGGCATTCCTGGTCGCAGAATCGCTTACTAAGAACTAATAGTTCAGTAGTGTGCAATCAAGGTTACGGTGTCACCGATTCTCACCGTGGTGCCCGCGACAGGATTTGTTGACTTCACGCTCTTTAGTCCCCATTGGCTAGTTAGCAGGTTGGTGTCGACGACCACTTTAATTCCTAGATTTTTTAGGGTGTCCTGCGCCGCCAGAATGCGCTGACCAACCAAGTTTGGCAATACGATTTGGTTCGATCCCTTCGACACAATTACATCGATTGTCGAGCCCTTGCCTAGATCTACCTGGTTCGGGGCAACGGAAATGATGTCGCCCTTTGCCACGGTGTCGCTGAAGGCCTCAGTGGTTTTTCCAATCGAAAGCCCAACCAATTGCAGCGCGCTTTTCGCCTCGGTCAATGAAAGTCCTTCCACCACTGGTATAGATCCGAGTGACACCTTCAGGTCAATCTTGGTGCCTAGAGGCAGTGGAATGGAATCTGAGCCAGTGTTTTCATAGATATTTCCGAGTGGTTCAACATTGAAGAAAGACTGGACTTCGCCAAGTTGAAAGCCAGCCTGAACCAGCGTTGCTGTGGCATCTGCCAAGTTTTTACCAATGAGGGTTGGTACGGCTACCAGTTTTGGTCCGTCAGAAACGTAGAGAACCATTGGAGCTCCATGGGCGATGTATCCACCAGCTGCTGGTTCGGTTCTGGTGATTAGACCAGCGGCAACATTTGCCGAATTTTCGTGTTTGATGGACAGCTTCACGTCTAAAGGTTTCATTGCCGTATCGGCTTGAGTAACTGTTCTTCCGGTGAGTTGCGGTACCGGCGACAATGCGCCTGGGCCGGCGGAGAACCACCATCCGACAAGACCGCCGAGAAGCACTGCCAAAACGCTAAAAACAGCCACAGCCCGAAACTTTTTACTACCTGATAACCTCGCAAAAGGTGGTTCCTCGCCTTGAGGTTCTAATGGCGAAATGAGCTGAGTTTTTTGGCTGTCGATCAGATCCTCTGAGGTTAGAACTCGGGTTGCATTTGAATCAACAACAGAAGACTGACGTCTTATGGCAGAAAGCATTTCTGCCGCTGTTTGGAATCTGTTAGGTGGGTTCGGCTCGGTTGCCTTCAAAACAATTTGGTCGAGGAAGGTAGAAATTTCAGGGTTCACTGTGCTCGGTGCTGGTACTCGAGAATTGGCGTGTTGGTAAGCAATTTGCACATTCGCTTCGCCTGAGTAAGGTCGAGTTCCCGTGAGCATTTCAAAAAGCATGATGCCGATTGCGTAGATGTCAGTTGCCGGAGTCGCAGACCCACCGGTAACAAGTTCGGGAGCCATGTATCCAACGGTGCCAAGGACCTCGGACGCCTCGGTTCGATTACTAACATTTCTGGCGAGCCCGAAGTCACTTAGTTTGATTCGACCCTCGTTGCTTAGAAGAATATTTTCTGGCTTAATGTCGCGATGAATTATGCCAGCGCGGTGAGCAGAGTCCAGCCCTTCGAGTACAGCTTGAACCAGCTCGATAGCTCGCTCGGAGTCGATTACCTTGAAATCGTCGAGCACTCTTCTAAGAGTTGTTCCAAGAACCAATTCGAGTACCAGAAATAGGTTTTCTCCGTCTTGACCCTGGTCGTAGATGTTCACCAAATTTGGATGGTTGAGGGACGCGGCAACTCTGGCCTCTGCCTGGAATTTGGCTTTAAAGTCCTGATCCGAGCCCAAATTAGGGGAGAGGATTTTGATGGCTACCTGGCGGTGCAGCTGGAGATCTGTAGCCTCGTAAACGCTTGCCATCCCCCCGTGGGCAAGCAACCTGTCGATGCGGTAGCGACCCGAAAGTTCGGTGCCCTGATGTACCTGTTGAATGCCCATAGTTATTACAAATATGTTCGCACATCGCGGTTGGTTTTCAATCTAGGCAAATGGTGTGGCAATCTATCTGTGTGACTGATGTATTCGCAAGTGTAGATAAATGGCTAACCATTCCAGAAATTGGTGAGATTCTAGGGCTCACTCCTGGCAAGGTTCATAGACTCGTCGAAGAGAATCAGCTTTTCACCGTTTTGCGTGATGGGGTCAAGAAGGTTCCCGCCCACCTCATAGTTGACGGTGAACCTTTGGCTTCACTGCCTGGCACGTTAAACGTGCTTTTCGACGCTGGGTTCAATCTCAAAGAGGCATGTGA
>Ga0228702_1000443_pt1 | contig 32265 bp, 39 predicted proteins | sample McNCre217_Aug_MG_2_FD_178018 | JGI IMG/M metagenome (GOLD analysis project Ga0228702, IMG submission 178018) | Freshwater microbial communities from McNutts Creek, Athens, Georgia, United States - 20-17_Aug_MG | ecosystem: Environmental > Aquatic > Freshwater > Creek | place: USA: Georgia...
GGCGCAATATCCTTTGGTCAACAAATTTGAATTGGATTCAAAATCGAACAAGACGCATTACACCATCGAAGTTTCGGTACCCGAAAACTACGATGCCTCCAAGAAATATCCCTTCTACTACATTTTAGATGGATACTATTCCGCAGCCATGGCGCATGGTGCGCACCGTGTTTTGCAATTGGAGAGCCTGATTGAGGACGTGGTCGTGGTGACCATTACGGGACCTGAAAAGACGACGAGTGAGTGGTTGACTAACCGTTGGCCCGATTATACCTTTACGGTAGATACACTAAACGACGTGGGCGCAGCGAGGTATTTCAAATTACCTGTGGGTAGCCTTCACTCGGGAAAAGGTGATGCGTTTTTGAAAACACTTACGCAAGAGATTTTCCCATTGGTCGAGGGGAAATACGGATGCAATGGCGACCGAGGAATTGCTGGGCATTCGTTGAGTGGTCAATATGTGGCCTACCTGATGTTTGGGACTAAGGATCTATTTAAGCGATTTGCGATCAATAGTTCTTCCCAACGACTTTGGCTTCAGAATGAAATCCGTCGCATCGAAGCCAAATATGCCGAGACGCATAAGAGTTATCCGGTGCGGGCATTCTTATCTTTTGGGAGTTTAGAGGCGAAAGACGGGATCGATGATTTGCGGGATTTTGAACGCGTATTAAAAACTCATTACCCGGATATGAAATCCCAATTTGTGGAATTTGCAAATGAGACGCATGTCTCCGTGACACCGGCCATGATTACGCGGGCCATGTGGTTTCTTTACAAAAAACAATAAAACTTAAACAAACATATCATGAAAAAAATCATCCTTCTTCTCGTTCTTGGCTTGGGCATCAGCCGTGCGGCATCCGCTCAACACGCCATTAATTCAGTCCATTTTTATGACGTAAAAAATGCGGACATGGAAAAAACCTACGTCGCTAGTTTAAAAGAAATCAATGCCATCATGGCGGAGATGGGTTATCCCAAAAACTACTACACCCATTTGAAATTAGCGGCCTCGGATACGACGAGCAAATACCGCAGTTGCACGATTGGACACTGGAGTTCAGAGGCGGAATATAAATTGATTCACGACCATCCCAAGTTCAAAGCGTGGTCGGAGAAGAATAAAGGCACCAATGCCGTCTTCATTTCGGGACAGTTGTACCGTAAGTTCTACGCGGATTAAGGTGATGCCGAACTTATTTAAAAGGCTTACTTCGTTTGTGGAGTAAGCCTTTTTTGCATGTATAAATTTGTATTTTTGAGTATGGAATCAAAACTTATTCAAGAAGATATTCCCGTTTTTTATGTGGAGGCATCCTCTTTTCCAACAGGAATTTCAGCAGCATTTGAACAACTTTTTTCGCAATTACCAGATAAGTCTGATCGGCGGATTTTTGGAATTTCCCGACCAGAAAATGGTAAGATTGTTTACCGAGCCGCTGCGGAGATGACGGATTCGGAGGAATTTGATCCAACACAAATTATGCTAATTCCGAAGGGGGAATATGCAGGCGTCATGGTACAAAATTTCCAACAAAATGTTAATCAGGTGGGTATGGCTTTTCAAAAACTAACTTCGTTGCCATCCATCGACCCTAATGGTTATTGCATCGAATGGTATCAAGGTCAAAGCGATGTTTTGTGCTTGGTGAGATTAAATCTATGGCTGCGTTAAAAACGCCTTCGAGTAATTAATCTTCATCGCATCCATCGACGGCAAATGACCCGTTAAACGCTTCTTGAAATCCGCGTAGTTTTTGGATTCTTTCGCCGACCACGCTACTTCCGACAGCGCCAATGCCCGCGGATAAGTCATGTATTCTGCATAACCAATATTGCTGATGTATTCCGTCCACACATTGGCCTGAATACCCACCACATGCTTAGACTCTTCTGCGGTCAATTCAGGCAAGTTGGGCTCAAAGGAATAACACTTGCTCAAAGGTAAATTTCCGCCAATCGCAATCGGCTCCGTTTTCGGATCCGCCTGGTAATAATCCAAATAGAAATAGGAATTCGGAGACATCACCACATCGTGATTTTGCTTGGCCGCCTCGATTCCCCCCTTCGTCCCGCGCCAGGACATAACCATTGCATTCGGAGATAGACCCCCTTCCAGGATTTCATCCCAACCTAATAGCTTCTTGCCTTTTGACGTGACGAATTTATCGATCCGACGAATAAAGTAACTCTGTAATTCATGCTCGTCTTTGAGCCCTAATTTCTTGATTAAATCTTGGCAAAACTTACTCTCTTTCCATTGTGTTTTTGGGCATTCATCCCCGCCAATGTGAATGTATTGTCCCGGGAAAAGCGCCATCACCTCCGTCAACACATCTTCCAAAAAAGTAAAGGTTTCCTCGCGCGGGAATAGCACATCTTCCGATACCCCCCATTTTGTTTTGACCTGGTAAAGCTTGTCGGCATTCGCCCCAAACTGTGGATAAGCCGCCAAAACCGCTTGTGAGTGCCCCGGCATCTCAATTTCCGGAATAACTTGGATGTATTTTTTGGCGGCATATGCCACGATGTCCTTCACTTGTTCTTGTGTGTAGAAACCTCCGTGCGGTTTACCATCGTACCTTTGGTCCTTGTAATGGCCCAACATACTTTCTTTCCGAACCGAGGAAATGGAGGTCAACAAAGGATATTTTTTGATCTCGATCCGCCAGCCCTGGTCTTCCGTTAAGTGCCAATGAAAGGTGTTCATTTTGTAAATCGCCATCAAATCGATGAAGCGTTTTACGGATTCGACTGGGTAATAATAGCGGCCCACATCGAGCATCAAACCCCGGTAGGAAAATCGGGGTTCATCTTTAATTTGGACGTTGGGAATCGCGATATTACCCGCCAATTTTGTACCCGAATATATTTGTGCAGGCATCAATTGCAGGAGGGTTTGCAATGCGTAAAAAGCGCCCTTGCCTGTTTTTGCCTGAATGGAAATTTTACCTGAGTTTATCTGAAGCGTATAAGCCTCCTCGCCCAAGGATGTATTTTGGGTAAATTGAATCGATCCGCTTTTTGCCAATTTCGTGCTAATCGGATAAGCACTCGCTTTTCCCAGATAGTCCTGCAATAATTCAGCGACTGGCGCGAATACCGGATGCGAATAAACAATATTCGTCGATTTCTTCACGACAAATTGACCTGTCTGAGGCACAACTTCCTTCGGTAAAGGAATGAGGTTATAGGTGTTTTGGGCGAAGCCTGCAAATGAGACCAAAAGCAATAATGCGATCGTTTTCATAGTTATCTTGATAGGTTTTGTGCTTGAATTTAGTCAAAAATTCTAGTATTCATATCCCTAGTTGCCTGAAACAGGGGCATTTAAAAATAACTAAAAATTTAGTTAGAAATATTTTGTAACTAATTTTTTAGTTATACATTTGTCCCAACGAAAATGTAATCAGATGAAAAAACTAACGCAAGCGGAGGAGCAGGTCATGCAGGTCATTTGGAATTTGCCGGAAGGTGGATACCTGAAAGACATCATCGAAATTTTACCTGAGCCCAAGCCACATTCCAACACGGTCGCGACCTTGTTGAAGATCCTTGTTGAAAAGGATTTTGTGCAAATCTCCAATCCGAATCGCAACAACCTCTATTCAGCCAAGGTTTCGAAGGCGGATTATTCCGGCCAACGGATGGCGGGTCTCGCCGAATCATTTTTCGAGGGCTCTTATGCCAATGTCGTTTCTTTCCTCGTGGATAAGAATCAGATGTCGATAGAAGACCTCGAACTTTTGTTGGAAAACCTAAAATCCAAAGGCCATGAATAAGTCAGAGCTCTTCATCTACCTCCTAAAATCGACGATTTTATCGGGGATTTTCTTTGGCTATTATTCGCTCTTCCTGAAGAACACGATTTACCATGCCTACAATCGCTTTTTCTTGCTGGGGTCCATGCTTCTAAGTTTACTGATACCCTTCATAAAATTGTCGATGTTCACCTATACGCCGGAAGAGCTTGCCGATGTGCAGGCTTTACGCATAATGACCCAATTACCTGCAGCCCCTGTGGCCCCATCCGAGTTCGCTTGGGAGGTCATCGCCCTAGGTTTCATCAGTGCTTTTTTGCTCGCCTATCTAGCGTATTCCGCGTTTCGGATCTACCTCATTAAAAGGACAAATCCCGTGACGCACATGGAAGGATTCGATTTCATCGAAACGGATTTGGAGGAGGCGCCGTTTTCCTTTTTCCAAAACCTTTTTTGGAAAAAATCGCTCCCCATGGATGACGAAACGGGCCGTAAAATATTCCAACACGAGTTGGCCCATATCCAGCAATGGCATTCGCTGGACCGACTCATCAGTCAGTTAATCTGTTCGATTTTTTGGATGAATCCCTTTAACTGGATCATTCAAAAAGAATTGCAAAATATCCATGAATTCATTGCCGACCGCGATGCGGTGGGTACGGACGAGGTGGATGCCTTTGCCAAAATGTTATTACAATCCTATTATGGGAATCATTTTTTAAACCCGACTCACTCATTTTATTATTCATCCATTAAACGACGAATTATCATGCTAACAACATCGAAATCACCCAAATACGCATACGCGAGAAAGGTGGCCGTATTGCCACTTATCGCCTTGACTTTGGCGGTATTTTCCCTTCAAGTGAAGGCACAAGAAAAGAAGGCCAAGAAAGCATCAGGAGCGCAGTACCTCGTAACGATGCGTCCGGATTCCACAACCTTTTCGGACCCGAAAACGGGCAAAAAAGTATTCTCGGTATCTACCAAAGATATGCCACCTCCACCGCCACCCGCTGCGCCGCCGGCAGCTCCGGATGCTCCTGAACCAGCACCCAACATTAAAATGGTTTATGTAGATTCAAACACGGTAGAATTTAAAGGATCGATAGACGGCAAGAACATTGTTTTCCGTGCCGAGAAAGTGGGAAATAGAGCCTCCTCTCCCAGCGAAAAATCAGGTATTATTTTGAAACCATCGGCTTCGGCGCCTCAAGCAAAACCCTTGATCGTGGTCGATGGCGTAGTGATGAGCAACCTTGACTTGGATAAAATTAGCCCGAGCAAAATCGAGTCGGTGAACGTTCTCAAAGGCGAAAAAGCCCTTGCCAAATACCCCACGAATGGAGCCAATGGGGTGGTCGAAATAACCACGAAGAAGCCCTAGTGCCACGAGTTTAGTTTAAAAAATGAAAAGGAATACGAAATAGGCGGTGAAATTCACCTGCCTATTCCCGTTTGGGGGTATCAATGTTTTTGATGGTAGTTGGTTTTCGTGTTCAATTTTTATTCAAATTTGCAGGCAATCTCATCGACATTAACCCTTGAAATTACCTGCGCGAAAATACATTTTGCTCCTTGGTTTATTAGCCGTTTTGAGTCACGCGTTGGCACAATCGGATACCCTGAAATGGCGTGCTGACGTCTATTCCGAGTTCTATTATGTACATGCAGACCAAGGTCAAAAATCCCCCATTTTTTACAATCACACGACTTCCCAACAGCCCGCACTAAACCTGGGGATCTTGGATTTCGCGGCGGAACACAAACGATGGTCTCTGCAAAGCGCGTTTATGCTGGGGACCTACGCCAAAAAAAATTTGGCGGCGGAGCCTGAGTTTTGGAGACATTTCTACCAACTAAGCATTCAATATCAGTTGAATCCATCGAATCAACTCCAAGTGGGGATTTTCCCATCTCACATTGGACTTGAATCTGCAAAAAACCTTGAGAATGATCTTTTTTCGCGAAGTTACTTGGCGGAGAATTCGCCGTATTACGAGACAGGGATTGCCTGGAATTATACGCCTAAATCGCCATTTTCCATGCGCGTTTTGGCTCTCAGCGGTTGGCAACAAATTGCCAAATTTAATCCGGCTTTGGGCACACAATTTGGATACAGTTCCTCATCCGGCTTGAAGATTAATGCGAGCCAATTTTTAGGAAATCAAGGTAAAGGCACGCGGGTGTTTTTTAATCAATATGCCCAAATTCCGATATCAGCCAAATGGAGCGGAACGATCGGTTGGGATCTCGGATTGGAATCAGGAAATACCTGGCATGGCGGATTAATGTATTTGACTTGGAGGCCGGCTTCCCGTTTGCGAATGAGTGGTCGATTGGAATATTATTCGGACCCTCGTGGAGTTATCATGCCCGCGGCATTTGAAGATGTGACGCGATCATTAGCCCTTGATTACACACTAACTAAAAAAATCTTACTACGTTCAGAAGCCAAGCATTCGAATAAATTTGGGAGTGAAATTCTATTTGGACTGATTTTTAATGCTACATTAGCCTCTAAATTTCATATGCATTAACTACCGATTTATGAAGTTCGAACAAATTTTCTGGGTGAGTTTTGCCTTTCAGCTCATTGGCCCTCTCTTTAAAATTATGCACTTGCCTTTCGCGGAGGAATTGTTGTTTATTGGGATTATTTCACATTTCCTTGTCGCGATTCTTGCGATGTTTGAAATTTGGCAATCGGGAAAAATTGAACGTATCGAGAAAATCATGTGGACGATTGCCTTTCTTTTTTTAGGCGGATTAGCCGGATTACTTTATATATTCGTTGGCCGAAAACGTATTGTATCATGAACGAAAAACCCGCTTTTTTTCAAAAGTACCGCAACGAAATCATCGTAGGGGTCTTGGTATTTTTATTCTTGCTTTTACGGGATATTTGGGACTAGATTTATCGTCCAAAACAAGTTGGGAAGCCCCACCAAATTCAATAAATCACTTACCTATGTTATTCCCTAAACTCTCTCTTCTTTTAAATATCCTTGTACTTATTCCCGTTTGTTCAGGTATTTTATTCAATAGCTTTTGGGCGGTTGACTCCTATGGAGTTGATACCCCCGCGCGTGGGATTCTATTATCTATCTACTTAGCGATTCTGATTTCCTCGGCAATCTTAATTTTCAAATTTGACCCCAAATTTGTGATGGCGCTATTAACTGTCCAAATCATTTATAAGCTATTGAGCCCCTTTATGGTTGGGTCATTTACGAATCCCGTGATTATCAGCAATATCTTTATTGCCTTATTTCACATGGTCAGCGTTTGGAAATTATCCCGGTAAAATTAATCATCCACTCTACCCCATACTTATCCCGAAAGGCACCAAAATAGGAACCCCATGGACTGTCGCCTTGGGGGAATTCTACTTCACCGCCAACGGATAGTCCCGCGAAGAGCGCACCTGCTTCTTCCCGACTGCCCGCTTGGAGGCTAATTTTACTACGATTTTCGGATTCATTTACGACGCCTAATAGGCTAGGAACGTCACTGCCGGTTAACAAAACCACGTCATCAAGCACTAAGCTGATGTGCATGATTTTATTCAGCTCATCTTCCGGAAATGAAAATCCCTCGGTTTGTAAATCTTTGAATCGCATGATACCGCGAAGCTCACCACCGATAGTAGATCGATAAAATTCAAAGGCCTCCTCGGTATTGCCATTGAAGTGGATGTGTGGGTTGATTTTGGTCATGGTTATTCGCCCAAATAGGGGTCTTTTATTTTTTTTGTTGAATAGGTGATTTCACTAAAGGTCACACTGCACTCGGTCCCCGTGGGCGATTGCGACAAAAAGCCAATCTTTAAATCCTTCGTGCTATCCAAGGTAAAGTGTCTAAACAAATACCAGTTTTTACCCGTCTGAGAATAATAAAGTGTAATCACGTTATCCGCCTTGGCGATTTTAAAATACACCTTGTTGCTGTTGATTTCCACCGAATTACAATCGTCCGAAATGCCTTTGGTTACAACGCTGACCACTCGCCTAGCTCCCGTATAATCATTTTCAAAACAACATTTTACCCAGTTCAAACTGTCTTGTTTCAATACCAGAGCTCCTCCATCCCATTTGTTCGCAAAGGCGTGTTCCACCGCCGCGGTAAACACGAAATTTGAATCCGCCTCAAACAGTAATTTCGGGGCATTGTCAGTATTGTAGGTAACATTCGGATCCCGGAACATGTCGGTCTTTTCTCCAGAAGTAATGCGGAGAATGGACTTATTGATCATGAAAGATTTGGCTTTGTTTTCCCAATGCAACGCTTTGGGAATACCCGGGATTTCTAACTTTTGGCCCATCGTTTGGTTATTCATCATTAAACTCAAAATGGAAATAAATAGGGCGAATGGTATTTTATTCATGAGTTAAAAATTGCGTTTTTTCTTTTCTTTCACCGCATAATCCACCGCCCTCGCCGTCAAGGCCATGTAAGTCAAGGACGGATTCTGTGTCGAAGTCGAGGTCATGCAAGAACCATCCGTCACAAACACATTCGAACAATGATGCATTTGGTTGAAGGCATTCAGCATCGAAGTCTTCGGATCCTTGCCCATGCGCACCCCACCCATCTCATGATTCTCGTTTCCAGGGAGGCGTTTGGTATCGATTAATTGGATGTTATGGAAACCCGCCGACTCATACATGTCCGTGAACTGCTGGTGAAAGTCCTTCAGCATCTTCTCGTCGTTCTCATCATAGCCAATCGAAACCCGAAGCTGCGGCAAGCCATATTTGTCTTTGGCCTGTTCATCCAAACGTACCGTCGAATGCGCCTTCGGAATCGTCTCGCCCATCATGCCCACATTAATATGCCAGTTGGCCAATTTCGGTTTAACCAAAGCCTGCTTCAAGGATTCACCCAGCAGGTCTTGGGCGTTCTCCACTGCTCGACTCGCCGTTAAGTTACTTGCATAACCCCGTAAGAAATCGGTTTCCTGCTGGTACACATTTCGGAACCTTGGAATGTACCCCGAGGTAGGCCGTTTGCCTTCCGTCGTGACGTCCAGCATTCCGTCAAATTCGGCCGTTATCCGACCGCGATAGGAATGAAATGCCATGTGCGTTCCCAAAATTCCAGAGTCATTTCCGAGTCCATTCGGGAAGCGGGATGAGGTCGAATTCAACAAGATTAGATTGGTTGCCAAAGGAGATGCATTCACGAAAATCACGGAGGCAAAGTACTCCTCCATTTCATGTGTTTGGGCATTGATGACGCGTACCCCCACCGCCTTTTGCTTCCGCTCATCGTAGATGATGGAATGCGCAATGGAGTGTGCCTTTAGTATTAAATTTCCGGTTTGATAAGCCGCTGGCAAAGTAGCCGAATTACTGCTGAAATAGGCGCCGTATGGACAGCCGCGTTCGCAGAGCGTCCTGCTTTGGCATTGGCTTCGGCCTACCGTCAAATGAATCTTTTCGGCTTGGCTTAAATTCGCTGTACGCGCGCTGATGACATGGCGGTTCGGGTATTTGTCTTTAACCGCTTTGCCAAAATGACTCTCCACGCAATTCAGTTCGTAGGGTTTTAAAAACTCCCCATCGGGTAAAGTTTCTAAGCCATCTTTATTTCCGGAAATACCGGCAAATTTTTCAACATAAGAATACCAGGGAGCGATATCTTGATAACGAATGGGCCAGTCGACCGCGAAGCCATCCCGTGCCGGACCGCTGAAGTCAAAGTCACTCCAGCGCTGGGTATGTCGGCCCCACAAAAGCGACCGACCACCTACGTGATATGCCTGAATCCAATCATAGGGTTTGTCTTGAATGTAGGCCTGTTCGCCGTCTTTCGTTAGGAAATGCGAAGTTGCTTCGGAAAAGATGTAATTCTTGCTGGCTGTTTTGTATTCCTTTTTGAGGTTAATCGGTGCCTGTCCGCGGTGAGGATATTCCCAAGGATTGAGCATGGCCGTAGGATAATCGACGACGTGTTTCACGTCCCGACCGCGTTCTAGGACCAAGGTTTTTAGCCCTTTTTCGGTGAGCTCTTTGGCGGCCCAACCGCCACTGATTCCTGAGCCGATGACGATCGCGTCAAACGTACGTTTTGCTTTGCTGTCCATGATTAAACCCAAAAGTTTGAAAAGTTTTTGGCATAATGCGGTATGGCAATTTCTGGATCTTCGATTTCCGGATGCCAATGTTTCTCCCACTCAAAACTGTAATAACCCGAATAGCCCCCGGCTTTTAAAGCATGCAAGGCCTCTTGGACGGGCGCGTTTCCGTGGCCCAAGAGGGTATATGTTTCGCCACTTCCGCTTAAAATGGCGTCTTTGATGTGGGTATGTAGAATGTATTTTTTGAGGACTTGGTAAACCTGGGCTGGTGGTTCTTGGGTGACCGACCACATGTTGAAGAAGTCCCAAACAAGCCCTACTTGGGCGTGATGGGTGCTTTTCATGATGTATAAAAGCATGTCGCTTTTGATGACCTTTCCATGGGATTCCAGCAGTACTTTCACTCCGGTGTTTTTGGCGAAATTCCCTAGGTCTTGAAGGGCGCGAATGATGGCATCTACCGTTTCGTTTTCAGGTTGATCTTTAGGTAAGTCATTCGGAAAAACACGGATAAATGGACAGCCCAATTGGCTGGCAAGTTCAATGTATTTTTTCGCCTCATTGAGGTTATTTTGGCGCTTCTTCGGATCCAGAAAATGCATGTTCGCCGATGAACCCAAATTCACAATCTTCACCCCTGCGTCAGCGACTTGACGGCGAGTCGCCCCTATATTCGTCCCTGAAAAAATGGGGTTATTGGGCAGATCTAAATCCCCTTTGACTCCTCGGATTTCGATCCCTGCGTATTGATTTGCTTGGGCATGTTGGAGGACTTGCGCAAAATCCCAGGCAGGACAACCGAGGGTTGAAAAGGAAAGAAGTGGATTTTTGGGGGCTGAAAAATCAAAAGCGGAAAGGGCAAATAGCCCGGAGCTTTGTTTTAAAAATTCCCGACGGGTGTTCATAGGTTTCAAGTTAGCTCCTTGAAATTTAGTAATTTATGATGAGTTTATCGAACTAATTTTGATAACCCATCGACAGGCCTATATCGCCAGTTACAACGAGCTCCACACTCACGTCGTTGTCCGCATTATTTTCAATTTTCAGTGCGGTATTTCGATCGACGCGTAATTTTATTGTTTGATTGGGGCTAACAGTTAGGGGCGAATGTTTTCCGCCGCTAATCGGTGCTTGCCAAACGGTTATCGTTGAACTTGAAATATTTTTCAACTTTACCCCAAATTTCCCATGTTCGTTTTTGCCTAAAATGAAAGCATCATGTGCCTTGATGGACGTTGTTGAATGCAGTTTTTGGAAGGGTAATATGGCGCATGCCGATAATATTAGGCATGCACAGATTAGCAAATAGTTTAGTTTCTTCATTAGTTTGTATGCGATTTATATTAATTAAACTCAACGATCGACTTAATGTTATATGATATTGTTCCAAAATTACCCATGCGAAACAAAAGCAAGACAAAAGACTTTTACATTAATCGTCTTGGGTTTAAGGAATTGAATGATTATGGCGATTATATTCTGTTACAGAAGGACCAGATTGAGATTCATTTCTTTGAATTTAAGGCATTAAATCTAAAGGAAAATTATGGACAAGTATACATTCGGACATCGAATATTGATGATTTTTACCAAAGCCTAATTCAGCAAAACTTACCTATTCATCCGAATGGGCCGTTGCAAGTAAAGCCTTGGGGACAAAAGGAGTTTTCGTTGTTGGACCCCGACAACAATCTATTAACTTTTGGTCAAACCCTTCATTCATAAGTACATGAGAGAGACTCCAGCACATATCGAAAAAATGGCGAAGTTAAGTTTCGCGTCGGTTTATCCGCATTATGTAAACAAGATTGAAAGAAAGGGTCGAACCCTTGATGAATTACATGATGTGATCAAGTGGTTAACCGGATTTAATGCAGACGACCTTACCAAACTAATCGAGGAAAAGGTCTTGTTCAGTACGTTTTTTGAGCGGGCCTCACTGCACCCGAATGCGCCTTTAATCAAAGGGCTTATTTGTGGCTATCGGATTGAAGAAATAGAAGATCCATTGACTAAAAATGTGCGCTATTTGGATAAGCTGGTCGACGAATTAGCCCAAGGAAAACCTCTCGAAAAAATCTTACGTTAAAACGATGGATAGCAAACAATTATTTATGGATTCTTTGTTGGCCGACACCCCTCCGGCTCATTTTTCTACGATTTTAAAAAGCCTGTGGTTTGATGCGAAGGGAGATTGGCAGAGGGCGCATGATCTGGTCGACCAATTAGGAGGCCAGGATGCGGCGTGGGTGCATGCCTATTTACATCGCAAGGAAGGGGATAGTTGGAATTCGGACTATTGGTATGCCCGTGCGAAAAAGGTCCGACCGGATGTAACTTTGGAAGTAGAATGGGAAAGTCTTGTTAATCATTTTGCCTAAAATAGTTCATTTATGAAACGTCGTCAGTTTATTGCCCAAACGAGTTTGTTGGGAGCCGCCATGTGGGGCCAACCGTTTAATTTTTCACGCCAGATTGATTCGAATGAAATCGATCGTTTGGTGGCTAAATCCTTCGGAATAGATACCCACAATCATGTGGATGTACCATTTTTGGCCTCGGAATTTGTGGGTCAGAGTTATGACTTGGCTGGCGAATTGAAGCGTTCAGGATTGGGGACGATTTGTTTAACTTTCAGTGTGGACAGGCCTTTGTTGAAAAATCCAGGCGAGGCATACGATCGATTTAACACGAGCATGCAAGAGATTGATCAATTGCTTCAAGTCAATCAAATTTCTCGGGCATTGTCCTTGGCCGACATCCATTCGGCCCGGAAAAATAATCGGCAAGTCGTCATCCAATCGGTCGAAGGAGCCCATTTTCTGGAAGGTAAGCTCGAGCGTTTGGCTTTGGCTTATCAAAGGGGCTTACGGCACCTGGGCTTGTTGCATGACAATGATGCGAGTCCGTCGCTGGGGGATGTCTACACGAACCCAGTGGTCTTTCAAGGCTTATCGACCTTCGGAAAAGAAGTTATTCGAGAAAGTAATAGGTTGGGAATTTTGATTGATATGACGCATGGAAGTGACCAGGCGATTGATCATGCGCTGGAGATTAGTACCCGACCTATTTTGATTTCACATACGGGATTGAATACGCAATTGGGGAATAATCCCACGATGGCTCAAATGATGAAACCTCGTTTGATTCGAAAAGAGCAGGCACAAAAAATCGCGCAGGCCGGGGGTGTTATCGGGGTTTGGAAACATTTGACGGATTCTCCGAAAATCTATGTTGAAAATATTCGCCACATGGTTGATGCGGTAGGGATCGATCATGTCTGCTTGGGGACAGATTCCAAATTGGCGACAGCGACGGGTGCGAATGCAAAACCATCGCGCACGGGCGAAGTCTCGAATGGCATTTGGGAAAATCAGTCGAAGGGCTTCTATTTCGAGGTCATCGAAACGATGCTTAAATCGGGTTTCAGCGAAACCGAAATGATGAAAATTGGTAGTGAAAATTATTTACGAGTCTTTGAAAAAGCAACAAGTAAATAAGTTAGGCATTTAATTCTTTCAGGTATTCTGATGGCGTTTGATTCATGCAAGCGATAAAAGCTTTATTGAAATTCGAACGGGAAGAAAATCCAGATTTATTAGTTATTTTTTCAACGGTGTAGTTCGACCAGTTTCCGGATTTGATTTCGGCGACGGCATATTCGATTCTTAATTTATTTTTCCAGTCATTAAAATTGGTATTCAGGAAGTCTTTGTAATAAAGGGAGATCTGGTGTGCAGGAATTCCAGTGTCTAAAGTAATTTTTGTGACAGTAAATCCTTTTATAAGGTAGGGATGGTTAGTGATGTATTGTTTAATGATTTGATCAATTTCAAGCAAACGCTCGTATGGGATTATGGAATCATCCTGGGATTCATTTTCTCTATTTTTTACAGGTATTTTTTCGCTAATAATTTGTTCCCGGAACATAATTTGTGGAAAGAACAAGAGCAACAAATTCTGACCTGCCGACAAATAACTGAATAGGGTATTTACGGCGTTGTATGAAACGGTTTGGAAAAAATTTACTCCAATGCTGGCAATTAACAATTTATTTAAAAGAATAATAAAGGAGAGTCCGTTTAAGGAACAGGAAATGATTAAAACGAAAAGCACAAAGTTTTGTTCATTGAATTTTGCTTTTTGAAATTCAAGGGTTTGACGCTCCCGGTAATAGGTAATAATTGTGAATAGAATAAATACCAAATTGAATAAGGGTCTCACCAAGGATTGCTGGTAATAGGTTGAGAATAGAAAAGGAACCCTATTTAATACCTCGGCATCGTTCAAGAAGGCTTTCGCTAAGACTATTTTTTCCGAAAAAGGAATGAGAAAGAAGGGAGATATATTCGTTAATGCGACAAAAAATGGGATAAGAAATAAGAAGTATCGAGCACGAAATTTAAATTCTTTTCGATGACTTATGATGTATAAATGAAGAAAAGGAAGTGTCAGAAAATAAAATGGGGTAAAATGTACGGCAAAAAACGCCGCTAATTCAGCATTTTCATTTTCGAAAATGGTATAGTAAGCGAGGGAATGTAAATTGGCAAAAAGCAAATACGCGGCCAAAAAGGCATTCATGCTTTTTTGGTAAGATGAAAAGATTAAAATTATCCCAGCAAGAATAAATCCAAATATGGAAACGTTTAATAGCATACAGGATATTTAGGATAGAACACAATGAGTAGAACAGACATTTAGCAAATGTTTATGTCTACTATTTCAGTTGTAAAACTATAAATTAATTTAATTCAACGCCCAAAATACTTATTTAACGGTAACAATATTTTTCGTGGCTTCGTTTTTTAAACACCTGATTATCACGTTTTTGTTCATCGGTCCGAGATTAATTTAGTCGGCTTTGACCTAACTTAACCTCAATCCGATGCGAGGCTAAAAATATGCGGCTTTCTTCGTATTATTGACCAACTAACGAATCTAAAACGATGGGAATACACGTACAGGTATCGCCGAACCAAAAAATTACCTGGGTAGATGTTTCTGCTCCTACCAAGGAAGAATTGGAGGAATTGAGTAAAAACTATGCCCTGAATCCCTATGCGATTTTAGCTTGTTTGCAGCCGGATCATTTGCCTAAACACGAGGATATGGATGGCGCGCATTTCATTATCACACGTGCATTAAGTCAGACATTACCCAAGCAGACGATTTCGATACAAAGCATCTCGACGAAGATTGCCTTTTTTTATCGCAAAGGCTTATTGGTAACTATCCATCGCAAGCACCACGATTTTATCCATGATGTTCGTGAGAAATATTTCGAAACGGGAATCTATTTGGAGGAAGAACTGATTGTAGCCAAATTACTTTGGCACATCTTGCATTCCTATGAAATTCAGGCCGTTTACCTTTCCAATGAGATGGATGACTTTGAGAATAAAGTATTTTCTCAAGAAGTAACCCCGCACATGCTTTCGGATTTATACCAAATGAAACGAAAGGCCTTGATCAGTAAAAAACTCTTGCTATTTAGTCAAGAAGCGGTGAGTTCATTGAAGTTGAATTCCGACGATTTAACCGTCATTCAAGACGACCGTGACCTGCATGTCAAGTTGATGAATATCTACGATCAAATCCACGACGACGTCTCCAACCTGGTGAATTTTTACCTATCCATTTCCGCCCAAAAAACGAATGATGTCATAAAGGTCTTGACTATTTTCTCGGTCTTCTTTATGCCGCTGACCTTTATTGTGGGAATTTACGGGATGAATTTTGAGCACATGCCGGAATTGAAAAGTCCTTATGGCTACCTTGGGGTTTGGCTATCGATGGTGGGGATTAGTGCGTTTATTTATCTCTGGTTTAAGCGGAAAAAGTGGTTGTAAATTTTTGGCTATTAATTCTATGTACATATATTTGTACATAAAATTGTACAACATGTTAACAACCACTTTATCAGATTTCAGGAAGGATATTAAATCGTACCTTGATCAAGTTACGGAGAGTTTTGATACTTTGATTATCAACCGCGGCAAAGACTCCGGTGTAGTCATTATGTCGCTTGAGGAATATAATTCACTCCTAAGTACTCAGCATGAGTTATCATCTCGCAAAAATCAACAGCGATTAGATGAATCAATACAAGAATTAAAGGCTGGGAAAAAACTTGAGAAAAAACTCGTAGTCGAATGAAAATTGTTTTTACTTCTCATTCATGGGAGGATTATCTCTACTGGCAGAAAATTGATAAGCAGAAATTAAAGCGTATCAATGAGCTAATCAAGGATATTAACCGTAATCCTTACGCAGGTATCGGTAAGCCAGAGGCATTAAAATATCAATATGCTGGATTTTGGTCGCGAAGAATTGATGAAGAGCATCGGCTTATCTATCGGGTACTTGATGAGGAAATTCAAATTGCCAAATGCCGTTTTCACTACGAGTAAATGCGTTTATTTCACAAATCCCGCAATCGATGCTGCAACCTTACCCGGTACCTCTTCCATGGGAACGTGGCCCACATTCTTATAAATTTCTGCTTGGCTACCTTGAATATCACGCTGGAATTTTGCGACGTTATCCACGCTGATGAGGTTATCCTTATCGCCCCAAAGAATGAGTGTTGGGGTTTTAATATCCTTGATCCGAGAAACATTCGAATTCAAGAATCGCTTCGAATTTCCCTGGAAAGAACCTTTAAATATCAGTAAAGCCGCTGCCCGATTTCCTTCCCGAATCGCGACATCGTGAAAGCGTTCTACTTGCTCATCCGTCACACGAGCCTGATCATAATAAACCGTCTCCAAACTTTTTCGTACCAAGAATTTTGGCGTAGCATATAACAATAAATTATTGATGACAGGCGTCGAGGCAATCGTAAATCCCAAGGATCCACTCTCCCCTTTTTTCGGATAACCTGCTGCGTCGACTAAGACCATTTTGGCAAGTCCTTGCGGATTATGTAAGGCATAGTTCCAGGAGATCGCTCCTCCCATCGAATTGCCCACCAATATAAAGCGCTTGATCTTTAATCGCGTCGTAAATGAATCAATGAATTTCGAATAATAATCAAAATTATAGGCATTCTCTGGCGAGGGTCCCGTCAAGCCAAAACCCGGCAAATCCAAGCTAATCACACGCTTTTTATCCTTCAAACCAATCACCACACTGTCCCAAGTATTCAAGGACGAGGACATTCCGTGTAATAAAATAAGGGGCGTCGAATCCGACTGAATTCCTTCATCGCGGTAATGTACTTTCATGCCCAATATCGGCATGAACTTGGAGTCTTTGTTGGCATACAAAGGAATCAATTCCTCCACCGGTCGATCCCGTTCACACACAATAAATAATAGAATGAAGATAAGGGCCAAGAAGCCTCCGAGTACTTTCGCGATTGTTTTCATTAGGCGGTTTTTCCCTTTAATAAAGCAAAGATGGCCATGGCATGTCCATGTCCTAAATCGAATTCATCCTTCAACCAATTGGTTATTTCGGTGGCTTTCACACACGGGGCGCCATCTTTAACATAGCCTTTTTCTTCGGCCATGCGTTTAAAATCTTCCGGACCCTTTCCGGTCTTGGCTTGTATGTTGTCGAGGTAGGCTTGAAAGGACATAGTATTCTGATTTATGGACCAAAACTACGGCAATCTTTCGAATATTTGCTAGCTTTAACGATGAAAAAATTGTTATTGAGTTTTGGTTTTTGCCTCGTGTTTTCATCGCTCTGGGCCCAAGAAAAATCTTGGGATCTATCGAATATCATCATTACCCAGTTGACCGAAAATACCTTCGTTCATACCTCCTACCTTCAAACCAATGATTTTGGGAAAGTACCTTGTAACGGATTGGTCGTTCGCAGCGGTTCGGAGGTGGTTATTTTTGATACGCCCACGGATGATGCGGGTTCGAAAAGATTAATCGATTGGATTCAATATACGCTTCACGCGAAGGTAAAATACATCATTCCTACGCATTTTCACAACGACTGCCTAGGGGGCTTGCAGGCCTTTCACGACCAAGGAATTCAATCTGTCGCGAATCAAAAAACCATTGAATTGGCCACATTAAATAAGGCAGTAGTTCCGAAGCTGGGCTTTGAAAATCAAACCAAGTTGGCCTTTGGGAAAGATCAAGTTGCTGTTCGTTTTATTGGGCCGGGGCATACGGCTGATAATGTGCTTGGGTATTTTGAAAAAGAACAAGTGCTCTTTGGAGGCTGCCTGATTAAAGAATTGGATGCGTCGAAGGGCTACTTGGGCGATGCGGTGGTTGGAGAATGGTCGGCCACGGTCGGGCGAGTTAAACAAGCCTACCCTAACCTAAAATGGGTTGTCCCGGGCCATGGGAAGGTAGGCGATGTTTCGCTTTTGGATTATACGATTCAATTGTTCTCAACGCGCCAATAGCTCCGCGGCGAACGTTTCGTATAGTGTGTCCAAGAACCGAGCCAATTCCCGATCTTTTTCTGTCACCTGATTTCCGGCATCGTGTGTCGTAAGTTTGACATGTAGCTGGTTGTAGGTATTCGTCCAAGTCGGATGATGATTTTTTTCGCTGATGTGCGGCGTAGCTAAAACCATGAAGCGCATGACATCTTCGAAGCTGTCTAGCACAAATGTTTTTTCAAGGGAATCGTTATTCTGTTGCCAGTTTTCCATGATTAGTCTAAATTACAGACATGAAACCAAGCATACTCCTGATTGTTTTGCTGTTGACCGCAAACTTATCAAACGCACAAAGTTCGTTGCCCGACTCGAAAACCCTCGCATCCAGTGTGGGGAAATGGAATGGCTCTTTAACCTATTTGGATTACAGCACGGGAAAGCCTTTTTCGATGGCCGCGAATTTGATCATTCGTCAGACAAAAGATCAATTGGGTTACATACGCCGTTTTGAATACCCGAAAGAACCGCATGCGAATAGTTCGGATACGCTTTATTTGGCAAACCAACAATTTGGAGATGGCCAAATCGTTTCTTTCAGCCAGCGTGCTCCCGGAGATTTTACCTTGGTGACGGAGCGCCAGGGTCGGGATGGGAATGATCAAAAACCGGCGCGAATTCGGCTGACTTATCACATAACACCGAATCAATACCAGCTCGTCAAAGATGTACTATTTGACGGATCTTCGACTTGGGTTAAACGGCATGAATATCTTTTTTCACGTTAACCTAAACCTTTTTGTCTGAAGCGAGTTTAGCATCTGCACTTCACTATAAATCAGATGCTTATGAAACGCGGCGAATTTTTATCGACACTTGCGGGACCCATTTCGCTTGCCTGCATTGCTTGCCTGGCAAGCGCCTGTTCCAAAGAAGATAGCGGCGCGCCGAGCATGGTGAATAATCCCGGGACATCCTCTGGTTTTACCGTTAACCTAGATACAGAATTAAAATCGGTCAATACCTTTGTTGCGAAGAGTGGCTTTATCGTCATTCGCACCGCAAGCGGAAATACAGCAGCAAGTTTTGTGGCATTTTCGTCCGTTTGCCCGCACGCAGGAGCGACGGTCGAGTACAATGCAAGCACCTCGTCTTTCTTATGCCCGGCACATGGGTCAACATTCAATTCGGCGGGAGATCGTTTACAGGGCCCAGCCCCGAAGGGATTAAGCAAATTAGCGATCGAAATTTCAGGATCAACCTTGAAGGTAAGCGCTTAGAAACATAAATTTCGTTTATAATTATCATAACGAAATTAATTTTTTTTAATGATTTGGCCTGTTTAAGTTTGTGTCGTTAACAATGAACAGACAGGTTACGTTTGAGTAATTTAATTAATGAAAAAGGGTTGTACAGATAAAGCCAGGCAGTTTTGCCTGGCTTTATTTATTCAAAATGTTTTTGTCTGATGGCATCTTTTTCCTCCTTGACATAATTCAAGAAGGCCTTGGCCACCGGGGATGGGCTTTTTTCTTTATGCCAAATCAGTTTCCAAGAGGTCTTTATCGGCAAGCCATCAAAGGGAATGATAGCCAATTGGCCATTTTTTAATTCATTCTTGATCCCGTACATCGGCATGATCGAATAACCTAAACCCGCCATAATAGCTTGCTTAACCGCCTCGTTCGACATCAATTCTATTTTTTTCAAGGTTTGAATTCCCTTCTTCTTTAAGAATCCCTCCATAATTTTTCGTGTTCCGGAGCCGTTTTCTCGGAAAATTAAAGGTAATTCTTTGGTAAAGGCATAAGGTGAAAATGTCGGTTTTAAAGCCGCTGTTTGGGTATTTCCCACCAAGTATAATTGGTTCTCCAAGATGTCGATGTATTCAAAACTCGGGCTTTCTAGGTTCGTGGAGATTAAACTGAAATCCACTTCATTATTCTCTAAACTATAAATGACCTTTTCCCGGTTGGTCACATCAATACTGATCTCCACACCCGGATTCGTTCTCAAGAAATCCGTTAAAAAATAAGGCATCACATACTTACCCGTCGAAACCACCGAAATCTTCAACCGACCCAAGAGCTGATCTTTAAACGCCATCGTTTTGTAATTGATGGCGTAGACTTGGTCGATGATACTTTCGGCCGACTTGGCGATTTCCATCCCAAAATCGGTCACATAAATCTTCTTCCCGATGATCTCAATCAAGGGAATTTCGAATTGAGCCTGAAAATTTTTCACCTGAATGGAAACGGCTGGCTGGGTCAAGTTTAACTCCTCTGCCGCCTTGGTGATGCTCAAAGTCTGAACCACCTTTAAATAGATCTGTAATTGATTTAGGGTATAATTCATAAATAATCATGATGTATCGTATAATAAACTTAAATAAAAATTATCAAAGCCGAACTATTTATTTTGTAAAAATTATAAAAATGGAGAAAAATACAATCAAACGAATTGCCCTTCTTTCCCTTCATTTATTCTGTATCATTGGACTTCTGGGTATCAAGTTTTCGCAATCCGACCCGATTTGGGATAAGACATTCTCTGCGCTATTAGTCTTCGTTTCATTGAATTTTATAAAAGTATCCCAATCCACTTATTAATTAAATTTATGAACAACTTCGAATTACTCATTTTCAATTTAACCAATCCAACACTCTTATTTTTCTTATTGGGCGTCGTGGCCAAAGTGGTCAAAAGCGACCTTGAAATTCCTGCGGCTTCCAAAGGATTTATCGCACTATATCTGCTTTTTTCCATCGGTTTCAACGGCGGTTCCGAACTCGCCGTTACGGGTATCACCAGCGATGTTCTTGCCCACCTTTTGTTTGGCTTTTTTCTGGCAACACTTATACCGATCTACTCTTTTTTTATCTTAAAAACCAAGCTCAATTCCTATGATGCCGGAGCCATTGCCTCTTCCTATGGTTCCGTCAGTGCGGTAACTTTCGTCACCGCCGTAGCCTTGTTGGAAATGAACAAAATGCAAGTTGGCGGCGAAATGGTCGCCGTCATGGCCTCCATGGAATTCCCCGCAATCATCATGGGCGTTATTTTAATGAATCTCTTTCAAGATCGCTCGGAGAAAAGCAGCCAAAAGATGCCTTGGAAGTCGGCCCTAAAACACTCCCTGACCAACGGCAGTGTCTTGATGATCTTTGGTAGCTTGTTGATTGGTTTTGTGTCTGACTCCAACCAAACTGCCGGTATCAAACACTTTACCACGGACATTTTCAAAGGTTTCTTGGCCATTTATTTACTGGACATGGGAATGGTTGCCGCCAGCCGCTTCTCAGCCTTCCGAAAGCAAGGGGCGTTTTTAATCGGCTTTGGTATCATCATCCCTCTCATCAATGGTGTATTGACGGCTTATTTCAGCCAATACATCACCAGCAATGAGGCGAACCGTTTTGTGTTCTCGGTCCTTGCCGCCAGTGCCTCTTACATTGCGGTGCCCGCTGCCATGCGATTGGTGGCACCCAAAGCGGACCCAGGAATCTACATTCCCATGGCACTTGGCGTCACCTTCCCCTTTAATATTACCATCGGAATGCCCCTGTATTTGTTGATCGTCCATGGATAGTATTCCGTTTTTTCAGGGGAGAACATTGGTGGTCGCGAGCCAACATGCCAAAGAAAAAGTAATCGCTCCATCTTTCGAGAAGGCCTTTCAGCTCAAGGTTTCACGCGCCCATAATTTAGATACCGATGCGCTTGGAACTTTTTCTGGAGAAGTGGAGCGCCTGCTTTCCCCCATTGATGCCGCCCGAGCCAAATGTCAAAGAGCCATGAATATAACCGGCTTTGACCTGGCCATTGCTTCCGAAGCATCCTTTGGACCGCACCCCATCTATCCTTTTGTGGCTGCCCACGAAGAACTCCTGTTGATGCAAGACCGGAAAAATGCTTGGGAGTTTGTCGTGAAGACCCTCGAGACAACTACCAATTATAACACCTGGACCCTCCGTTCACTGGAAGAACTGACGGATATCCTCGAGCCCGCTAAATTCCCCAGCCATGCCCTGATTGTCAAAAAATCAGCAGGTGATGCGAGTCATTGCGTGAAGGGAATACAATCAATAGAATTGCTGGAGGAGACCGTGACTGAATTTTTACAACATTATTCAACCTGCCAAGTAGAGCCCGACATGCGTGCGATGCATAATCCCACACGCATGCAGGTCATTGCCCGATTAACGGATCAATTAATCGATCAAATCAATACAAATTGCCCACAATGTAATATGCCTGGTTTTCGAATCAGCGAGATCGTTCGCGGATTGCCTTGTGCGATTTGTGACCATGAAACGCGCGGAATTCGCGCAGAAATTTATGCCTGCTCACACTGTCTGTTTGAGGAGCCGCGTAAAAAAGTCGGTTCTCCCGAAAAGGAGGACCCCATGTATTGTGATTACTGTAACCCTTAATGCATTATGATTACCTCTGATATCAAAATTATTCGAGAGCGACTATTAGAGGGGGATGTCATCGGACTTCCCACCGAAACCGTCTATGGCCTTGCGGCAAACGTGTTTAATTCGTCGGCCGTGAAACGCATCTTTGAAACGAAACAAAGGCCAACAACCAACCCGCTCATTGTTCACGTAGCTTCGATTAATCAAGCGCGTGCCCTCGTGAAAAAATTCCCTGAAAAAGCACTGCTTTTAGCGAAGGAATTTTGGCCAGGCCCTATGACACTTATTCTTCCTAAGCATCAAACGGTGAGTGATTTGGTGACGGCCAACCATACCCGTGTCGCGATTCGGATCCCCAGTCATCCGCTGACTTTACAATTATTAAATCTCCTCGACTTCCCGCTCGTGGCACCCAGCGCGAATCCCTATAATCGGATTAGCCCTACCACCGCGGAACACGTGGAGTCTTATTTTCCATCGATTTACACCTTGGACGGCGGACCTTGCCAGTCGGGCGTCGAATCCACCATCCTCGGCTTTGAAGACGATGAGGTTGTCCTTTTAAGACATGGCGCCATTCCCATCGAGGCCATCGAAGGGGTCGTTGGCCGAATCTTAAATCGAACGCATTCCAGTCAGGAGGGAGCATTACCTGGCCAACATAAAAAGCATTATTCCCCCAACTGCGATTTGATCGTCACCTATGAGCCCCTGTTCATGCTAAGTGCCGTTAAGAACAAACGCGTTGCCATCGTTTGGTTTCAGACAATCCAGATTGAAAGCATCGACGTCGAGGTCAACAAGGTTTTATCACCTTCCGGGGATCTGGCGGAGGCCGCGCAGCATATTTTTTCCGTGCTGCATGAATTAGACCAAATGGGTATCGACATGATTATTGTCGAGCGACTACCCGCCCATGGGTTGGGATTAACCGTTAATGATCGATTAGATCGCGCAGCTGCCAAATGAAAAAATACCTAATCACCAACGCCTGCGTTGTCAACGAAGGCGAAATAAAAGCATGCGATGTGCTCATCGCTGGGGAACGCATCGAACGAATTGCCCCATCCATCTCGGATTCTACGGCTGAGGTCATTGACCTGGCGGGTAACTATTTAATCCCCGGCATGATCGACGACCAAGTCCATTTCCGCGATCCTGGTTTGACCTATAAAGCGGATTTGGAAACGGAGTCCCGAGCGGCTGTCGCCGGCGGGGTAACCTCCTTCATGGACATGCCGAATACGGTTCCGAATACCTTGACCCGGGATTTGCTGGAGGAAAAATACCATCAAGCTTCGCAGAAATCCTTGGCCAACTACTCCTTCTTCATGGGCATTACGGCAGCGAACCTAGAGGAGGCGTTGCGGGTAGACAACGAGAGTGTTTGCGGCATTACGGATGATGGGCTCTACCTGGAAAAGCAGGAAATTCTCGCCAATAATCCCGAATATCTGGAGAAACTTTTCTCTCGAGCAGAAACGCTCGTTGCTTTGCACTGCGAAGATGATTCCATTATTCGGGAGAATTTAATTGCTGCACGGAATCTGTTTGGGGACGATATTCCCATTGAGATGCATCCCAAAATTCGTACGGTCGAGGCATGTGTGGAGGCCACCAAACGGGTGCTGGAAATTCAGGCGCGATACAACAACCGACTGCATTTGTTTCATATTTCTACGGGCGAGGAGGCAAAATTATTTTCGAATGATTTACCCACCATCGAAAAACGAGTTACCGCCGAAGCCTGTGTGCACCACCTATGGTTTAGCCATGCGGATTACCGGGAGTTGGGGAGCAAAATCATGTGGAATCCCTCGGTGAAGTGGGAGGACGACCGACAAGAATTATTGCGCGCGGTGCAGGATGGGCGATTGGACATTATAGCCACCGACCATGCCCCGCATGCCTTAACAGAAAAGTTTGGGCATTATCTGCAGATCAAATCGGGTGCTCCGATGGTTCAACATGCCTTGGTGGTTTTATTTGAGCTCGTCGCGAAAGGAGAATTGAGCCTAACCTCACTCGTCGAAAGAACCAGCCACCGTGTCGCGGATTGTTACCGAATGAAGGACCGCGGTTATATTCGCGAAGGCTATTTCGCAGATCTTGTGGAAGTGGAAACGAATCATCCTTGGGTGGTGACACCTGATTCTTTGAACTATAAATGTGGCTGGTCGCCCCTGGTCGGCGCGCGTTTTCAATCCATCATCAAACGAACCATCGTCAGCGGAAACCTCATATACGAATCGGGGAAATTCGTTTCCGACCAAAAAGGACAAAGACTTCAATTCGCCAAAATCAGATAATACCATGAAACAAGTATTTATCACCGGAATCGGAACCGACGTCGGGAAAACCGTTATATCAGCCATCCTTACCGAAAATCTCCAGGCCGACTATTGGAAACCGATCCAGTCGGGAGATTTGCATAACTCCGACAGCATGAAGGTAAAAGCGTTGATTTCAAATTCGAAATCCGTTTTTCACCCGGAGCGCTACCGCTTAAACAATCCCTTATCCCCGCATGCTTCGGCAGAGATCGATGGGATACGAATTTCCTTGGATGATTTTGAGTTGCCGCGGACGGATAACAACCTGATTGTAGAAGGTGCGGGAGGACTCTTTGTTCCGATCAATGAAAAAGATACGGTAATTGATTTAATCGAGCGACTGAACATTCCGGTGGTTTTGGTCTCCCGAAATTACCTCGGCAGTATTAATCACACGATGCTTTCCATCGAGGCCTTGAAGGCGCGCAATATTAAGATTGAGGGGATTATATTTAATGGAGTTTCGACGCCGGCAACGGAACGCTTCATTGAAGAAAACACCAACATCCCTGTGCTGTTTCGGGTGGAGGATTTATCGGAAATTACCCCGAAAATCATTCAAGAAAAGGCGAGAAACATCAGCCCATTTTAACGTGAATCTCTGGCTTTCGCTCAAAGACTTGTTGGGCCATTCCATTGTCATAGCTGGTCGAACTAACGCATTGAAATGCCAGCGGATTTTCGAGTTCCCCAAATAATCTGACACCAACCCCCAGTAAAACAGGAATGGTTGTAATGGTCATGGATGAAACTTTGTCTGCCTTCAAAAAAGATTGAATCACTTGTCCGCCATCGAGGTATAATTGGGTATACCCTTTGGCTTTGATTTGCTCCTCCACTTCATGCAGATTTCCTCGAACGAGAAAAGCTTTTTCGGCTAATGCGGCAGGAATTTCTTGGAGTGTTTGGCTCCATACAAAAACGGGTTTGGTGTAGGGCCAGGCAACCCCAAATCCAAGAACGGTTTCAAAGCTTTTTCGCCCCATCAAGAGGGCGTCTACGCGGTCCATGAAGGCATAATACCCCATATCCGAATTGCCGGGCATGGGATAGGTATCCAGAAAATGTACCGCCCCTTGGGCGTCTGCGATATAGCCATCGAGACTGGTGGCGATGAATACGTGGTGGTTGCTCATAATGGTTTTTGTGTGGATAAAGTAAGGTATTTCAGCCGACTTTCCCTTATATTTAAGCGTGAAAAAATTCATTTTTTGTTCCCTTTTTCTGCTAGTTCTTTCATCAGCATATGCCCAAAATCTTGGTAGAGGTATCAATTTAGGTAATATGTTTGAAGCCCCATCTGAGGCCGCTTGGGGGAATCCATTTCAAGAAGAATATATAACCCAAATTGCGGGATTAGGCTTCCAACACATTCGAGTTCCTATACGTTGGGACGTCCCTGAAAGGGCACAATTAACCGCACCTTATACGCTTAATCCGGTTTTTTTAGCACGAATTAAATCCGTGGTCGACCTTGCCATTCGCAATAATTTATATGTCATTATCAACATGCATCATCACGAGGATTTATTCACAAATCCTGCAGATACAAAGCCTCGTTTTTTAAGCCAATGGCAACAAATTGCCAGCTATTTTAAAGGCTATGATGATCGTTTACTTTTTGAGGTATTGAATGAACCGCATGGGAATTTAACTCCTACCTTGTGGAACGAGTTTTTCCCACAAGCGTTGGCAGAAATTCGAAAAACAAATCCTACGCGCAAAGTACTGTTGGGTACGGCTTCGTACGGCGGAACGGGCGGCGTTCGTGACCTAAATCCACCCGCAGATCCGAATCTCATCTTGAGTGTGCACTATTACAACCCCTTTAATTTTACCCACCAAGGCGCCGATTGGGCGGGTAATAAGGATAAGTACATTGGGACAAAATGGGAAGATCTTTCCTGGGAACGAAAGCAAATTATGGATGATTTTGCCTATGCCATCCAGTGGGCCAAAGATAAGAAAATGCCACTCCATGTGGGGGAATTTGGCTCCTATGAACTTGCCGATATGGACAGTCGGGCCCGGTGGACCAATTTCATCGCGCGTTGGCTAGAAACCCAGGGAGCTAGTTGGGCCTACTGGGAATATTCGGCCGGTTTTGGCATCTACAATCCTCAATCAAAGACCTTTAAAGCACCATTAGTGGATGCCCTCCTTAAGACGCCATTATCCAGCCCTAAGGTTCTCCCCACCAAAAATCTGTATGCCTTAAACGGTCAATCGGGTTGGTCCTTAAATCTGAATTCAGGGGCCAATGCGGTTTTATCATCCTCCGTTTCCGGCCTTCAAGTAGCCATGACGAATGTTACGGGAACCAATTGGCATATTCAATTGAATCGGGGAGGGTTTCCGCTATCCTATAAGCGGCGTTACGTGGTCAACATCAAGGCACTTGCAGATAAGACCCTTCCGATAACGGCATACGTGGGTCGATCCTCCAGCCCTTATTCTGCTTACAGTTCGTACAATGAATTAAGCCTAGAGGCACAGGAAAAAGAATTCACCTTTGTCTTTACGATGAATGAGCCCTTTGATTCGAATGCGCGTTTGGTTTTTGATATGGGAAGCAAAGTTGGGAACGTGCAAATCAGTAGCATCCGCGTCGATGAGGTAATCGAAGAAGTACCCCTAGGAACGCAAGAGCAAGTGTCCAAATCTCGCGTTTACCCAAACCCTTTCAATCAATTGATACACATCGAATGTGTCGGAACACAAAACGCTCGTTTGATGGATTTGCAAGGTCGGATACACCAATCGATTCTTTTTCAGGATAATGCTTTATTGGAAACAAATACTTTAATTCCGGGAACCTATTTACTTCAAATCAGCTCTCCGATGAATGGTGATTCGGAAACGCACCTGCTTCAAAAAGCGCAATAGTCTTCTGATTTCTAGGAAGTTTAGGATTTTTTTAGCTTACTTTATAAACCTATTTAAACATTGATGAAGCAATTACAATCCCTAGACTACCTCGTCTTTTTCTTTTATTTCATATCCGTAACAGGCTATGGTTATTGGGTTTATCAAAAGAAAAAGAAAGCCGAAATTTCTACCAAAGACTTTTTCCTCGCCGAGGGTTCCTTGACCTGGTGGGCCATCGGGGCATCGCTTCTCGCATCCAATATTTCTGCCGAACACTTTATAGGGATGTCGGGCTCCGGCTTCGCGATCGGTTTAGCCATCTCGTCCTATGAATGGATGTCGGCCGCCGCACTCGTCATCGTCGCCGTATTTTTCATTCCCATCTTTTTGAAGAATAAGATCTATACAATGCCGCAGTTTTTGTCGCAGCGCTACAACAATACCGTCGCGACAATCATGGCCGTTTTTTGGTTATTGCTCTATGTCTTTGTGAACCTCACCTCCATCTTGTATTTGGGGGCATTGGCGATTGAAAGCATTACAAATATTCCGTTCCTATATGCGATGATTGGTTTGGCACTCTTTGCCATTTTCATCACCTTGGGAGGTATGAAGGTGATTGGTTACACCGATTTTATTCAGGTGATTGTCCTGATTTTTGGGGGCTTGGTGGTAACCTATTTGGCCTTGGATATGGTGTCGGATCGCTTCAATAGCGGAGGCGTTTTCGGGGGCTTGTTGGAGTTAAGGTCGCAGGCCGACGACCATTTTCACATGATCTTTTCGGAGGGCGATAAGTATTACGATGCCTTGCCGGGTTTCGCGATTCTGTTTGGCGGGATGTGGATAAATAACTTGAATTATTGGGGCTGTAATCAATACATCGTGCAGCGGACCTTGGGGGCGGATTTGCCAACGGCCCGTTCGGGTATTTTGTTTGCCGCATTTTTGAAATTATTGATGCCTTTGATTTGTGTGATTCCAGGCATTGCCATGTATGTATTATATCAAAACGGAGCCTTCCAAAACGAGATGACCTTGGCGGGTGTGATCAAGCCCGACCATTCGTATCCTACACTCATGAACCTACTCCCGGAGGGTTTGAAGGGACTTTCTTTTGCGGCCTTGACCGCAGCGATTGTGGCGTCATTGGCCGGGAAAAGCAATAGTATTTCGACGATTTTCAGCTTGGACATTTATAAAAAATCCTTGAATCCGAATGCCTCAGAAGCTCAAACCGTTTGGGTCGGACGCATCGCTATTTGGGTGTCCTTTGCCATTGCGCTGTTGATTGCTCCCCAATTACGCCAGTTGGAGCAAGCCTACCAGTTCATTCAAGAATATTCCAATTACCTCACACCAGGCGCATTCGCCTTGTTTTCTCTTGGGCTTTTTTGGAAACGTACCACCTCGACCGCAGCGATTGTCGCGGCTGTGGCTTCTATTCCTTTGGTCGTGTTATTTAAAAATCTGCACAATTTTATTGGCGGCAACCCAATACCCTTCTTGAACGTGACAACGTGGGTGTATGTGATCTTGGTACTATTGATGGTCTTGATTTCGTTGGCCGATAAAACGAGCGTGGATAATCCGAAGGGATTGGAGGTGGAGCGGGCCGACTTCAAAGTAAGTAGCCAGTTTGCCATCATATCGATTTTAATCATGGGCATTGTAACTGCCTTATACACCGTATTTTATTAATTTATATCTTTGCCTTTATGGATACTATCGCAAAAGAAAAATCCGAGTTTCGTAATTACGAACAGGGAGATATTACCGCTGCTGTGAAGGAGCACTATCGCAAGATGCGTTCACGTCAAACCTATGACTATGTGCAGCGCATGAAGAAAAAATATTTAACCTTCGATCACCCGATGGACCTTTGGGAAATGATGGAGCGTTTAAATGTTTTGGTCGATGTTTCCGATCCCGATTTAAATCTTCCCAACATCATTCACTTGTTGCAATCTGCGGAAGGCTTGCGTGCCGAAGGTAGACCCGATTGGATGCAATTGGTAGGTTTGATTCACGATTTGGGCAAGGCAATGTACTTGTTTGGAAGCGATGAAGATGGTACCTCACAAGCTGAGCAATGGGGCTTGGTAGGCGATGTGTTTGTGGTGGGATGTAAGTTGCCAGACTCGTGTGTTTATCCGGAGTTTAATGCCTTGAATCCCGACATGCAGGATCCGCGTTACAATACGGATTTAGGTGTTTATGAAGCGGGCTGTGGATTGGATAATTTACACTTGGCTTGGGGACATGACGAGTATTTGTATCAGGTTTTAAAGAACCATAAGGATAACAAAATTCCAGAGGCAGGGATGGCGATGATTCGTTATCACTCATTCTATCCTTGGCATTCCGGTGGAAGCTACCGCCAGTTTATGACAGCCAAAGACGAGCAATACATGGAGTGGATTCGCGATTTTAATAAGTACGATTTGTACACCAAATCACCTGTCGTTCCTGTATACGAAGAGTTGAAATCGTACTACATGCCGATTGCCGAAAAGTATTTGGGCAAGGGGCCGATCAACTGGTAATGACCGATTAGCTTTTAATTGAAAAGGCATACCGCAACAGCGGTATGCCTTTTTTATTAGTTGGCGAATTTCAGATTCAAACCGAGGTACCAGGTCCGTCCATCGGCAGGCAAAATCCCAGGTCCTGGATAACCTCCCGAACGCCGCGTGAAATACCGGGCATCTGCTAGATTGTTTACGCCAAATTTCAATTGCGCGTATTTTTTAAACTTGTAAGAACCCGAAATGTCTTGAACTTGGTAAGCGGGAATAAACCCTGTCGTTGCTGCGGCATTGGGATTCATCGCGTTACTGGCATCCGCAAATGCGGATCCGATGTCGCTGATTTGCCAACTCACCGATAGGCCTTTTTTGGAATAGGTAATCCCATATCGGTTAATTTTTTCAGGGGCATTTTCTACCCGTTTGCCGTTCAAATTTCCCTCCACAATTTGTCCATTCACCACCGAGGTTGTTTTGAAATCGAGGTAGCGTGCATCGATCGAAGCGATGGATGCAAACATGGATAGATTTCCCCAGCGCGGGGTTTTTAACCAGGCGGTCGTGGGACTAAATTCCACATACGCTTCGAATCCTTTCGAAACCGAATGCCCCAGGTTAGTCCGGAACTGATAGATTTTCCCGTCTGTATTCGTGCGAGAAATAGTCCCTACTCGGTTGTCGTAATCGAGGTAAAAGTAATCCACATCAAAGGTCAAGTAATTCCCGATTTCCCCGCGGTATCCCAAGTCAAAATTAAAGCCCTTGGCATCCTTTAAATTCGGGTCGATGACATCGGTGGTTGCTGGAGGCAATAAGTCGGACGCCAAAACCGGACGGTAAGCCTGCGCAATATTACTGTAGATTTTACTATTTGCGCTTACCTTATATTCCGTTCCGGCTCCGAAAAGCATGAAGGTTCGGCCTCGATTTGTCGGCACGGCTGCAATGGGCCGGCCAGTTGCCGTTAAACCCGATTGCCCCATCATGTGCGTGTCGATCTGCTCCAATCGCCCGCCGATGGTGATTAATAAAGATTCCGATGGGCGTAAAATTGATTCCGCAAACGCGGCATAGTTGGTGTTATGGAAGACTAAGTCTCGAGTGAATAAACCCTGAATAGCAAAATTCATATCGCTGCCATTGGTGCCCACGCCCAACTGTTTCCGTTTGATTTCCCCTGAAAAATAGCGCAATCCGGTTGCGAGCGTATTCTTCCAATAACCTAGTGTGTAGTTGGTCAAGTAGCGTAGTTCAAGACCATTAGTCTGGTAAAAATCTTGATCGACTTGTCGGTTACCCATGGGGTCGATTTCCGTAATGGCTTTGGTGAATCCCACCGAGTTTCGCTCCGCAGTGGTACCAAAGTATTTCACAGATAGTTTTGAGTCAGCGCTAATGAGGTAGTCGGCCGTCAACGCATAAATCAACCATGGATTGCTGAACCAATTTCGGGCGCGCTTGCTTTGTTGGGCATTCTGCGCAAACTCCACATCGGTCAAGCCCCCGGCTTGTTGGCTCTGCGTATACATGTAGGTCAACTGCGCTCCAACTTTTAATTTATTGCTTACGGCATAAGACAATTCGGCGTGCGAGTGGTCGGTGTTAAAGTCGGAATTCTGGCGCCAGCCGTTTCCGAGTCTTTTTTGGTAATAGGTCGTATAGCTTAAGCGGCCGGAGGTTCCTCCGAGGTAATTGAATGAGCTGAAAAGTCCATTATTTCCGGTGGTGTTTTGGCTTTCTATGACAAGCTTGGTGGAAATATCGGGCTTGCGTAAGACAAAGTTCATGAGTCCACCGAATTGTGGTCCGTATTGCAATGAGCTCGCGCCGCGGATGATTTCGATGCGGTCAACGACCTCCATGGGCGGCGTGTAATAAGCTTCCGGGTAACCCATCGGGTCAGGCGTGAT
>Ga0228702_1000445_pt1 | contig 32086 bp, 31 predicted proteins | sample McNCre217_Aug_MG_2_FD_178018 | JGI IMG/M metagenome (GOLD analysis project Ga0228702, IMG submission 178018) | Freshwater microbial communities from McNutts Creek, Athens, Georgia, United States - 20-17_Aug_MG | ecosystem: Environmental > Aquatic > Freshwater > Creek | place: USA: Georgia...
GGATTGGCGTTGGCCATTCTCATTAGCTCCAAGGTAAATCAGTGGACCGCGCTTACCGGTTCTCTGCCGGTTGCCTATTTGCTCGGTGGCGGCGGTGCCGCGCTGCCAATGGATGCGCGTCAGGTGGGGGAGTTCACTCTGACCATTGGGCAAACCCTGCTTGGAATCGCGTTCCTGCTGGGCCTGCGGTTGGGTGCTCGCGCGGCTATTGGGTTGGCCGTGCTATTTGCTGTAACGTTTGTGTTCCCCGATCAGGGTGTTCGACTCTGGCTGGCGGGGCTGTACTTTGTGTTGGCGCTCGTGGGTTTTGTGGCTCAAAGAAAGCACCTTCCGGAAACCCTAAAGGCGCCGTTTGCCGTGCCACGTGACTAATTTGTTCACCTTTTGTTCACCTTAGGTTTCGTTAGTTAACGAATTCGTCAACCTGCAGTCTGCTTTACTCATAACTGTTGTTAATGTTCCGTTAACGAGGTAACCAAAGCACTAGTTAGCTGCAGTTCCAAGAAAGGTACAAGTGAGCGCCCTCACTATCGTTTCGCTAGTTGTAATACTGGCCCTGTTTTTTGATTTCACCAACGGTTTTCACGACACCGCAAACGCAATGGCAACGCCAATTGCCACTGGCGCTCTGAAGCCACGCACCGCGGTGGCGATTGCATCGGTGATGAACCTCATTGGTGCTTTCCTTAGCACCACCGTGGCCACAATGATCAGCGTGAGCATGATCAACGACCCATCGTTGCTAAAGCCCGAGGTTGTGTTTGCAGGTCTCACCGGAGCTATTCTGTGGAACCTCACCACCTGGTTCCTGGGTCTGCCTTCCTCATCGAGCCACGCATTGTTTGGTGGTCTTATCGGTGCCGTGCTGGCCGCCGTTGGTTTGAACGGTGTGAACTTTGTGGCCATTGCCGAGAAGATTCTGCTTCCTGCCCTGTTCGCTCCGCTGATTGCCGGCGTAGCCGCTTGGTTGGCCACTCGCATTGCCTATGCCATCACTGCTCGCGCATCGGACGATGACGTTGCAACCGGCCGTGGCAAGTTCCGCGTGGGTCAGATTTTCTCGTCTTCTCTGGTAGCGCTCTCGCACGGAACCAACGACGCGCAGAAGACTATGGGTGTAATCACGCTGGTGCTGGTTGCCGGTGGCATCCAGAAGGACGGCGCCCACGTTGAGCTCTGGGTGATTGTGGCAGCGGCCCTAGCCATTGCAGCCGGAACCTTCTCCGGTGGCTGGAGAATTATCAAGACCATGGGTAAAGGCCTCAGTGAAGTTAAGGCTCCTCAGGGTCTGGCAGCCGAGGTTGCCACCGCCGCCACCATTCTGGCTTCCAGCAAACTTGGATTTGCGCTAAGCACCACTCAGGTGGCCTCCGGTTCCATCATCGGTTCCGGGCTCGGCCGCAAGGGCGGTAAGGTCCGTTGGAACAAGGCCGGACACGTTGTGTTGGGTTGGTTGTTCACTTTGCCGGCAGCGGCTCTGGTTGGCGCCATTTCGGCCTTGATTGTTGGAACAGGTAGTGCCGGAATCATCATCGATGCCGTGGTAACCGTTGCTGTAATCATCGCCATCTTCCAGATCGCTCGTCGCAACGCCGTTACCCACCAAAACGTTGCAAGCGAACTGGAGGACGCATCCGAGGTTGTGGCCTCCAAGAAGCAACAAAAACTTGCAGCCAAGGAGACAGCAAAGGCTGCTAAGAAGAGCAGCAACAAGGGAAAGGGTAAGAAGTAATGATCACCATCGATTGGAACCACCTATTCCTGGTTGCCGCAACTTCGGTTCTAGCCGCCGTTTCCGTAATCATTTTGTTCTCGGTGGGCATTCGCTTGCTCACCAACGCGGAGCATGCAAAGAAGAGCCACAAGGGAAGTGACATGAAGGCCCTACGTTCCGAGGCTTTAAACCGTGCCGTTGCCTATGTAATGTTTGGCTTGAGCTTTGGCGCCGTGATCTTGGGTGTTCTTCTGGTTATCCCAGGCGTAATCAAAGGCGTATAAGGAATCACAAAAAAGTGCCCCGAGTTCAGCCTCGGGGCACTTTTGCGTTTGGCAGGTTTTGGCTAGATCAACTTCATTTGAACCGCGGCTTCGGTTAACTCTTCGCGCATTGATGGATGTGCCGCCTTTTCAATCAGGTTCAGGGCCTGCTCCTTTTGACTGTGTCCAAAGCAGGGGGCAACGCCGTATTCGGTAACCACAAAACTGTGCTGGAAGCTGGTTACGCTTTCGGTGAGCTTGGGCACAATGGAGCTCTGGTTGGCTTTGGGGTGCCACGAAGGCAGTGCCATGTAGCTTGCACCACCACGGGCGTGAAGCGCTCCCACAATGAAGTCAGTTGAGCCACCAAACCCGCTGTAAACCTGACCGCGCACGTGACTGGCATTGGCCTGATCAAAGAGGTCAATCTGCAACGCGGAGTTGATGCTGGTCATTTTTGCCTGGCGGGCAATCTGGCCCGGGTCGTTGGTTTTTTCGGTGCGCAACATGCGAACCCCGCGGTTCAGGTTCAACCACTCATAAAGTTCTTGGCTGCCAAACACAAAGCTGGCGGTAATGGGTATTTCGGTATCCAGAGCCCCGCGGCGATTGAGTTCCAGAACCCCATCACTAAACATTTCGGTCCAGATCCTCAGCCCCTTGCGGTTGGCCAAGGTATTGAGCACGGAATCAGGAATAGCGCCAATGCCAAGCTGAAGGGTGGAACCATCGGTGATATTTTCGGCAATCAGGTTGCCAATTTGTTTGGTGGTGTCTGAAAAAGAGGTTTCTGGTTTCACCGCCAGAGGCTCATCAACCTCAATCAGGTAATCAATCTCGTGCTCGTAAAGTTGTGCGTCGCCATAGGTGTAAGGCATGCGCTTGTTGGCCTGGGCAATGACCAAGCCACCGCGCTCGCGCGCCGCCTCAATGGCGGCCGGAAGAACGTTCACCTCGGTCCCCAGGCTCACGGTGTCATGGCGAGGCTCACTGGTGTTTAGCAACACCACGTCTGGAACGTGGTGGTCCCTAAACAACACGGGCACAAGGCTGAGTCGGCTTGGAACGTAGGTGAGACGTTCGTGGCGGCGCATTCCCGCACCCACAAATGCACTCTCGTAGGTGACACCTGGTCGATCCGGGATGCCCGGCTGGGCATTTAGCATGTGCAGCCTAAACTCCGGAACGCTTTCGTCCAGAGCCTTGAGCAGAGTCTGTGGTGCTGCAAAGTTTCCGCTGGCAACCACGCGCGGGTTTTGCGGTAAGGCACCCAGAATTTGCTTGAGTCTTTCAACCGAAATGACCTTCATGGTCTCCGCCCCGTGTGTTGTGGTTTGCGTTCCTGTGGTCAGACTACTAAAACGTGGTATGACGCAAAACCAAGGCCAGCCTTACCGCAGACTGCCATAATTCTTGAATGTTCACTTACTCGGATTTCATTTCGCCCTACCCAGAGCTGCGGAGTCGCCACAGCAGCAAGTGGCGCCGTTTTGAACCCGATGTTTTACCTATGCACGTGGCAGAGATGGACTACGTGATTGCACCCAATATTCAGCGGGTGCTAATTGATTTTGTCCAGCGTTCGGACCTTGGATATCTGGGCCCTATTCCGGAAGTGCCGGCAGCGTTCAGCGAATTTGCCATGAGTCGGTGGGGTTGGAAAGTGGATCCGGCTCAGGTTCGTATTGCCACCGATGTTGCGGTTGGCTGCGTGGAGATTATGCGAGCATTGGGCCGGCCGGCTGACCGCGTGGTAATCAACTCACCCGTTTACAGTTCGTTTTACGACTGGATCAAAGAAGTGCAAATGGAAGCTCAGGATGTGCCGCTGATTCCGCGCGATGGCACTTGGAAACTAGACATCGATGGTCTGCGCGCGGCCTTTGAGAGTGGCGCCAAGTTCCTGTTGCTCTGCTCGCCTCAGAATCCGGTGGGTCGTGTTCACACCGCACAGGAACTGGGAGAGATTGCCCTATTGGCCAAGCGCTTTGGTGTAACGGTGATTAGTGATGAGATTCACGCACCACTGACTTTCAAATCCCATCAGTTTGTGCCTTGGCTTTCGGTTAGTGAAACCGCGCGAGAAGTGGGTGTTGCCGTAACGGCCGCTAGCAAGAGCTTTAATCTGGCCGGCCTAAAGGCCGCCGTTTTTGTTTCCCAAAACGAATCCATGCAACGGCGCCTTCAGGCAGTTCCTGCCGCAACGCACTGGCGCTCCAGCCTATTGGGCGGCTTTGCCATGGCGGAGGCTTTTGCTAATTCGGAGGACTGGCTCAACACCGCCATTGAGCAGAATGCCTCAAACTTTGAAGTGTTTGAGAGCGCCATGCGCGAGTTGCTGCCATCGGTGCCGTATTGGGTCCCCCAAGCCGGTTATCTGGCATGGATGGACCTGAGTTCGCTGAACCTTGGACCAAATCCGGCCGCCACCATTTTGGAGCGCGGCCGAGTAGCTCTGGTTCCTGGCGTGGACCACGGTAAGGGCTACGAACAGTTTGCGCGGATCAACTTTGCCACTCACCCAGAGCACATTTACAAGACCATTGAGGTCATCAGGTCGCTGGGCAAAAGCTAAACCCCGGAATCAATAACAGCTCCGGGGCTTGGCTATGAACGGGTTATGCGTCTAGCGCGCAAGCCAAATCCTTAATCAGATCATCGGCGTTCTCCAGCCCAACGCTCAAGCGCACCGCATTTGCGGTAACGCCCATGGCCTGACGCACTTCCTCGGTCAGGCGCTTGTGTGTGGTGCTAGCCGGGTGAGTGATGAGGCTCTTGGCATCGGCAATGTTGTTGCTGATGTCAATCACGGTGAGGCCGTTCATCACACGGAAGGTTTCTTCCTTGCCGCCTTTGATCTTGAACGAAACGGTGCTACCGCCGCCAGACATTTGGCGCTTGGCAAGCTCAAAGTTTTTGTCGGTTGCCAAGAAAGGGTAGCGAACGCTCTCCACCTTTGGGTGTGTTGCCAGGAACTCCGCAACCTTGAGCGCATTCTGGTTCATACGCTCAACTCGCAGGCTCATGGTCTCGAGACTCTTGAGCAGAACCCACGCGTTGAATGCACTCATGCCAAGGCCGGTGTGGCGAGTAAAAGGCAAAATGGTGCCCTTGATGAAATCCTTGGTTCCCAATACTGCTCCGCCAAGAACACGTCCTTGGCCGTCGATGTGCTTCGTTGCCGAGTACATAACCACGTCTGCTCCGAGTTCGAGCGGCTTTTGCATTACAGGCGATGCCATTACGTTGTCCACCACAACAGTGGCACCCACTTTGTGGGCCAATTCGCTAACCATGCGAATGTCCACAATTTCCATTAGCGGGTTGCTTGGCGTTTCTAAAAACACCACTTTGGTTGGTTCGTTGAGGGCCTGGGCCCATGCGGCTTCATCGGTACCCTCAACCAAAACAGTGGTGCAGCCCCAGCTTGGCAAAATTTCGGTCAAGATCACATAGCAAGAAGAAAACATGGCAGCGGATGCCACTATTCGATCTCCGGCCTTCACCTGCGATGCCACGGAGGCGAACATGGCACTCATTCCGGTGCCTGTTGCAAAACAAGCCTCGGCACCTTCAAGCAGCGCAAGTCGGTTTTCAAACATGGCAACGGTGGGGTTGCTGAACCGGCTGTAGAGAAAGTGCTCGGTTTCGTCCATGAACGCACTCTCGGCTTGCTGTGCCGAGTCATAAGTGAATCCGCTGTTTAGGTAAAGTGCCTCGCTCGTCTCGCCAAATCCGCTTCGAGCCAACCCGCCGCGAATGGCCAGGGTGTCGGGGTGAAGTTCCCAGTTTGGCTGTTCGCCGTTTTGAACGTCTTGATAACCCCAAGGGCGGGTGCGCTTTGTCATTACTCAAGGATATCGCATGGGCTTCCCAAAAACTCTTGTCATACCTCGCATGACACAGCCATCGATGAATGGAATCCGACTAGACAGATTGGCTAGAATCGCGTTTTGGATACAACCAAAGGGGTACTTATGTTCAAATCCAAGGCTGGCTTCAGCCTCAAAAAACTAACCGCAACTTTCATGATTATGTTTGCGGGAATCAGCATTGTTGGCTTGAGCGGTTGCTCAACCGCCAGCTCACACCACGCGCACGGTCACGGTGTAACCGTTGCATCTGCACCCGGTGGAACCTACGCGGATGCCGGAACTCCGGCAGCGAGCGCAACCAAGGTGACCGTTGGTATGTACGGTGTAAACGCCTACGAAATTGACACCGCAAGTAACACGTTCTACTTCAAGGGTTACATGTGGTTGCGTTGGGCCGGCGATGCCGACCCAGTTTCCTCGCTAGAGTTTGCCAACTCGGTTGAGGAGTGGGGTCTAATGGTGACCAACCTCACCGAGGAGCCTGTTAAGTTGGCCGATGGCCAGAACCTCATGACCATGCGTGTTCAGGGCCGATTCTTCCAGCCGTTTGACCTGAGCAACTACCCGCTAGACGCACAGGTGCTCCAGATCACTCTGGAAGATTCCGTGAACGACAACACCGCCATTGTTTACGTTCCAGACACTACCGACAGCACCTACGACGCATCGTTTAAGGTGCCCGGTTGGACCGTGGACGGTATCACCGCCGACCAGCTGACCCACACCTATGACACCAACTTTGGTGACACCTCAATTACCACTTCCAAGTACTCGGCACTGAGCTTCAACATCGGCATTGACCGCGCCGAGAACTTGTTCTGGTGGAAGTTGTTGTTGCCTTTGGCGTTGGTTCTGATTACCAACTGGTTGGCGCTGCTCATCAGCCCACGCTTGGTTGAGGTTCGTACCGCAATGCCGGCTACCGCTCTGCTCACCACCGTGTTCTTGCAGCAGTCATCGCTAGACGCCATTCCGCAGGTTTCAAGCCTGGTGCTCATGGACCTGATCTACGTGGTTGCCTACGGCGCAATTGTTCTGACCTTTGCCCAGATTATTTGGGATAACCACAAGGGCAAGAACGATGAGGACGAGGTTGTTGCCAGCATTGCTCGTGCCGACCGCTGGAGCCTATTGCTCCAGGTGATTGCCACGCTTGCCGTTATCGCCTGGCTCGTGGTTAGCCACAGCTAAATTCCCGCTCTCACTAAAAACGGGGTCGCCTTTCGGCGGCCCCGTTTTTGTTGGTTAGGTTTAGAACTCGCGGTGCGCGCCGGGAGCGGCCGAAACGGTAAAGATGTCTGGCTTTGCGTAGCCTAGAGCCTGGAACTCGGCGGTAACCGCAAGGCTCACTTCGGAAATCCTGTCCACCGGAACCAGCGCAATTGCCGCGCCGCCAAAGCCGCCACCCGTCATACGGGCACCGATGGCTCCGTGTCGCAGCGCGGTTTCCACGGCGGTATCCAGCTCATCAATGCTGATCTCAAAATCGTCGCGCATCGATACGTGCGAGGCGTGGAGCAGTTCACCGATTGCGCGGGGACCCTGGGCTTTTAGCGTTGCCACTGTCTCTTCAACGCGTTGGTTTTCGGTGACCACGTGACGCACTCGGCGGTAGGTCACATCATCAAGCAGTTCTTGGGCTCGCGGTAGGTCGCCAACAGAAACTTCACGCAGACTCTTGGCACCCATGGCTGCGGCACCTGCCTCACAGGCGGCACGGCGACTCGCGTAACCGCCATCGGCGTGACGGTGAGCCACCTTGGTGTCCATGATCACCAACTCGAGTCCCTCGCGGGCAAAGCCGAGGTCAACCACCTCTGCCTGCAAATCGCGGCAATCCAAGAAAACACCATGATCAAGTTCGCCAAGCAGCGACGCGGATTGGTCCATGATGCCGGTTGGTGCTCCAACAATTTCGTTCTCGGCAAGTTGGCCAACGCGGGCAAGGGTGCGCGAGTCCAAACCAACAGACCACAGCTCGTTGAGTGCCACGGCAACGGCGCACTCGATTGCCGCGGACGATGAAAGTCCAGCGCCAACCGGAACATCCGAGTGTATAAAGCAGTCAAAGCCCGTTGCTGTGGCATTCCCAACTTTTTGCAAAGCCCAAGCCACGCCCAGGGGGTAGGCCGACCATTCACTCACAGAGTCTGCCGCGATTTCCGCTAAGGGGATTTCAACAATTTCTGAGGAGAAGCTGCTCGAAACGCGGGCTACGCCATCCGTGCGTATGCTTACCGCGGCATAGGTGCGGCGGTTAATGGCAAATGGAAAAACGAAACCCTCGTTGTAATCGGTGTGCTCACCAATCAGGTTTACCCGGCCGGGCGCACTCCATACACCTGTTGCTTGGTATCCAAAAAGGTCCGCAAATCTTGCTGCGGTTTCCTTGGCATTTGCTTGAGTCATTTACATAACCTCTCGGAGATTTCCGGCGGCAACCTCTGGTGAAACGTCGGCAATCCAGGCGCCCATGGCAGCCTCGGAGCCGGCCAGGTACTTGAGTTTGTCAGCTGCTCGACGCGGCGACGTGATCTGGAGTTGCATGCGTACGTTTTGTCCGCCGTCAACCATCGGTGCCTGATGCCATGCCGAAATGTATGGAGTTGGAGTTGGGTACAACTTGTCCACGCCATTTAGCACGCGGTGGTAAACCTCGGCCAGTTCATCGCGTTCGTCATCGGTCAACTGGCCAAAGTGTTGCACATGACGGTGGGGGAGCAGGTGAATCTCAACCGGCCAACGCGCAGCGAACGGAACGTAAACCGTGAAGTTCTCGCTGGCAATCAGCACGCGCTCGGACGCGCGCTCAAACTTGAGAGTCTCCTCAAACAGGTTGGCGCCGAACTTGGAAATGGAGTCCAGCAGGCGAGTGGTTCGCGGGGTCACATAAGGGTACGAGTAGATCTGGCCGTGGGGGTGGTGCAAGGTAACACCAATCTCCTGCCCGCGGTTCTCAAACGGGAAGACCTGTCGCACACCTGGAAGTTGCTGGAGGTGTTCGGTGCGGTGAGTCCAGGCCTCAATCACGGTGCGCACTCGGTTAACGTTTTGGCCGCCGAGCGAACCGGTGTGTTCGGGGCTGAAAACCACAACCTCGCAGCGACCAATACTGTCGCGGGTTGCACCCAGCGTCAGTCCAGGCTCAACGCCGTAGTCTGGGTCATCGATGGTTGCCAAGGTTGGGCCAAACGACGGGCTCTTGTTCTCGAACACGGCAACGTTGAACGTGTCTGGCAGCTCGCTCGAGTTACCGGGGGTGGTTGGGCAAAGCGGGCACTCGTGGGCCGGAGGCAGAAAGGCACGGTTTTGGCGGGCGGCGGCAACCGAAATCCAGTCACCGGTGAGAGAGTCCAGGCGCATCTGTGCAACAGGTGGGCGTTCGCCCGCTTCGCGGGAGTCCGGCTTTCGGGTTGCCGGCAACCCCGAACCGCGGTCGTCAAAGTAGAACAGGTCTCGGCCGTCAAATAGCTTTGCGGCAATGGGGTTGGTCATTTTTTGCCTCCAATTCAGTGCAGTAACTAAAAGGTTGGCGGCGCTGCCAAAACCATTGTGAACGCTAACAAATATAGGCTATGCACGCCGAGTTCAGGCGAGTTTCTGGCTGCCGTTGCCAAAGCGTTGTCTTGATAACCCGATTTCGCTGTTGCGCCAAGCTCTAACGAGGGAATTCGTCAGCCATTAAAGTTTGTAGAGCTTGGTATCACTCGGCTTTGCCAGCAGTGGAGCAAACGCCAACTCGCTAGCGCCAATGAGCGTTGCGTTACTGCCGAGTTCTCCGGAACGAATCACCAAACGCTCCTGGTTTGCGTTCAGGCTATTCGCCTGAAAAACGGCCAGAACTCTTGCTTTGTTGTGGCAGTAAATGGCGTCCAGAAAGCCGGCCAAAACCACAATCTCTGGATTGAAAATGTTGGCCAAGTTGGCAATCGCCAAACCAAGGTATTCTCCGTGCTGCTTCAGCAGCTTGAGTGCCTTGGGGTCGTTCGCTTCCAAAATGAGCGTACGCAGTTCTTCATCGGTGGCATTTGATAGGCCAAAAACCTGCAACAGGTCGTCTCGCTTTACCGATGCCTCGAGCGTGCCTTTCAAGCCCGAGAAATCGGTGGCCGACGACTTGGTGAGCACCATGTGGCCAAGTTCACCACCGTAGCCTGCCGAACCTCTCAGTGCGCTGCCATTGATGATGACTCCGCCACCAATGCCCCCCGAACCCGCAAAAAGGCAAACCGAGTTGAGGCTGCCTCTGGCGCTGCCATAAGTACGTTCGGCCAGAGACGCCAGACTTGCGTCGTTGTCCACCGCCACCGGCAGGCCCGTTAACTGGTTGAGCATGGAACCAAAGGAGGCTTCCACCCACCCCAGGTGAGGGGCGTGACGCACCACGCCGTCGGCAACGCGAACCTGCCCGGGAAGGGCCGCGCCAATGCCCGCTACCTTGGTTTTGGCGGGAAGCAATGGTTTGAGGTTTTCAATTTCCGCTGCGGCAATCCGCACGGCCTCTTCGGCGGTTGGAGGGTGCGGCGTGTGGTGCCGAATCTTGTGCAACAGTGTGCCATCCAGGCCAACTGCTGCAACCGTTGTGGCATCAATCTCTGGGTTTACCGCAAAGGCAACCACGTTGGTATTTGGTCCCACGCTATAACTGGGGCGACCAACTCCGCCCTGTGAAACGGCTTCCGATTCGGTAACTAAAAAGAGATCTCCCAGCTCGGCTACCAAATCCGAAATAGTAGAGCGATTGAGCCCCGTAACCGAGGTGAGCAAAGATCTTGCAACGGTACCCGACTGGTGCAACAAACGAAGCACCAACGATAGGTTGTGCTCGCGAATATTGTCGCGGTTCTGGCCTTTCAGCCTGGAACTCGGTTGTGTTTTCTGCATGAAGTGTTCTTCCCTGAGCAAATATCGCATATTCGTCTGAAAGCGGTTGCGTATGTTTGACTCCAGAAGGATCCAACAAAAAGCCGAGAGAGCAAATGTCTGAAACGCAAACTGCAAGCACCACTCCACAGTTCAGCAGTCGAAGGCTTTTGGCCATGCGCTGGGCGGTGAATTACTATTTCACCTTCACCGGGATGATCGTCACCCTATGGGCGGTGCACATTCCACAAACCGAGCTTCGTTTGGGGTTGACCCACGCACAGGTTGGAACATTCATAGTTGCATCCGGTTTTGGAGGTCTGTTGGCAATGCAACTAATGGGGCACCTGATTGATCGAGTTGGGAGCAAGCGCTCCACCGTTTACGCGGGAGTTGTGCTTGGAGTGGCGGCATGCATCCCCGGTATTATGACCAATTTTTGGGCCCTATGCGGCTCGCTTTTTGTGCTGGGTTTTTGCCTTGCCTCCACAGATGTTTCCATGAACGCCCAAGCCGTGGACGTTGAGAAGGAATTCGGTCGCCCGATTTTTTCTTCTTTCCACGCGTATTGGTCCCTGGGAGGTTTGCTAGGTGCTGGTCTAGGGGGACTTGCGCTAGCGAACTCAATTCCTATTTGGGTTACGCTCCCCGCAACGGGAATTATCGGTGGCATTTTGAGTTTTGTGTTGGGTAAACACCTGGCTCCCAGCCAGCCCGTTCATGCTCAGCACCACGCAAAGTTGTCAAAAGCAGAGAGTCGTGCTTTGAAGACCGTGCAAAACAAAGCGAATCGTCCGGTACTCGGCCTAATCCTTTTGCTAGGTGCACTTTCGGCTTCCGCTGCACTGGTTGAGGGAGTTGGCATTGACTGGGCGTCTTTATTTGAGGTTCGTGAACTTGGCGCAACGCAAATTGAAGGAGCCATGGCCGTTTTGGTTTTCTCCGGCGGTATGGCCCTATTTCGTTTGATCGCGGATCGCTTTGTTGCCAGATTTGGCCGACTTTTGGTCATCCGCATGGGAAGTTTGCTCGCAGGTTTAGGAGTGGCACTGTCCCTGTCAATCGCCATTCCAGCGGTGTCTATTGTTGGTTGGCTGGTTGCCGGCGTGGGAATCTCGGCCGTGGTTCCACAATTGTTTGCCTACTCGGCCGGGGTGGGTGAGGCTAGCCACTCGGGGCGCAACATGGCAAAAGTGTTTGGCGTTACCTACGCAGGTATGTTGGGTGGGCCAGCGCTAATTGGCTGGCTTACAACCATGTTTCCGCTCCGTCAGGCGCTCTTAGCGGGAGTGGCGTTAGCTGCAATAGTGGCAGTGGTCAGTTGGTTTTTGCCCAAGCAAAACGACTCAACTGGAGTTGCCGCGGGTGCAAACTAGTTAGTCGTTACAGGTGCAACGCTGGTCGGCTGGCACCCCGGCGAGCGCCTCTTCAATGTGCTGGCCGCATCCGGACCAGGTGACTTTTCCGCAGTTATTGCAGGTTGCTGGACTACACATTTTTGCTCCTAGTTTTTTTACAGGCCGGTTACTTTTTCTTGCCAAATAGTTTGGCAAAGAATCCGGGTTCCTTTGGGTCATTGGCATGCCCTTGGCAACGCGCACTCTTTGGAATGCCGCGCATTACCTGATCAACGTGTTGTCCGCAGCCGGCCCACGAAGCTTTTCCACACTTACGGCAGGTTATCTGTTGGCACATGATTACTCCTATTTTTGTTGGGTAAGACTCTTAGTTGGTCACAATCGGAAGGCCAGTGGACGCAGTGGCGTCGGCAATGCCGCCGGCGTTCACCAGTTCGCCCGTGAAGCCACTCGCCTTCATTTGGTCAACTGCCAGACCTGCGCGACGGCCGCTGTGGCAGTAAAGAAGATAGCTCTTGGTCTTGTCCAGTGCGGTGATCTGTGTGGCAAATGCAGGGGACTCAATATCCATGTTCACCGCGCCTTCCAAGTGCCCGGCAGCGTATTCGTCCACTGTGCGAACATCGATGATTGCTGCGTATTTCTTTACGTCATAGCTGGAAGGTGCACATCCGGAAAGCGTGATGGCTGCCACGATGAGGGCGGTTAGTAGTGCCGATGAACGAACGAGTTTCTGCATACCCCCTAGGGTATACTGATTGCAGTTGAGTCCGCAAGTTTGGAGTGAAAATGCAGATTGATCCGGCAGAACTAAAGAGCGCCAGAGACCGCTTAGTGCGCGTGCAGGGGCAGATCGGTGGCATTGTAAAGATGCTCGACGAGGGTCGTGACTGCACTGAGTTGCTCAACCAACTTTCTGCTGCCAGCACTGCACTGACGCGGGCAGGCTTCAACATCATTGCAACGGGAATGGCACAATGCGGCAAAGACGCCGCGGGCGAGGCAAATCGGGCCACGTTGGAAAAAGCATTTATGTCGTTGGCCTAAGCCGGATTGGAATAGCACTGTGAAGGTTTTGATTATCGGTGGCGTTGCCGGGGGAATGTCGGCGGCAACCCGATTGCGACGACTGCGTGAAGACGCCGAAATTGTGGTTTTTGAAATGGGTGAACACGTTAGTTACGCAAACTGTGGCTTGCCATACTTTGTGTCCAATGTGATCAGTGAGCGTGACGAACTTCTGCTGCAAACCCCCGAAAGCCTTTGGAATCGATTCCGCATCGATGTTCGGTTGAATTCAAAGGTAATTGGCATTGACCGCTTGAACAAAAAGGTTAAAGTTCAAAACCAACTAACGGGGGAGCAGCTGACTGAGTCTTATGACCAACTAGTAATTTCCACCGGTGCCACACCGCGGCACTTGAACATACCGGGAATTTCGCGAGCCATGACGCTCCGTAACGTGGTGGATGCAGATCGAGTAAAGGCGGCGGTTCAAAGCGGCGCCAAGACCGCAGTGATTATTGGCGGCGGATTTATTGGCGTTGAACTTGCCGAAAACCTTCGTCATTTGGGCATCACTGTAACTTTGGTGCATCGCGGCAACCAACTACTCGGCATGTTTGACCCAGAGGTTGTTGAACCTATGCACCAAACTCTCGAGTCCAATGGGGTTCGACTGGTTCTGGGTGCGGAGCCAGTTGAAATCACGAATGATGCGGTGCGCCTAAATACCGGCGAGACCATTCCGGCTGGGCTGGTGTTTTCCGCGGCAGGCGTGGTTCCAGACAATCAACTGGCTCGCGAGGCCGGGCTGGAAATTGGCGTTACCGGCGGGCTGGTTGTAAACGAGCAGCAACGCACGAGTGACTCTAACATTTACGCCGCCGGTGACGCGGTTGAGAAGCACGGCGAACTGGTTGGGGAAAACGCTCTGGTTCCGTTGGCAAACCTGGCAAACCGTCACGGCCGACTCGTTGCAGACGCCATTGCTGGTTTGCCCGTTTCGAGTCACTCCACTCAGGGCACAGCCATCATCGGTGCATTCGGCTTTGTGGCCGCACTAACCGGTTTGACTGAAAGTGCGGCTCGCGCCCGTGGTGTTGAGCATTCGGTGATCCATCTTCACCCGTCGAGCCACGCGGGGTACTACCCAGGAGCGCAAAGGGTGTCGTTAAAGGTTTTGTTTGACCCAACCACTGGTGTTCTACTTGGCGCCCAAGCAACTGGCAAAGACGGCGCGGACAAGCGCATCGATGTGCTGGCAACAGCGATATATGCGGGTCTTACCGTGAACGATCTCATGGATTTGGAGTTGGCCTATGCTCCTCAGTTTGGCAGCGCCAAAGACGCGGTGAACCAGGCTGGCTATGTTGGCAACAATGTATGGGCGGGTAAAACACCAACCATCCAATGGGGTGAACTTGCCGCCGCAGTTGCTGCGGGCGCTCAACTCATCGATGTTAGAACCGCCAAAGAACATGCAGCGGGAGCCATTCCAGGTTCAATAAACATTGATGTGAATGAGCTCAGAACTCGGCTCGATCAGATTCAGAACGCAAATGTGATCGTGCACTGCGCGGTTGGTCAACGTGGACACACGGCAACTCAGATTCTGCGTGGGCACGGTAAGGAAGTTAGAAACCTCGATGGAGGTTACGTCACGTGGTTGGCGGGCACTGAGTCCCAGGCGCGAGGCTAGGCCGAACTTAGGCAAGGCTTGCCTAAATAGAAAATTTTGCTAATAACTCATTCGGATGCGAATAACCAACTAGCCTGAAATTACTAGGAGGTAAATCATGACTAAGGCAGGGGTAAAAGCCAAGGTTCGTCGTCGCCCATCACCTAACTGGGTAATTGCAGGCGGACTTGGTGTAGCAATGGCACTGGTGGGGATAGTTGCGCCGGGGGCCAGTTCGGAAGCGCAAAGCGCAACGCTGGTTCCGGTTGGGCGGCTCTTCGCCTCTAACTGTTCACAATGTCACGGCACCGATGGGCAATCTGGATCCATCAGTCAGCTAGCTGGAATGAGCGCAACCAGCATGTTCGCCAAGATGAAAGACCAACAGACCCACGACTCAATCATGGGAGCTCAGGCACGCGGCTACACCGACGACGAGATTCGCGCTATAGCGGCCTATTTTGCCAGCGTGAAGAAGAAGTAGGGGACTCAAGAAATGGCAAACGTAACCAGACGTCAAGTTATTACCGCCGGAGGTGCCGTAGCAGCTGGCGCTGCCATTGGCGTTTCAATTTCTCAGCAAGCAAAGCCAGCCGCTAAGGCTGCAGTGGCGCCCGTTATAGTCATTGGCGGCGGAATGGCCGGAGCCACCGTGGCCAAATACATTCGCTTGTGGAGTGCTAAGTCAATTCCGGTGACAATCATCGAAAGCGAAGTTGACTACACGTCCAACATCATGAGCAATCTTGTGCTCACGGGGCAGAAGACCCTTGCAAGCCTGCACTACCCTTACACCACACTCAAGAGCGCAACCTATGGTGTGACCGTTGTGAGGGGAACCGCAACCACTGTGAACGCGGGCGCGCAAACCGTGACCTACCAGCCACCAACCGGATTGCCGGTAACTCTGGCATACTCGCGCCTAGTAATGGCACCAGGCATTGACTACCTGCCATTCACGCTGACTGGAACGCCCGCCAACAAGGCTAAGGTGGTTTCGGCGTGGAAGGCGGGGGCAGAAACGCAGAGCCTGCGGAATCAGCTGGTTGCCATGAACGTGGACGACAAATACATTCTCACCATTCCAAAGTCGCCTTACCGCTGCCCTCCTGGCCCATACGAGCGTGCCGCTTTGGTGGCCGACTGGATTAAGAATAATAAGCGTAGCGTTGGAAACACTTCGGCTCAGGTTATTGTTCTGGACGCCAACCCCTTTATCCAGGCCGAACTCAACAATTTCACCAATGCATTCAATGTGGTTCACGCGGGTGTAGTTCAGTATGTGCCTAATGCCACTCTGGTGAGCGTTGACGCAGACGCCGGAACCGTGGTCACAACAGCGGGTACGTTTACCGGCAAGGTCATTAACGTAATTCCAGATCACACAGCTGGAAAGATTGCCCGCGATGCTGGATTGGCAAACAAACCCACCGCCGCTGGCGGAGCTTTTTGCGAGGTTGACGTTCTTAGCTATGAATCTAAGGTCAGTCCTCTAATTCACGTGCTTGGTGACGCCTCGGCCACCACCCAGCCAAAGGCGGGTCACGTTGCCAGCCAAGAAGCAAAGGTGTGTGCAGACGCAATTGTTCGTTTGATGTCGAGTCCTGCCTTGCCGCTGGATCAGGCGCCAATCACAAACTCGGCCTGCTATTCGCCGATTACCGCTACCACCGCTTCCTGGCTGAGTGTGGTTTTTCACTACGACCCAATTACTCAGACCATGGTTAAGGCCGCCGGGCAACCAATTGAAGCTCCGTCAATTTCTGCGGGAAACTTCAGTCAGATGAACACGTGGTTCAGTGTTCTGATGGGCGACGTTTTTAAGTAAGTCAATTTGCTAGTTGGGGGTGGTGGCCTTTTGGTTGCCACCCCTTTTGCACGGCTGCGGAACGCGGTGCTCCTAGGATGAACCTGTGATGCCTGAATACCAGCACCTAGAGCTCGAGACTGCGCGAGGTGTTTTAACGGCGGTGGTGGATCCGGTTGGAGCGGCGCTGCGTTCGTTGAGTTTGAACCAAACCGAGTTTGTACTTTCGGCGCCTCTTGGCCAAGAGCCTCCGTTTTATGCAGGCGTGGTCATGAGCCCATGGGTTAATCGCCTGGAAGATGGACAATGGGAATACCAAGGCCAAACATTGCAACTGCCAATAAATTTGCCTGAGCAGCAGCACGCGCACCATGGGTTACTTCATCACGCTACCTATCGCGTGGTTGAGCTGGGCAACAACAGCCAATGTAGTTGGTTGGAGTTGGCGGCAACCATCAATGCCTCACCCGGCTACCCATTCACCGTGGAAACGGGCGTGCGTTACGAACTCAACTCGGAAGGACTCCGCGTTACGCACTTGGCAGAGAACCTCTCTGAGGTAGCTGCACCTTATGCAGTGGGCGGTCACCCGTACTTGCAGATCTCTGGAACACCCACCGAGCAACTGAGGCTTACCGTTCCCGCATCGTCAGTTATTTTGACCAACAATCGTCAGATCCCGGTGCAAACAGTGAATGTGGAAAATACCGAATTCGATTTCCGACATGGAAAACGCGTTGACGCGGCCTACCTTGACCATGGATTTACCGATTTGGAAATTGATGCCAAGGGAATTGCACGCACCACACTGCATGACGGGAGAGGCGGATATGTTGAAGTCTGGCAGGATCGCTCCATGAACTATGTGACTGTTTTTTCACCTAGTTTTTACCCAACTTCATTGGGCGAGATTTACGCTGTTGCGATTGAACCTCATACGGCCCCGGCAAACGCTTTGCGCACAGGTGAGGGGTTGACGTGGCTCGAACCGCATCAAAAGTTTGTTGCCGAATGGGGAATCAACGTTTCGGAACCCGTGTAACTGGCAAAAGTGCTACTGTCTATGTGAGCGCTCTCATTTTGTTCACCGATGATAGGAAGCGGGCTAAGTGGCTAAGCAATGGACCGCACTCGGTTCCTACGACGCAAAGGCAAAAGCCAACTTTTTTGGCATGGCATTGGCCTTCATTGTGGCTTCGGAAACATTCATTAACCCTGTGCATCGTTACTCGGTTTGGATGTGTGTGATCGTCCTTTTAGCGTCTTGTTACGTGGGCTGGCAGGCCTGGCAGCGCAGGTCTTGGCTTGGCCTAGGTTTTGCAGCTATTGGCTTACTCTGGCTCTTGCCACTTGTTCAACCGTCTGTGTTTTCCAGTATTGATTTATGGTTTATGGTTGCGCATTCTGGTTACGCCCTTGGAGCCGGCGTTGCGGCCTTTACCTTCCTGAAGAACCAAGTAAAGCCAAATGAGTAACCTCGAATTTGTGGGCTTCCAAAAGTCGCCAAAGCAGCTGAATCCAAACTCGATTTGTTCGCTGGGTTTTTCAATCAAAAGCAACCTCAACAGGGGTAAAGCCTTTGCTTTAGTTTCAACACCAGCAGGTTTGAGCCAGTGGTTCACCAGCACCCAGAGTTTGGCCTGCGAGCCGGGTGGAAAAGTTCTTTTGAATAACTTTGCGGGGGAAAGCACCATCGCAGTGTGCACTGCAGTGAAACTCGGCCACAACATTACTTATGTTTCGGAGTGGTTTGGGCAGCTGAAAGCCACCGTTAGCGCTCAGGGAATCGGGTCAAACGCAAGCAATGCGAAGCTGGATATCCAATTCGAGTTTGCTTCTTCAAAACCAAGCGATTTTGAACTTCAGTGCCGGAATGCCATTGCCCGTTTGGCAAGTTTGGTGACCGCAGCGTGACCAAGAAAAAAGCAAATATCTACGACGTGGCTGCCCTCGCGGGGGTTTCTCACCAAACAGTCTCGCGCGTGCTCAACGACCATCCCAGCATCAAACCTGCCACTCGGGAACGGGTGGAAGAGGCAATCAAATCCCTGGCGTATCGACCAAACCCGGCGGCAAGACAGCTGGTAACAGCCAAGAGTCGAATCATTGGTCTCCTCGTTGGCGACACAGGGCTTTACGGGCCAGCCGGAATGCTAAACGCAATGGAAACTCAAGCGCGGGCCGCTGGCTACTTTGCATTTTCAGTTGCGGTTCAGGCCGATTCGCGTGAGAGCTGGCTAAACGGCATTGAGCATTTGGGGGCTCTGCACATTGAAGGAATGGTAACCATTGCCCTTCCGCGGGCCATTTTTGCCGACGTAAAACAACGCCTCAAGGGCATTGCGCTAATGAGCATTGATACCGAAGGCGCCAGCGACAAGCTCACCGTGCAGGTGGATAACTTTGAGGGCGGTCGACTGGCCACCCAGCACCTAATTGGCTTGGGCCACAAGAACATTGTTCACATCACCGGGCTCTCCAGTTCAAACGAAGCGAATGAGCGGGAACGTGGCTATCTAGCCGCAATTGAAAATGCGGGCTTGAAGCCAAACGTGGTGGTTGGCGATTGGAGCTCGGACACGGGCTACTCAATTGCTTCGAGCCTTGACTTTGATTCAAATGAGGTGACCGCCGTGTTTTGCGCTAACGATCACCTTGCTCTTGGCGTTCTCAAGGCTCTAAGCAAGCGCGGGATCACGGTGCCAGATCGGGTAAGCGTGATGGGGTTTGATGATGTGCCGGAGTCCGCCTATTTCCAGCCCGGACTGACCACTGTGAAACAGGATTTCAAAGCCCTTGGTGCCATGGCAATGGAGCATTTATTGGCGCAACTTAACAACGTGCCCGACAGGGCGGATCAGGTACTCACGCCGGTTCTAGTGGTTCGCGAATCAGTTGCGCCACCGCCAAAAAACTTGAAGTAACTCCGTGACAAGTTAGAAGAGAACGGGAAAGAATGTCTGACAAGTACACCATTGGTGTTGACTATGGAACCCTGTCCGGACGAGCGCTAGTGGTGCGAGTCTCCGACGGTAAGGAAATGGGTTCCGCGGTATTGGACTATCCGAATGCTGTGATGGACCGCAAGTTGAACTCATCTGGGGCTGCACTTCCACCCGATTGGGCCCTGCAAAACCCGCTTGACTACGTGGAAGTAATCAAGAAAGCTGTGCCCGAGGCCATACGTGTTGCTGGCATCGATGCCAAAGACGTGGTGGGCATCGCCACCGATTTCACCGCCTGCACCATGGTGCCGGTTTTGCAAGATGGAACGCCTCTGAGTGAACTGCCTGAGTATCGCGAACGCCCACACGCTTATGTGAAACTTTGGAAGCATCACGCCGCCCAGCCGCAGGCAGATCGAATCAACCAGCTTGCGCGTGACCGCGGCGAAGCTTGGATGCCTCGCTATGGCGGGCAGATTTCGTCCGAGTGGGAGTTGGCCAAGGGGCTGCAACTGCTAGAGGAAGACCCGGAAGTCTACAACCGCATGTACAAGTTTGTGGAGGCTGCCGACTGGATTATTTGGCAGCTTTGCGGAACTTACGTTCGGAACGCGTGCACGGCCGGCTACAAGGGAAACCTGCAGGACGGCGAGTATCCATCGATGGAGTATTTGGGAGCGTTGAACCCCGAATTTGCGCGATTTGCCGTGGACAAAATTGACCATCAAATTGGGCAACTCGGTGAGCGCGCCGGAGGACTTACCGCCGAGGCGGCGGCCTGGACTGGACTATCAGAAGGCATTTCTGTTGCAGTTGGCAACGTGGACGCACACGTGACAGCACCCGCCGCAAAGGCCACCACGCCGGGCCAAATGGTTGCCATAATGGGAACTTCAACCTGCCACGTAATGAGTCACGATCAACTCAGCGAAGTGCCTGGCATGTGTGGCGTTGTGGATGGCGGCATTGTTGCCGGCCTTTACGGCTATGAGGCTGGCCAGTCCGGAGTGGGTGACATTTTTGCCTGGTACGTCAACAATCAAGTTCCAGAGCGATATTTCACCGAAGCCACAGCGGCGGGCAAGAGCGTGCATCAGTACCTAACCGACTTGGCTGCGCGCGAACCAATTGGTGCTCACGGTTTGCTTGCTCTGGACTGGCACAGCGGAAACCGTTCGGTTTTGGTTGACCACGAGTTGAGCGGTGTGATGCTGGGTTCAACCCTCACCACCACGGCCGAACAGGGCTACCGAGCTCTTCTCGAAGCCACAGCCTTTGGTACACGCAAGATTGTTGACACGTTCAACGCGTCTGGAGTCCCTGTTAAGGAACTTATTGTTGCCGGTGGCTTGCTCAAAAATCAGTTCTTGATGCAGCTTTACTCAAACATCACGCGCCTTCCGCTGTCTACCATCGCAACAGATCAAGGTCCGGCGCTCGGTTCTGCCATTCACGCGGCAGTGGCGGCGGGCGAGTATCCAACCGTTGAAGCGGCGGGGAATGCCATGGGCAAGGTTAACTCCGATGTTTACCAGCCGAACGAAGCGGCTGCACTGCAATATGACCGGCTTTATGCCGAATATGATTTGCTTCACGACTACTTTGGTCGAGGCGCCAACAACGTGATGAAGCGACTCAAAGCCATTAAGCGCGAGGTGCACCAATGAGCAATCAAGACCTGATTCTTGCCGCCAAGGAGAATCTCGCGGTACTGCACCAAGAGTTGGTGAAAAACAAACTCGTGGTCTGGACCGGCGGCAATGTTTCCGAACGCGTGCGCTTTGCAGATGGCGCTCCAGACGTAATTGTGATCAAGCCGTCTGGTTTGAGTTATGAAGAACTAACGCCGGCATCGATGGTGGTTTGCGACCTCAACGGTGCCGTAATTGAGGGCAGTCGCTCACCCTCCAGCGACACCGCCGCTCACGCCTACGTGTATCGCAACATGCCCGAGGTTAACGGAGTTGTGCACACGCACAGCAACTATGCCTGCGGTTGGGCTGCAGTGGGCAAACCCATTCCCTGCATTCTCACCGCCATTGCGGATGAGTTTGGTGGAGAGATTCCAGTTGGGCCGTTTGCAATCATCGGCGATGACTCGATTGGCCGGGGGATTGTGCAAACCCTTGCCGGCCACCGCTCACCTGCGGTGCTAATGCAGAACCATGGAGTTTTCACAATTGGCAATACCGCTAAGGACGCGGTAAAGGCCGCCGTGATGTGTGAGGACGTGGCTAAGAGTGCTTTTATAGCCACTCAACTGGGTCAACCAATTGAAATTCCCGAGGCCCGGGTAACCGATTTATTCAATCGTTATCAAAACGTCTACGGAATGTAATCAAAACCGATCAAATACATACTGTGACTTTGCTAGGTTGAAGAATGAAAATGTGAGCGCTCACCTTTTGGCACCGCATAGGGGCACAAATGCAGGGGAATGTAAACAGTTTCATGAAATCGAGATCCAAGGACGCACTCGATTTCTCGAGGCAACACCAGTCCGTAACCAGTTCGAAAGGAACTACATGTTCAAGAAAGTACTAGGCCTAGTTGCCGTTGGTGCTGTGCTTGTTGCAACCCTAACCGGTTGTGCTCCAGCAGCTACCTCGTCGGACAGCGCAAAGGGTCTGGTTGGCGTTTCCATGCCAACTCAGTCTTCGACTCGTTGGATCAGCGACGGTAACAGCGTTAAGGACGCCCTTACCAAGGACGGTTTCCAGGTTGACCTTCAGTACGCTGAGGACGACATCCCAACCCAGGTTTCGCAGCTTGAGGCAATGCTTACCAAGGGCGCAAAGGCTCTTATCATTGCAGCCATCGATGGTACTCAGCTGACCGACGTTCTGCAGAAGGCACACGACAAGGGTGTAGCAGTTATCTCCTACGACCGTCTGATCCGTGACTCGGCAAACGTTGACTACTACGCATCGTTCGACAACTTCAAGGTTGGTGTGCTTCAGGCTACCTCGCTGCTAGTTGGAATGGGCGTATACGCTTCGGAAGACAGCACCTCGGCTGACGGACCAAACGCAAAGGGTCCTCTGAACGTTGAGCTGTTTGCTGGTTCGCCAGACGACAACAACGCAACCTTCTTCTTCAACGGCGCAATGTCTGTACTGCAGCCGCTGATCGACAGCAAGGTGATTGTTGTTAAGTCGGGCCAGACCGCATTCGAGAAGGTTGCAACCCTCCGTTGGGACGGCGCTACCGCTCAGAAGCGTATGGAAGACATCTTGGTTGGTACCTACTCAAAGGGTGCCAAGGTTAACGGTGTTCTCTCGCCATACGACGGTCTAAGCCGCGGTATCATCGCTGCTCTAACCGACGCTGGTTACACCAAGGCCGACATGCCAACCATCACCGGTCAGGACGCCGAGACACTCTCGGTTAAGGCCATGATTGCTGGCGAGCAGTACAGCACCATCTTCAAGGACACTCGTGAACTTGCAAAGGTAGCTGTTGCTATGGCTGAGGCTGTTCTGAATGGCACCACTCCAGAAACCAACGACACCAAGACTTACGACAACGGTAAGAAGGTTGTTCCTGCGTTCCTGCTGGTTCCATACATTGTGACCGTAGACAACTACAAGAAGATCCTCATCGACTCTGGCTACATCAAGGAGTCGGACCTCTAAGAGGTTCTGAGTAAATAAGAGCCGGTGGGGAGGCCTTCCACCCCACCGGCTCTTATGCCAGAATCTGGCATAAGTAACAGAAACAACCAGGCACTAGGCAGGTACAAATGGCAGAGAACATCCTCGAGATGCGCTCCATAACTAAGACTTTTCCGGGCGTTGTGGCCCTGGACAACGTAACACTCCAGGTTGAACGCGGCGAGATTCACGCAATCTGTGGAGAGAACGGTGCCGGTAAATCCACTCTCATGAAGGTGCTTTCTGGTGTGTACCCACACGGCACCTATGACGGCGAAATTGTTTACGACAACGAGACCGTGAGCTTTAAGAACATTCGCGACAGCGAACACAAAGGTATCGTAATCATTCACCAAGAGCTGGCTCTCAGCCCTCACCTTTCAATTGCCGAAAACATTTTCCTGAATAACGAGATCACCAAGTTTGGTTTGGTGGACTGGAACAAGACTGGGCAAGAAGCCCAAATCCTTATGGCCAAGGTTGGCCTTGACGAGAGCCCCAACACCAAGACCAAAGACATTGGCGTTGGCAAGCAACAGTTGGTTGAAATTGCTAAGGCGCTCTCTAAGCGCGTGAAGCTGCTCATTCTTGATGAACCAACTGCAGCATTGAATGACACAGACTCGGAACACTTACTTGACCTATTGCGACAGCTGCGCAGCCAAGGTATGACCTGCATCATCATTTCTCACAAACTCAATGAGATTGCCGAGATTGCCGACAAGACCACCATCATCCGCGACGGCAAGGTCATTGAAACCTTGGACATGAAAAAAGACAAGGTTGACCAGGAGCGAATCATCAAGGGCATGGTGGGTCGCGAGATGAACAACCGCTACCCAGAGCGCAAACCGCAAATTGGAAACGAGATTCTCCGGGTTGAAAACTGGACCGTGCACCACCCTGACGATGTAAATCGAGTTGTGGTTGACAACGTGAACATCAATGTAAAGGCCGGCGAAATTGTTGGTCTAGCGGGAATCATGGGTGCCGGACGTACCGAATTCGCACGCTCGCTTTTTGGCCACAGCTGGGGTAGCCGTATTTCAGGCAACGTGCACATCAAGGGTCAACACGTGAATGTGAAAACCATTCGTCAGGCTATTGACGCCGGTATCGCGTATGCCACAGAGGATCGCAAGAAGTTTGGTCTCAACCTGATCGATGACATCAAGCGCAACATCTCGATTGCCTCGCTCGACCACTTTGTGAAATTTGGTCTGGTAGACGACAACGAGGAATACAAGGTTGCTTCGGAATACCGCAAGAGCATGAACATCAAGGCGCCATCGCCGCTCTCCATTGTGGGAAAGCTCTCGGGTGGAAACCAGCAAAAGGTTGTGCTTAGCCAGTGGATCAATGTGAATCCAGAAGTTCTGATTCTTGATGAACCTACTCGCGGAATTGACGTAGGCGCCAAGTACGAGATTTACAACATCATTCAGGAGCTAGCAGCCCAAGGTAAGGCTGTGATTGTTATCTCTAGCGAACTACCCGAACTCTTGGGTATTTGCGACCGCATCTATGCAATTGCCGAAGGGCGCATCACCGGTGAGGTTCTCAGAAAAGACTTTGCCCCTGAACTACTTATGAAGTACATGACCAAGGAAAAGGAAAAGAACTAATGTCTACCAACACCACTGAAAAGGCGTTGTCGGGTATGGATAGCCTGCGTAAGCGCCTCGAGGGCGTTAACCTTCGTCAAAACGGTATCTTCATTGCCCTTCTCGGCTTGGTTGCATTCTTTGCAATCACCACACCGGGTAGTGCATCTACCACTCCAGACAACTGGTCAAACCTGGTGGTTCAGAACGGTTACATTCTGGTTCTTGCAATTGGCATGGTGATGATCATCATTGCAGGCCACATTGACCTTTCGGTAGGCTCGTTGGCCGCGTTCATCGGTGCAGTTTCGGGTATTTTGGCGGTTCGACCGCTGGAGCAAGAAGGCTGGGATTGGCTTCCTGCTTTGCCTTGGTGGGCTGCCATAGTTGGCGCCATCTTGGTAGGTGCTCTGGTTGGCGTGTGGCAAGGATTCTGGGTTGCCTACGTGGGCATTCCGGCGTTCATTGTGACCCTTGCGGGCATGTTGTTGTTCCGCGGTCTTGCCCTCATGACTCTGCAGAACACCAACATTGGACCCTTCCCCGATGAGTTCCGCGCCATTGGCAACGGATTTGTGGATCGCGAAAATGCAATTGGAACCGCGCTCGGTCTGCCTGCTCAGTACAACGGAACCGCCCTGGTGCTTACTGCAGTTGGAATCGTGGCTTTGCTCTGGCAGGCTCTGCAGGTTCGCCGCGGACGCGTTAAGTACGGCCAGCCGGTGGAGCCACGAGTTTGGTTCTTCATTAAAAACATCCTGCTGGCAGTGATGGTTGCCTACGTTGGCTTTGAGTTGGCGCAATCGAGTGGTATTCCAATCACTCTGATTGTGCTGGTGGTTCTGATTGTGGTTTACAGCATCGTGATGAATAAAACCACTTTCGGCCGTCACATCTATGCGATTGGTGGAAACCTTCACGCGGCGGTGCTTTCGGGAATCAACGTTCGCCGAGTTAACTTCTGGCTGTTTGTGAACATGGGCGCGCTGGCCGCGCTATCGGGAATCTTGATCACCGCTCGTATGAATTCCGCCGTTCCAAAGGCCGGCGACGGCTTTGAGCTAGACGCCATTTCGAGTGTGTTTATTGGTGGTGCCGCAGTGCAGGGCGGTGTTGGTACCGTAACCGGCTCAATGGTTGGTGGCATGATCCAGGGTGTTCTTGCCAACGGTATGAACCTGAACTCTGTTGGAATCGACGCACAGATGACCATCAAGGGTCTGGTGCTGCTGTTGGCTGTGGCGTTTGACGTGTGGAGCAAGCGTCGCGGAAAGTAGCCGGCGCTTTTCTACTACTCAATAGCTAATCCATATCAAGGAAGATAATGACTACCAACGCGCGCGAAATCTGGTTCTTTACTGGCAGCCAGGACCTTTACGGACCGGAAACGCTGGAGCAGGTTGCCCAGCAGTCTCAGGCCGTGGCTGCAACCATCGGTGGCGGTTTGAAGGCCCCGGTGAAGGTGGTCTGGAAACCGGTGCTGAAGAACCCAGATGCCATTAAGCGCGCCATGCTAGATGCTTCGGCCAGCGATGAATGCCTGGGTGTAATTACCTGGATGCACACATTCTCACCAGCCAAGATGTGGATTCAAGGCTTAGACCTGTTGCAGAAGCCACTGCTTCACCTGCACACCCAGGCAAACCAGTCGTTGCCGTGGGACACCATTGACATGGATTTCATGAACCTGAACCAGGCGGCTCACGGTGACCGAGAATACGCGCATGTGTTTAGCCGCATCGGCCTGCCGCGCAAGGTTGTGGTGGGTGCGCCGGGATCGGCTTCCGTGGCTTCGCGCGTGGATGCTTGGGCCTGGGCAACCATCGGTTGGCATAAATCACAAAATCTGAAGTTGGCTCGTTTTGGTGACAACATGCGTTTTGTGGCTGTTACCGACGGCGACAAGGTGGCGGCACAACTGCAGTTTGGTATGTCGGTTGAGAACTACACCGTGAATACCCTGGTAGAAGCAGTGCACTCGGTTTCAGAGGCCGCCGCTGAGGAACTCTGCCAGGTTTACGAGCGCGATTACAACGTGGTAGCCGAGCTTCGTAAGGGCGGTTCACGACACGACTCGTTGGTCTACGCAGCCAAACAGGAGATTGCGCTTCGCGGCTTCCTGGAAGCGGGAGGCTTCTCGGCATTCACGTCCAACTTTGAAGACCTGGGTGAAATGCGGCAGCTGCCAGGACTCGCGGTTCAGCGTCTGATGGCCGATGGGTACGGCTTTGCCGGCGAGGGTGACTGGAAGACCGCGGCGCTCGGTGCGATTCTTAAGTCAATGACGCCTGCTGGTGGCGGCACTTCTTTTATGGAGGACTACACCTATCACTTTGGACCGGGTCCGGCCAAGGTGCTTGGTGCGCACATGCTCGAGGTTTGTCCAACCATCACCTCCGCTAAGCCGAGTATTGAGATTCACCCGCTGGGAATCGGCGGAAAAGAGGATCCCGTTCGCATGGTTTTCACCGCGAGCCCTGCCAAGGGCCGTGTAGTTTGCATTGTTGATATTGGCGACCGCTTCCGCATGATTTCAAACGAGGTCAACGTGGTAGAGCCAACCCAAGATCTGCCAAAGCTACCCGTGGCTCGTGCCGTCTGGGAGCCTCAGCCAAGCCTTGAGGTAAGCGCCGAGGGTTGGATGCTGGCAGGCGGCTCTCACCACACCGTGCTCACAAACTCCGTTTCTAACGAAACCATCGAAGACTTTGCACGGATGGCTCGCGTTGAACTGGTTGTCATCGATGAAGAAACGCGCATTCGCGATTTGCGCCGCGAACTGCAGTGGAGTGCTTCGTACCACCGCTTTGCAGAACGAATCTAGAGTCGCATTCTCGTCAGCTGAGTCTCTAGTAAGTAGCGGGGTTGGGCAACCGGCCCCGCTTTTGCATTGGCTAGGCTGTAGGCATGTCTGACTCGCTTCCAAACTGCCCGCAATGTAACAGTGAATATGCCTACGAAATGGGAGACCTACTGGTCTGCCCGGAATGTGCTCACGAATGGAATCCGGCGGATGGCATCGATGATTCATTCAGCGAAACCAGCACTGTGGTCAAGGATTCGGTTGGCAACGAGTTGCAAGACGGCGACACCGTGACCATTGCCAAAGACCTCAAGGTCAAGGGTTCCAGCACCAGCATCAAGGTGGGCACCAAGGTTCGCAACATACGTTTGGTGAACGGAGCCGACGGCCACGACATTGAGGCCAAGGTAGACGGCTTTGGGCAGATGATGCTCAAGTCATCGGTGGTGAAAAAGGTTCTCTAGCTGGCTGTTATTCTGGCATTCCGAGCGTCAAAGTAGACGAAAAGAATAGGTCATGGCCAAGCAACCCGAGGTGAGCGTTACCGGACGCATCCTTTCTGTGCTTGCAGCCTTTGAGGCCAGTGGCAAACCGCTCGGCATTGCCGAAATCGCCGAGAAAACCGGCCTACCCACTTCCACCTGTTATCGCATGGTTGGCGACTTAGAGCAGTGGGGTGCGCTAGACAAAACCACCGATGGTCGTTATCAGGTGGGGGCTCGGATTTGGGAGCTCGGGCAGCATGCGTCGCTCAGCCAGCGTGAGCATCTTGCCCGACCTTTCCTTCAAGACCTGTTTGACCTGGTGCACGAAAACGTACACATGGCGGTTAGGCAGGGTTCGAGCGCCATGTATGTGGACAAGATCTACGGTTCGCGCAAACTGCCGCTGCTATCACGCATTGGCTCAAGGCTCCCGCTGCACTCAACCGCCGTGGGCCGCGTGTTGCTGGCCGCCGAACCCGCGTGGTTCATCAATGGCTATCTGGACAAGAAACTGGTTGCCCCAACCAGTAAGACCACACTCGACCGCAGCGAACTAGAGGTAGAGCTTAGGCAGGCCGCTCGCCAGGGATATTCAATGACTATTGACCAAATGCGCGTTGGTGCATCGTCAATCGCCGTACCCGTTGTGGTTCAGGGCGAGACAATTGCCGCGGTGGGAATTGTTATGGAAGGCGCCAGCCGAGAAGCGCTGTACCAAATGCTGCCGATTTTGCGTGGTTGCGTGGAGCGGATGCAGGTGGCCCTGACCGCACCTAACAAGCGCGCCAAACTCGCCGGCAAGTAAAACGTTCCTCATCGAGCTGTGACCTCCGGCGCTGCAAAATCATTCCAACCCAAATGTTTAGATTTGATAACGCTTGGTCTGGCACTTCTCACTCAATGAGAACGCTATTCCGTTTGTAATGTCCCATTGGAAAGTATTCAACTAGACCAATTTCGAGAGGTATGAAAATGTCCGATGCAGTTTGCCCAGCCGGCTACCACGGGTTTGAACCGTTCGATATGAACAACCCGTTCCCTGCCTACGAAGAGCTCCGCAAGGAGCAGCCGGTGATGTTTGATGACCGCATTGGCTACTACGTGGTCACCAAGTACGACGACGTAAAAGCAACCTTTGAAAACTGGGAGACCTTCTCGGCAGAAAACGCTCAGGCTCCGGTTCGTCCAACCGGCGAGCCAGCCAAGAAGATCATGGCCGAGGGTGGATTCACCGCTTACTCGGGCCTCTCGGCTCGCATTCCGCCCGAGCACACTCGCATTCGCAACGTGGCATCCAAAGCGTTCACTCCACGCCGGTACAAGGTGATGGAGCCGCTAATTCGCGACAACGTAAACGTTTTGATTGAGCAGATGCTCGCCAAGGGTGCCGCCGGTGGCGACATTCTGGCCGACATTGCCTACGACCTACCAACCATCACCATTTTGACCCTGCTTGGCGTGCCAGTAAGCAAGATTCCCGAGGTCAAGGAGTGGGCTACCAGCCGCGCCGTAATGACCTGGGCAGACCTCACCGATGAAGAGCAGATTCCTCACGCTTACAACCTGGTGAGCTACTGGAACTACTGCCAGCACCTGGTGGCAAACGCCAAGGTCAACCCTGGCGACAACCTGGTCACCGACATGGTGGAGCTGCAGGCCGCGGGCGAGGAAATCTCGGATCACGAAATTGCATCGGTGCTTTACAGCATGCTGTTTGCCGGCCACGAGACCACCACCACGCTCATCTCTAACGCCATTCGCGTGTTGCTTCAGCACCGTGTGGCCTACGAAGCGATTACAGCAGACCCAGACCGCATCCCGGCAGCCATCGATGAGGTGTTGCGGTTTAGCCCTAGCATCACCGCATGGCGCCGCAAGGCAGTGAAAGACGGCGTGATTGGCGGAGTGGAGATTCCTGCCGGCTCCAACATTCTGCTGGTCATGGGTTCGGCCAACCGCGACGAAGCCGTGTTCACTCAGCCAGACGCCTTTGACATTGGTCGCGAGAACTCTCGCAGCCATCTGGCCTTTGGCTACGGCATTCACTACTGCCTGGGAAACATGCTTGCCAAACTGCAAGCCCGCGTTGCACTAGAGGAGATCACCAAGAATGTGCCTTCACTGCGGCTCAAGCCTGGATCCGAAATCACTTTTGGACAAAACCTATCCTTCCGCGTTCCAACCGCAGTCCCAGTGGAATGGGACGTTGCCGCGGCATAGCGGCAGCCCAACCACGACTAACCGGAAAGCTACAACGATGTATACCTTCCCATTTGATTCAGACGCCACCCCAGAGCATGACAAACTGGGCGGAAAGTGCACCAGTCTTGCCATTATGACCAAGGCCGGCGCACCTGTTCCTCCGGGATTTGCCGTGACCACCGATGCGTTTGACGCGGTGATGAACCAAACGAACCTGCTGCACCAGATTCAGGAACTTCAGGTAGGTCTGGACTTTGACAACGTGAAGGCGGTTGATGAGGTCTCCGAGAAGATTCGCAACCTGATTCTCAACCAACCAGTCCCGCAGGATGTGCACGACGAAACTCACCACGCATATGAAGCACTGATGGCACTCTGCGGCGGCGAAGTTCCGGTTGCGGTTCGCTCTAGCGCTACCGCCGAAGACCTGCCCGATGCGTCTTTCGCCGGCCAGCAGGACACCTACCTCTGGATCACCGGTCGCTCCAACGTGATGCACAAGATTCGCGAGTGCTGGGCCAGCCTTTACACCTCGCGTGCCATGACCTACCGCCAGGCCAACAACATCCCGGAAGAGGGACTATCCATGGCAGTGGCAGTTCAAAAAATGGTGAACGCCCGCACCTCCGGTGTGGCCATGACCATTGACCCAAGCAACGGCGACCGCTCCAAAATTGTGGTTGACGCCAGCTATGGTCTGGGCGAGATGGTGGTTTCCGGAGAGGTAACCCCCGACAACTTTGTTATTGACAAGGTCATGCTGCACCCCGTGAAGCGAATCATCGGTGACAAGCACGAAGAGTTGATTCCAGACGGCAACGGTGGAATCAAGCGCAACGAAGTTGACGAAACGCGCCGCAGCGTTCAGTGCCTCAGCGACGACGAACTCGTGGAAGTGGCTCGCCTAGCCAAGAGTGCCGAAAAGCACTACGGCTCCGTTCAAGACATTGAATGGGCCATTGATGCAGATCTTCCAGAAGGTAAGAACGTGCTGCTGTTGCAGTCGCGTCCCGAAACCGTCTGGTCGCAAAAGCCGGCTGAGGTCAAAATCACCTCGGCGGGTTCGGGAATCGAAGCAATCACCAACTCGCTAATGGCGCAGATGGCGGATCGCTTTGGAACCTCTGGAAAGTAAGTAGCAGCACAGCACCAAACGCAACACCTGCAGTACCTCAATGTTGAGTAACTAAGAAAGTGAGCACACAGTGAAGCGAAAGAGTTTCGATTCGCCGTATGACCTGCAAGCACCGGCGGGAGCCGAAGGCTGGCAGGAGCTGTATCCATACAACCTTGTATTCCGCGACAACCTGCGCGACAAGGAAGACAAAAAGTTCTGGTTCTGCGACAGCCAGCACTGGCCAAATGTTTTCAAGCCGTTCGAGACCGTTGGTGTTGAGTTTGCAGTTCGCTGCCTCGGCGCCTACAACACTCGCCACTACATCATTCCGCCAGCCAACGGCATTGAGTTCCGCATTCACAACGGCTACTGCTACATGAGCCCAGTTGGTGTTGCTCCAGAGTTGATCCCAGACCGCGTGCCTCACTTCTTGCAGCGCGCCGGTCACTACTTCCAGAACTGGGACAGCCTCCTAGAGAACTGGAAGAAGAAGGTGCACGCAACCATCGAGGAGATGGACGCCATTGAGTTCAGCGCGCTGCCAGACATGGTTGATTTCTCGGTTGTTGAAACCGGTGCGGGCATTGACCCAACCGCAAAGATGATGGCCGACTACGACCGCCTGATTCAACTGGCTTACCAGAACTGGGAATACCACTTTGAGTTCCTAAACCTGGGCTACGTGGCTTACCTTGACTTCTTTATGTTCTGCAAGGA